>Ga0214923_10000045_pt1 | contig 160589 bp, 200 predicted proteins | sample LL1510_MetaG_FD_177993 | JGI IMG/M metagenome (GOLD analysis project Ga0214923, IMG submission 177993) | Freshwater microbial communities from Lake Lanier, Atlanta, Georgia, United States - LL-1510 | ecosystem: Environmental > Aquatic > Freshwater > Lake | place: USA: Georgia | collected... | reverse complement strand
TAAAGTATTTGCAAATACATATCCTGGTCCTAAAGGAGATATATCAGAAAATTGATAAAGATTTTGACTACCCACGCCAGAAAAACTTGTCGTAAAATAAGAGCCAATCTGCGTTGGATATCCAAAGCCATTAACATTCCCTGCGTAATAGCCCCAAGCATTTCCTGCTTGGGTTGGATCTTCTGGTCCAGTCCATCCACTTGAGCTAGGAGCTAGATAGAAATCATCGTAAGGATTCCAAGATGTAATTAGCTGCGCTTGAACTGTTGTTGCAATTAAAAGCGCTGTTAGTATTGTTGTTATTAGTTTTTTCATAAATTCTTTTTATATAAGTCTTGCTTTTCAAGATTGCGTAAAATTTTTGCTACAGGATCAAATGTACCGTACGTAAAAAAATAATATATTTTACGGGTTAATTCGGACATAAAAAAAGCCGCATTAAAAGCGGCTTGTGTTAATCGGTCAGCTAATTTGCTGAACATCTCATGCAGTGCTGAGTTTCTTGCATTCATACCATATTAGACAGATGAGACTGGAAAACATTAGAAATATTTTTCATATTTTTTAATTTGTTCCTATACCCTTACTTATAACAGCTATTATTATTAAAGCAAGCTGCTTATAAATGTTATTAGCATTTCTAATACATATTTTATCAAAAAAGAACCCGCCAGGACATACTAGCGGGTTCTAGCTAACTACCAATATCTTATTTGATATCGATAATCTTAGCTTTGGTTTCAACTGGCTTGACTTTTGCGACGTCAATGACCAGGATTCCATCTTGGAATTGTGCTTTAACATTGTCGTGATCTAGGTTATCACCAAGCGCAAAAGAACGACGGAATGAGCTACGCTTCAGTTCTCTGCGAACGTAGGTACCTTCCTCGATTTCTTCTTTCTTGGCTTGCTTTTGACCGGCGATAGTTAAAACACCATCCTTTACGTCAACAGTAATTTGATCTTTCTTTAGACCAGGAATCTCTGCTTCAATAGAGACACGGTCTTTGTGATCAATAATGTCAACTTTTGGATAAGATTCCTTCTCAAACAAACCAACACCAAACTCCTTAGACAAGCTAGGGAACAAGTCATTGGTTAGTTTATCAAATACCCTATCAAAGGGTGTAAGGAATTCATCTCTTAGCGATGGCCAGGCTGTAAAACCTGGAACTACACGGCCTGTATAAGCTTTACCGCTTTCCACAGGCAGGTCACCATTATTTCCCATTTGTATTACCTCCTTTCATATTTTTTGGCCTTTTGGGTCCAATGCTAGCCACTATGTGTACCAGCAAATATATTTATATTCTATATATAAAAACAATCAACTTTTTTTATTGACAAAACAATAAAATTCCTCTAATATATAAATAATTAAAGTGAAATTCGACACATTAGTTGACAATATCTTAGAGAATACTATGCCTGCTACTGGTGGTATTTTACCGTGGAAAGAAGTACCTCAAGAACAAAAGAACAAAGCATATGAGATGTTAAAGAAGCATAATGATGCTGTGGTCAACCCACAAGATAGCGAAAAAAATCTTTATTTCATTGATGTAACTGGTAAGCATCAAGTTTATTATACTTTCTGGAGATTCAGAGACATACCTGCTCCTATACGTAATTATATTAAAAATCCTATTTACTTTGGCAACCTCTCTACAGACATTGTCACATCAGTTCAAAAAGCCTTATCAAGAAGCGTTGTTAAGAATGTAAGAGTAGAATTGTATGGAGATGAAACCAGACAGCACTTGATAGGCAGAACTAAAGCTACTCCAAAATTCACTTTTGGTAAATACAGAGGCAAATCATTCCCAGATGTGTATCTAGAAGATCCAGGCTATTTTGTTTTCTTAGCTAAGAACGCTGACCCTAAGTATGCTGAGACAGACACTGCTCAAGCCATACAAGCTTTTGCTCAGATGTACTATGATGATGTTACTAAAAAGAACGTTGAAACATCTACTGCTCAGTATGTGGGTAAGGTTGGCGATCGCTTTGAAGGTGAAATGGAGTTGTATAGTTACAAGTCAGTACCACCAAGAGATCAATATTCACCTGGTTATAATGTTTACAAATTAAAAGATGCACAAGGTAACAAATTTATCACATATAAGTTTCCTACAGATCAAATAGGCACCAAGATGAAAATTAGGGCTAAGATTCAAGCACATAAAGAAATTTTAGGTGTTAAGTTTAACAAGATTGGATACGTAAAACCTGCGTGAAAACATTTAAAGAATATTTCTTAGAGTCTAAACAAAAACATAGTAAGCAAGAAGCAGGGTATGTAGCTCATACTGTTAAAGGACAGAGATGTGACCAGTGTACCATGTGGAGAGCTCCTAACAAGTGTTCTGCAGTAGCTGGTGATATTAAACCTGAGGCATGGTGCAAGTGGTGGAAGCAAAGCCACAGAAAAGATTTACAAGAAAAGAGCATTCACGATCCAGTAAGACCAGGCATACTAAAACGCCAAGTTAAGGGTAAAGTTACTTGCGCTAAAGCCCGAGCTTTGCATGCTAAACAAAAGAATAAGAATAATGCTACTGCAAAAGCAGCTCGAAGATTTCAAAACTACCACTGCCAATAATAAATAATTAGACATGAACAAAGATTCACATCTTATTTTTGAGGCATATAAGAATAGACCTATTAGTGAAAACATGCCTTATCCTACATTTGCTAAGCTTTCTAAACATGCATCACCCAAGTCTTCTAAAGAGAAGGCTGCTGGTGAATTTAAACAGCAAATGCCTGATAGTAGAGAAGAATACTCAGCTCATGATTATGCAAAAGAGATGGAAGTCAAAGGTGAAGGAGAAGAATGTGGTTGTACAAAAAGTCTTGCTGCAAAGCATGGTGTGAGTGAAGATGTTATTAAGCAACAACTAGAAATGGGAATGAGAGTAGAAACTGAGCATACAGATGATCTTGCAGTAGCTAAAAAAATTGCCATGGATCACTTAAATGAAGATCCTCATTATTATACCAAATTAGCTAAAATGGAAGCTGAAAATGAAGAAACAGATGAAGAGGGTGATTTGATGACACACATGAAACAGCAAGGCATCATTGCTAAAGACGCAAAAGTAACTCTACCTGCACACAAGTCACAAGAAGATGAAGAACGCAGATTAGATCCTAAATGCTGGACAGGTTATCACAAAGCCGGTACCAAGCTCAAAAGCGGTGTGCGTGTTAACAATTGTGTTAAAAACAATTAATACACTTTGTAAAGTTTAGACAGCTGTTTTTCTTCTCTAATTGATTTGAGAGTGTCTCTTTCACAATACACAAAAGGCAGCCCTTGCTTACTTTCCCCTAAATAACTAAACCCCAATTTACTATAAAATTCAATGGCTGGTTTGTTGCAAAAAAATCTAAACCTATTTACATCCTCAAAAAACATATGCTGTCTTATGTCTTCTATAAGAAGCTTGCCAATGCCTTTCTTGCGGTGCTCTTCTAGAACAAACAAATGTCTAATAGTACAGTGGCGAGGTTCTCTTGTTGTGAATGTATAAAAAGCATAACCTTGCTGTCTGTGATCTAAAATAAAAGCGTTCTTGTTAGTCCAATTGCCTTCTTTGTTCCAGTCATACAGTGCCATGGCCAGATGGCTTTTGGAACATGTAGAAGACCCTTTGGGGTATTTCTCTTCAAGCTTTCTGAGCAACTCTTTTAGGTGGTTTTGCATTAAGATCACCGAAATTATTTAAAATGATATTTTTCTTGATCAATTCTTTATAATCGCTATCAAAAAACCATTTTGCATTTGCATGAGCTTTATTCACAGCATCTTCACCCATGTCTCTTATAAACTTTTTCTCTTCATTAATAAACAAATTATCAGACTTGCAGAAAGGATAGTCACTGCCAATAGCCCACCGGTAGCAGTCTTTTAACATTTCACTCTTGTTAGGTATATACACTGAAGTGTCTAGAATTATATTGTGTTGAACATTTGCAAACTCTACTGCAGACTTACATAAAGCTCTACTATGAGCATATCTAAAAGCGGGGAATAAATTAGGACCATCTTTGGTTTGTGTCACATAACTCTTGGGTTTGTTAGATAAGCCACCTTGACCATAATCACCCATGTGATTCATAATGAACTTTAGCTTGGGATACTTGTAAGCATACATGCCCACAGTCATAGGAACAGAAGCTGAATTGTTAATAGGATCGCCTTGCATGTGCATAGACACTATGCTATTGTCAGGCAATTGTTTTAACCATTTGTGTAGTTTATTTGACTCCTTGCCATAATCAAATCCACTATCTATCTCTCCATCTCTGTTCCACCAACCACGGTGAGAAGCAATCTTAATACCTTTGCAATACACTTTGCTATTGTCAAGAGCATCTAAATTTATATTTTTAATATCAGTAGCATCATTTTCATCTACACCCATGAGTACTTGAACTCCATAGTGCATTACATCGGGTGTTTTCTGAGCTAACTGCTCCATGTAATGATATCCATCTCTTGGATACAATGTTACAGCTGCTCCTATTTCATTACGTTTAATAAATTCAGCTAAATCATCTACAGAAGAATAGATCTTTGTATCTGAATTTCTAGAAGTAGGAAACTGCTCTAGATTGAGATGAATATCAAACTTAAGCATTCTGATATTATATTATATATCGGAATAGTATCCACCAAATACCTTGTTCACATATTCCTTGAATCCAGGAAATGTCTCAGTATATTCAGGTGTGTTGACCCATTTCTTAAATCCACCCATTTCACTGCCTTGAGCATCCAAGATAGGATAAAGCAAAGTTGTAAACATCTTGTTTTCAGGAATATTGAGCTGTTCAATGCGCTTCTTATAATATTCTTTATTTTTCTGATAAACAGATTTTTTATGAAAGTTGTACTGCTTTTTGAGCTGATCTTCTAATTGTATACTTTCTTGCTTGTTTTGAGTAGGTGCAATCTTTTTCTCTACTTTGCTACCAGTAAGAGTAGCCAGAGCTGCAATTGCAGCTTTTTGATGTCCAGGTGCTTTATGACCAGGAAAGATTACATTTTTTCTGTCTCCAGTACCTTCGCCTAATACGACCATTTCGTCATCGACGACCAGGGCGTAAACAAAAGTATTGGTTTTGTGTTCCTTGAGAAGTTTATTAGCCTCCTCTTTTGTTTGTACTGTGTATATATTCATACACAGAGTATATGGGAACCTTAAATTAAATCCAGATTAAATGTCTTCGTCTTCTTCAGTAACTTCAAACTTATTTGACCACCAGTAGTCAAAACCAAAACCTAATATCATGAATGTTAATGTGTTACCGTAATCATAACTGGAGCCACCAATAAATGTAGTGGCATCAAAATGAAGCTTGTATTCAACACCACCGTCATCATCTGTATATTTACCGAGCCTCAAAAAAGGTATCCGGATATCAAGTCTGGAGTTTGATCTGTCAATAGAGAGTAAATTCTTACCAATACTAATTTGCATAGTATGAGTATAAATGAAATGTTTTTTATATCAAGGTACTAATGTACCAATGGATCTGAAGGGCACTGGCTTGCCGGATGCATCTTCTACAGTAATGCCATCAACCTGACCTGCTAAATAAGTACCATGCCCAGCATTGCTGCCACAATATAAAACAGGCTTAACAACTTTATCTCCAACCATTCTAACTCTGTTGATAGAAGTTTTAAAACCTGGTGTCTTAGTAGTTTTTGATGCTGCTACAGGTGCTGCCATATTAAGTTTTATTTAATATTTTTTTTAATTTTGCAACTGCCTGTTTATCTAGAACTATTTCATCTTCAAAAGGTTTTTCTGTAGTAAGAACTTTCCAAATGTAGCGAACTTTATCTTTCCAATTGAATCTTTTAGGATTAATACCTCGAGTGAAAATAGACAGATAGACTTCATCTTCATCTTTGTATTTTACCACATACAAGCCTTCTGAATAACAACTGCAAGCAATAAATTCTTCAATCTGATGCTTCATACTAACATTTAAACAAGCTGCTCAAAATTACCAGCTTTTGTGGAATAAAAGATTTTTTTAAAATCCAACGTTCTTAGAAAACTCTGACAACCTGTGCATGGCATAGATAGGTCAATCTCTCCATTTCTGTTAATTCTGGTGTTTACTAGAACTAAACCAGAAACATCATCTGTACCCAATTTAATTAGGGCATTTAATTCAGAGTGTGTCCCTACCAAGTCATTGATTGGAATGTTTCTGCGGTTAACAAATTTATATTTTAAATTGAAAGGGTGTGTTTTCTGGTTATTAAAACCAATGGTGAGTATCTTTTTTTTGTTCAAAATAAAAGAAAAATGTCTGCATCTCTGATCTGAAGGATGCTTGGGAGCCAAGGCTTTAGATAAATCCTTTAAATTAGAATATTTCACCATTGATTATTATAGGTGAAACTATTTTTATATCAATACATTTAAACAATGGTGATTGTTGGATAAGGAGGAGTTCCAACAAATATAACATCTGAATATCCAAATGCATCTATGTAGGCACTCAGGTAATAATTATAAGAGCCAGTAGGTAAGCAAGCACCACCAGTAGGCAAGGAAGAAGAAGCATAGAAAGTACTACCGCTCAATGCATTAACTTCAAATTGATTGCTAACACCACCAGATACAATTGCTGCATAACAACTGCCACCAGGATTCAATGTTATTAAGAATCTAGGGTCAGAATTTGAAACATAGATTTGACTGGCCCATGGGTGAGAAGAAAGTGTATAATTGCCTGTAGCTTCAACAACGTTACCACCAGCAACATTAATTGTAGTTGGGCATGGTATTGGAGTAACGGTGGGTGTAGAAGTTGGAGTAACTGTGGGCGTTACAGTAGGAGTGGGTGTTGGGGTCTGTGTAATTGTGGGTGTTGGTGTGATGGTGGGCGTGGGTGTCATGGTGAGTGTAGGTGTAGGCGTTATGGTGGGTGTGGGTGTCACAGTTGGCAACGGTGTGGGTGTTGGGAATATTTCCTCTACATTTTCTTTAAACACAATATTATTTAAATATTGTGTACCAAAGCTTGATTCAGATACCATTAATTTCTCTTTGCCTGTACTTTCTATGTCTCTTTTGTTTAACAATTTAAAATCAGTTATACTGTAGATAGAGTCAGGTACAGAAGATAAAGTTAAGTTGAATATGTTGTACACACCATCAGAAGCTATTGCTGAGATGGAAGGATAAAATACAGATGTCTCTGCATTATAAGGCCAGTAGTCGTGTGCAACGTTATAACTTGTAACTGAACCATCTATTTCTGTAGAGAGAAATGTATAGTTTGTATTGATGTTTATAGTTTCACCATATATATTTTTATCAACTTCTGTAAATTGACCATCACCAAAATCGTATATTATTTTTACTATTCTATACAAACTCTCATCCAGAGCAGAAGGGCAGAACACAATTGTTACTGGTCCCTTGAACTTTCCTAAATTTATATCAGTTGTTGTGTTGGTTTTTTTGTATCCCCATGGAAAAAACAGCCCATCATCTGCAGTGAGACTATAGTTTGGAAAAGATATGTCATTGCTTGTGAAAGGTACGCTTGCTCTGTCGCTATCAATTTCTTCTTGAGTTAATGCTCTTTTGAAAAACTTTAAATCACCAATTGCGCCATTAATAAATTCACTGCTATCAGCAGAATCTACTGTTTCTTGTGCCCCTCCTAAGAATAGTTCAGAATTAGATGTGGCACTCAACAGTGAGGAACTTGCAGCCACATTCAAATCAAACCCACTCACATTCAACAGATAGCTAGTGTCCAGAGTTAAGCTGGGTCTTAAGTATTGTTTTGCTCCGTTAACATAGCAGTTGAATATTTTTGTAGTGCTATCATATGTAATAGCTATTTGATTCCATGTATTGAAATTAAAGGCAGGCACTACAGTTTGATGGTAAATGCAGCCATTTCCTACAGTAAAATAATTTTTTGAGCCAATGCCTACATAAACTGTGCCACTTTGATTAATCTGTATTAAATAGCCTGGACTCAGAGACCAGTGACCTTTTGATACTATTCTCTTATAAGATGACCCATCAAAATAGAAAGGATTGCCACTTGAAACAGTTACAACAATGCTAAAACTATTTTGATCAAAATTAATTGATGATGTAGCTGGATTGACTGTTCTTAAGTATTGTTTGTCATTTTCTCCAGCACCATAATTATTAAGAACAAACGCTTTATTATAGCTTCCACCTGATAAAATAACATCTGTGCCATTAATGGTGTCGCGTACGTTGATGCCGGAGCCAGGATAACTGGCATAATTGTATGATGCTATCCAAAAACTGGCTGACAGTGCATTGCTACTGGGTGTCACAACAAAGGTACCTCCATCTGCAGAAACAGGGTAGGTAAAGTTGATGCCCTGCACAGGGTCAACAAAAACGTAATGGTTTAGAAAGATGGGTACAGAAGGAATCTGGTAACTTGATAAAACAATAGTATACTGCTGCACTTAATTATTTATAAAAATACTTTAAAATCAATATTTAATTAATTTTAGAAAATATAGTTTTTATTTTTTTCATTAATTCAGACAAAGTATCCAGCAAGCAATTGCATGTGATTTTATCTATCATATGTAAAATAACTTATGGTTTACATGTTGAATCTCTAGTTTTTTTTATTAAATTATGTTGTGAAAATATTTGTTCAATTAGCTTCCTATAGAGACCCTCAGTTAGTACCCACAATTGAAGACATGTTAGAAAAAGCGGACAACAAAGATCTTTTCACTTTTGGAATATGCTGGCAGTATGATGAAACTGAAGACACTTCAGTATATGACAATAAAAAACATTTCAGAGTAAAAAAATATTCTTATAAAGAGAGTGAAGGGTTAGGGTGGGCAAGAAATATTACTAACTCTTTATATAATGGAGAAGAATTGACACTACAACTTGACACCCACCATCGCTTTGCCAAAGGGTGGGACACCATGATGCTTGAAGATTATGAGCAAGCTCAAGGCTTGTGCAAGAAGCCTGTGATTACAACATATTGCACACCCTGGGAGCCAGACAAGAACATTTTTGAACCTATGCCATGTTATATGCGGCAATATGAGTTTAGTCAAGATAAACTTCTCATGTCTATGCCACACCATATCATGGACTACAAGCAGAGAAATAAAGTTCTAGCTGCAAGAACCATAAGCGGTCATTTTTTTCTAGTAAACGGTAAGTTTATTGAAGAAGTTCCTTATGATCCTGATATTTATTTTGGTGGCTATGTGGAAGAAACCACAATGTCTGTGAGAGCGTATACTTGTGGTTATGATTTTTACAGTCCGTACAGACAATACATTTGGCACGAATATACAAGAAATTACAGAAGAAAGCATTGGGATGATCATGGCAAGAATGAACATGGTAAAAAAGCAAGCTACGAGAGAGACATATACGCAAGAAATAAAACCAGACAATTATTCGAACAAGAACAGCATAACATAGACATTGGCATATATGGGCTTGGAACTGTACGCACATTAAAAGATTATGAAGCTTTTGGTGGTTTTGATTTTAAAAAATGCCGTATACAAAATTACACTCTGGCCGCCAAGGAACCACCAAATCCTGCTAGCTGGGAAGATGATTTAAAAAGAGAAAAATATAACTTGTCTGTTCCTATTGATCTAAACAAAATAGATAAAGATCAAAAAATTAAATTTGTTGCCCTGGGCATACACAGTAAATTTAACCAAGAAATATACAGAAAAGATTATTTTGAAAATGATGCAACAGAGTTTTTTGCATTAAAGAATAATATTCTCAAGCTTGAATTTGAGTCAGAAGATAAGCCAGTAAAGTGGATTATGTACCCGTTTTACGAAAAAACCAATAGCTTTGGTGAACGCCAGGAAGGCAACCTGTGAAAATACTTTTTACGCTCATAGGAAACAGCAGAAGAAGCAATTATTTGACAGGAGATTCTTTGCGCACAGGTGGAGGCGGCGGTTCAGGCACTGACACAAGTACTATTTTAGTTGCAGAACATTTGGCATCCAAGGGGCATGAAGTTGTTGTTGTTTCTGAAGAACTCGAGCCAGGATTAAAAGAGAAGCATCAAAAAGAATGCAATCCGTTCAGATGGGGGGATAAATCAAGAGGAGTAATTTATTCAAACTTTCAATTTGAAAATGTTAGTATTAAAGAGTTTGATGTTTTAATTAATAGTTTATGGTTCCAAGATTACGATAAATTACCAGTAAAAATTACAAAAGGAATAATTTATTGGTGTCATATGCAATGGATGTATGGTATAGGCGAAATGATCAGTTTTGCAAAAGCTAATAATTTAAAATTAGGGTTTATTAATATTTCTGAATGGGAAAAAAGCATGAACCAAGGAACCATAGATTATGCTTGTAAAAACTATGAAGGTGTTAAGCAAATGCTTATTCCTAATCCTATTATGGATGATGTTATAATGCAAGTGTTGGCAGAGAAGCCAGTAAGAAAGCCGCACAAATTTATCTTCCATGCATCGTGGCCGCGGGGTGGAAGCATATCTTTTGAAGCAGTAGATCAGCTACAGCTAGAAGATAAAGAATTTCATGCTTTTGATTATTTGATGGTTATTCATGATCACGGCAAACCATATTTTCATAGACACATGGGTGTAGATAAAAAAACCCTTTTTAGGCATTTAGCTGAGAGTGAATATTTTGTTTACCCCTTGTATACCCCTTATCAAGATGTTCATAAAGATACATTTTCTTGTGTTGTAGCAGAAGCTATAGCTCTTGGTGCTATTCCAGTAACATACCCGCTAGGTGCACTACCAGAAAATTTTGACAACTTTTGCTACTGGCTTGATTTTCCTGCTGACGTCAATCCTGAACATATGCAAACTGAAGCTCTGTCCAAAGACTTAGATGGCAAGTTTAAATGTACAGGTAACATTATTAAAGCCATTAATTGGCTAGAAGCTAACCCCCAATTTAAAGAAAAAATAAGAAATGAAGGTAGAGATTATGTTTTAAAAAAATTTAATACTTTAAAAATAGGAGACATGTGGGTTGATTTTCTTAATTCTTTGTTGTCATAATGAAGCTTTTTAATTTTATAGACGGTGCGTTTTATATAAATCTTGATCATAGAAAAGATAAAAATGACATTTTTACCAAACATTTAAATTATCTTGGCATACAGAGCTCTGTAGAGAGACAAAGAGGTATTACACCTGATGAACTTGGATATAAATTAAAAGAATCAGGAAAATATCCAGATGAAGGCTATTCGAAAGCTTGTGCACAATCGCAAATTGAAATAATTAAGAAAGCAAAAAAAAGAGGTTTAAGAAATGTTTTAATATTTGAAGATGATGCAGAATTTTATCTTTCTGGGGGTTACAATCCTTTGGAAATTATTGATAATGCTATTGCCTCACTTAGAAATATTCCTGATTGGGAATTCTTTTACTTAGGAACAAACCCTGGAGCTAGAGATAAGACCTTTGATATGGTAGCTCCTAATTTAGCAAAACCTTTAGAGGCAATAGCAAACCATGCCATGTTAATAAATAATACGGTTTTTGATACTATATTAAATGATTCTTTAGATACAAATTTTAATTACATAGATGTGTATTTTTCTAATACATTTAAAGAAAAATATTTAGCATACCCTCTGTGTGTCATGCAAAGGTGTGGTATAATAAACGATTTAGGTGAACATAACTACACAGGCTTGTGTAGCGATTTTTGGTTAGATATGTATAATAAAGAATTAAGGATAAAATATTAAAATGAAAATACAAGAATTTTTTCAAAAAGGGTACTATATAAATCTTGATCATAGAGTCGAACGCAAAGAATGCTTTCTTAATGACATGAAAAAAGTTGGCTTAGAAAATTTTTTTGAGAGGTTTTCAGCATTTTATCATAAAGCAGGTGATTTTAATTATAGAACTACTCATCAAGCTTGTAGTAGAAGTATAGTAACAGTGTTACAAAAAGCTTATGATGCAGGTTATGAAAATGTTTTGATATTTGAAGATGATGCATATTTCTTAGAAGGTGGGCTTGAAGCAGTAGAAAAATCATTAGACTCACTGTCAAAAATAAAAGATTGGGACATGATTTATTTTGGAAGTATTTTGCATGATCATGTATTGAACATGGTAAGCGATAATCTTTTAAAACAGCAAGTACTGTTGACTTGCCATTCTATTGGTTATAGCAGACAAGCCATGAAAAAAATATTAGATATATGGAGATGGCCAGAAGGTGGAGCAGCAATAGATGGTTGGTTTTCTAATGAAAAGTTTTTTAATAAGTACGTAACATATCCACTAGCTGTTGTTCAATATGAGCATAGGCCAAGTGATTTAAATGGTGGTTTATCTGCTGGTCTAGAAGACTATACAATAGGGTACATAAATAAGCCTATAAATAAATTATTTTAAACAATGCATAACAATTTTATTACAAGTGAACTAAGGGGCAGGCTTGGTAATCTGATGTTTCAAATAGCTCATGGCTATTCTCAAGCATTAACCTCTAACAGAAAATATTTGTATCCATTAATAGGTTCTGAGGTCATTCACTTCAAAGATACTATTTTTAAAGATATTGAATATTTTAATGGTAAAATAGAAGATCTACAAGATCAGTCACCATCTTTTGTAGAATCTACTTTTCATTTTACACCAGTAAAACCTGTTGAAAATAAAATAACAGTTTTTTGTGGTTTCTATCAAAGTGAAAAATATTTTCTAGAAAACAAATTTATAATTAAGAAAATCTATTCACCCTCACAAGAATTTATAAACAGGTGCTATAGAGATTATCCAGAATTACAAGCTAATAATGCCACAGTTATAAATGTGCGCAGAGGTAATGATTATTTGGGGCAACCAGAAAATCACCCTGTAGTTACAACAGAATATATTTACAAAGCTTTGGAGCATATACCGAATAAAGATCAGATATATGTTGTCAGTGATAATTTATCTTGGTGCAGAGAGAACATAAAAATAGATGATATAAAATTTGTAGAATATTCTGGTCTTGATGCTTTATGGTTTTTAACTCTTTGCAAACACTTTGTTATATCTAATTCTACTTTCTCTTGGTGGGGAGCTTACTTGGGAGAAAAATCAGATAGTATTATAGTAGCTCCTGAGACTTGGTTTGGTCCAGGAGTGCATTCCAGAGGTCATTATGAAACAGACATATACCAAGAGAATTGGATCAAGGTACCAACTTATTGGGATAATGGTGAGATAAAATTAAAAACCTAGTTGCTTCTTTTCTTCAGGGAACATTTCTAAAATTCTGATATTTTCTAACAAATACCAATCGGTATTAATTTTAATAAAATTATTTGAAGGAGAATATTCTTTTACTTTGCCTTCATGAACATGAAATTTAGAAACAGGATAATGCAAGAATAGAACTTTTTTATCAATAAGATCAGCACGTTTCATAAAATTATTATATATGGTTATTTTGCAAGGTCAATATCATCTTCTAATATGCCAATAATATCTATATTGTATTTGGCTCTGAAGTATTTCTTCAATTGTGATTTAGCTTTTTTGTAGTTTGCCTTGTCTCTTGAGTATCTTTGTTGTAGCTCTAATAGCTTGCTACTCAATTTGTTATACTTTTTAGCATCAAATTTTTTTTGTTTTTCTAAATGAATAATCTGATCAGCAATTTTGTCAGACTCAGCTAAAGACCAAGCAAATGATTCTTGGTATGTAACAATTTGTTTAAGATATGTTTCTAGATTCATATTATTTGTAATCTACAAACTCCTCGTCAATCTCAAAATCAATACCTCTATCACTCAAACGACACAATTGATCGTAAGAAAACCGTTGACCAGCTTTTATTTTATCTGTACGAAAAACATCTATAACACAGTATGTATTTGAATGTATACCGTCCCCTCCCATGTCTTCTGTAATAACTTCAATCCAAGGTTTTTTGCGCATCATATATAGTATAAATGAATTATAAACTAGTGCAAGACACAAAATATATAACATATGTCTCATAAATAATTATATGAGCTGGAATAATGAACAAAGACAAAAATCTATAGAAACTAAGCGAGTTAAAGCTTTGCAAAGAGCTAAACAAAAAAATCAACCTTTCTTAGCTAATCACGCTTTAAAGAGAATTTTATTAACATCAGGTAGAGAATATAAGTGCAATCATTGTAATATAACCAAATGGAGAGGTAAACCAATAAATTTAGATTTAGATCATATCAACGGTGATACTTTTAATAATACTTTAGAGAATTTAAGATTTTTATGCCCCAACTGTCATAGTCAAACCAAAACATACAAGGGAAGAAATAGGAATAGTGGTAAGAAAAAAGTATCAGATGAAAATCTTTTAAAAGCACTTAAAGTCACTTCTAATATTAGACAGGCTTTAATAGCAGTTAGATTAAGTCCTCGAGGTGCTAATTATTCTAGAGCTTTAAGGCTTTTAAATGGTACGCGGGGTGGGATTTGAACCCACAGTGTGATCATTAATCCGTATCTGATCTTAAGCCAGATGTGTTTCGCCGTTTCACCACCCGCGCGCTAAACAAGCTCTTCCTTAACAATATGAGCCAAAGGTGTTTCTCCCTGTTTGCCATAATATTTCCAAAGACCATTTAAATCATCAGTGATTGTATATTCTTCACCGTAAATGATGAGCCCGGGTGTCTCATTTATAAGTTTAAGCATTTTTTTGAGCTCTTTCTCTGTAACTTCTTGTTGACCAACAGTCTCACCAAAAAAAGGCATAGTAAAAACTCTATTAGAGTTTGTACAAATCTTAAGATTAAACAAAGAATCTTTCTCTTCTATAGGAACCAGTTCATCAAACTGCTTAGGAGAAAAGAATGCAAATTCTTGAAATGTGTAGGGCAATCCTTTGCGAATCTTGCGACGATACATCAGATCATCTCATCAAGATTGAAATTTACACCATATTTTTTCTTGAAATAATCATTTGTTTGAATAATAAGCTTACTGTATGTTTCTCTATCTCTTTGATAGCGAGTATAAAGCTCATCAAGCTTACTAACAATTTTATCTAGTTTATCTGCAGCTACAGGGGTAATATTCTCGCCCAGTTCCTGGATTTCTAATGCTTCTTTATCAAGCTTGTAGCATTCTTTCTCGTAAAACTCAAATTGAGAAGAAATAAGCCCCAGTTGATCAATAAGATGTTCTGCTTCTGCTGTAAGTTTCATGCCTGAAGTATACTTGAAACTTTTTAAATGGTCAAGGATATTTGTAAATTTTTTTACCTTTTTTAGAGGTATAATTTCTGATTTCTTTGCCTTCAGAAGTGACCCAATTTATTTGGTCAAAGTTACTATCAAATACTTTACGCTTTACGGGTCTGGGTTTGTCGCCTTTGCCTGCCATGCTTTTATTATATGATAAAATGAATAAAAATCAACTTATGGACCATAAGGTGTTTGCAAGCCACCAGATGTACTGAAGCCAGAGAGCGATGCTACTCGGAATGCCCACTGATCATATATGTATACCGCGGTTAAAACAGCTACACCTGTGCCACCTACTGAAGTGTCATTGTATTCATATCTCACAGAAGAAATAGCAGGATAAGCAGTAGGATTAGCTTTAGTTAAATTAACAAAACAGTTAAAAAACCGGGTTTGTATGTTATCAACATTGGTGTATGTTATATTGTCTGCCATATAATATATTTATGCTTCTTATTAAATAATTACAATGTCTTATAACTCAGATGTGAGGTCAAATCAACAACAAATAGAATACCAGAAATTTGTTGAAATACAAAATGATTCACGTTTTCCGCCCATATCAGTTGTAAGAACAGAATATGCTGATTCTTCATCTGCATCTGTGTCTTCATTGTCTATATACCCTAAAACAGCAGTTTTAACTTATTTAACCAACACATCAGATATTCAATCTTCTCTCTCTGCTACAAAAATTACATATCCTCTTGATTCTGGTAATATAGATGCTTTTGGTAGATTAAGGGTTTCATTTCCTACCACTCTTTTTATAGTAAAACATTGCACAACAAGTCAAGTTTGTTCTGGTCACAAACAGCTGTGGGCACAGGTGCTGTTGTTCAGTTCACTGGAGAAGGCGCTGATGCCAGTGTCACTCTATCTGCAGCTGCAGCAGGTGCATATGCCATACGTCAAACTACTCAAAGATTCAATTACCAGCCAGGCAAGTCACAATTGTGTCTTTACACAGGAGTATTGGCACCTGTTTCTAATGCTATCAAAAGAATAGGGTCATTTCAAAGCTTAACTGCTGCACCTTATGACCCCAATTGTGGATTATACTTTGAAACACAAACTGATTCTGCTAGCTCCATTGCTGTTATACAACAAAACAATGGCTTCTTGGTTCCCACAGTATCAGCTCGACGTGAGAATTGGAACATAGACAAATTGGATGGTAGCGGTCCTAGCGGTAAAACATTGCAATTGTCTGCTGCTAATATTTTCATGATTGATTATGAGTGGTTAGGGGTGGGCCGTGTACGTTATGGTTTTGTAATTGATGGTCAAATATGTTACTGCCATGCATTCAACAATGCAGGCAATGTACCTGGTGCTTACATGCTCACACCCAATTTACCGGTAAGAGCAGAAATCAGACAAATTGGAGCAGGTACTGCCACCATGAAGATTATATGTTGTTCCATCATGTCAGAAGCTGGTGCAGATTTTACTGGGGTAACTAGAGCTGTAACCAATGGTAGCACTAAGGTAGCTATTACAACTAATGGCAACAGACGTGCATTAATTGGTGTCAGATTGCAAGCCACTAAACTGGACAGTGTGAATGAAGTTCTTAATGCTAGTATTTTTGCTGAACCTGGTAATAGTGCCACTACTGCACCATTTTTGTATGAACTGGTCACTAACCCAACTCTGGGAGGATCTGCTGTTACTTGGACAGATGTGGATGTTAACAGTAACTTTCAATATGCCGTAGCACCAGATGCCACAGTCACAGTATCTGGAGGCACAGTAATAGCAGCTGGTTACAGCAACCTTAACAACATTCTAGATTTAGCTAACTCAAGATTTGAAAAGTTTTTAAGACTTGGTTGTAGTGTTACAGGAGTAAGAGATGAATTGTGGTTAGTAGTAACACCATTAGCTAGCAATACCATAAATGGTTTTTATGGTGGCATTACATTTATTGAATCTGATTAAAATTTGAACTTTAAGTGAGGAACAAGTGTAAAGCTTTTGCATCTACCCAACAATTCATAATTGCACATGTGATAGTAGTGCTCTAGGAACCTTTCATCCAAATAATCTGCATCCAAAAAATCTTTGGTTTTGCAAACAGCCCACATGGGAGAAATGCCTGTGTAAAAATACAGGTCCAACTCATGTATTCTAGTTTCTATCTCGTCAGTAGATAATTCAGCTAGTTTCTCCAAAAGCTGTTGCCTTCTTGTGGTAGTATCCATATGAATTGTACATACATTCGTATGCTTCCATAGTAGATTTAAGGTTGGTGATCAGAGAATTCACTTCTTTTTTTGTGATATACACCTTCTGGCCTTCTTTCATGCCAGCATGTGGTTTAAAAGACAACTCAAACACTGTGCCTCCACGTGTTCTGGTAATATTCACAGAAGCACAGTCGTTAATCACACTATCAAAGTCTTTTTTAATAATTTTCATGTGCTTTTGGAGAAGTTCTTCACACAACTGCGAGCACCAATGGGCTCAAAATACTTCTTGTTATTGTCCCAACAATCTTTGGTCATGATCTCAATAGCACCAGCGGTTTTATGGCCATACACCATTCTGCCAAACCGATTACGGTTTTTCTCTGGGTCATTATAGATTACTTTCATTTGAGCTTTTAAGCCTACAGGAAACGGAGGGTTTTTAATCATGTGCATATTATAAATGAAAATAAAAAATGCACAAGCAAAAAATAGTTGACTTTGTTGTGTTGATTGTTAACTACTTACACAAAAAAGAAGCCCTGCAGGTATTAGCTACAGGGCTCCTTAGAATCACCTAATTTCGAAATTAGGCGACGTTCAACGCGCCAGCACGATTGACGGCACGAGTGAAGTCGCGAGCGTCGGTGCGACGGATGGTGCGAGCATACTGATTGCTCTGCTCCAATACCTTGACACGCTTAACGGTGAAAGAACCGTTACGGCTGCGCTCGATCTTTGCAAAAAAGGTCTTCGGACGAAGATCCTTGTTAGAATAGTCGATGTTCATTAATTTACCTCCTCTCATATGTTTATTATTTGATAAATTATAATATATAAAAAACGTGTTTCAAGTAGTTTTATTCAGACATTTCTACTAAAAAGGTTTGTTTATTGAGTTTCCGGAAAAGCTTCTCTCCCATGACTTTATAAAAATCACTGAGCTTAAATCCTTCATCATTAAGATATTTTATTTTGTTATGATCCAAAATAAGAAAAGTAATTTCTTCAGTTTCATCCTCTTTTAATACCAGACCAAAAGCACCTATCTTTCCAGATTCACTCACAACAATATAAAACCCTTCTTGTTCATATATGTCAGTATCAATAAAGATATCACGACCAGTATCTTCAGAGATGTTGTGTAGCTCTAGTAATACTGCTTCTAGATTGTCCATATTAATAGTATAGTATAAACAAAAAAAAATTGAAAGCAAATTTATTTCATATATAATAGATTTAATGAAGTCAAAAGTAATTAGCTGCATTGTAACTGGTATTGAAAAACGTGTTTCTGGTTCAACAATAGAAAAAATGGCATTAAAATTTGGTAATGCTGAGCAATTTGAAAATCATTTTGTTTGCAGAGAAGCTAAGCAAATGCTCCGTAAGCGTATTCAGCCAGATCAAGTACAAGCACAATTGCTGCCTGCTGGCAAACGGCCATTTAGTGTGGATTTGCAGGTGTTAGCGCGCTTGAAGCTGCTTAAAAAGCCCAAAGTTGAAAAGACCAAAGCCAATGGAAATTTGGTATTCATACCTACTGAACCCAGGCAATATGGCGATCTCAAGACTTATGTAGAAGAAATGACTGGTGGCAAAGATGGTTGCCAGATTCCATATGGTGGCACTTGCATCAGACCAGATATTTATTTTGACAATGAATACAGCAAGGAACCCAGGTGTGCACCTTGCCCTTATGTGGAACATTGTTTATGTTCCAATAAGAATAAACGGTAAAAACACTGTTTATCAACGTAATTATAGAATAAATATAATTACAATGAACTTACTAGACAAAGTAATCGATGCATATTATGCAGTTAGATTCAAAATTGAAGATACTATTGATGCTATCAAGTTAAAATTTGAAGGCAATCAAGGGTATGAAGATTACAAACTGGAAGAACCAGTTAAAAAAACTAAGAAAAAAAAAGCAAAAGTCAAAAAGAAGAAGAAGTGAAGAATTTGGTACAAACCAAATTTCAATATCCCACAATTTTTGGCTTTGATACTTCACACAAGATCTCTGCTCAAGCCATTGATGTGGTTTATTGGATTATCATTGGCGTGGCTTATTGTTTTGCTTTTCATGCATTAAACCTTATTTTGGTAACATGGAACTGGTTTCTAGTTGGACTGGCCAGTCTAGGGGTGGTGGGATTGCCATATTGTGTCAAAATTATATTGTTCGGTAGAGATAAATTTCCCAGAAAAGCAGCTTTGTTGTGTGTGTTCTTGAGTCTATTGCCTACCATATTTGATTTTTCTGGGTTTTATGCTGAAACAGGTCTACAAGACAGTGTAAAGATGAGTAAAGTAAAAGTGACTGAACAAATTAATGAATTTGAGATTAATAGCAAAAAGAAAGCCACAGATGATGAGCAATCTATTAAAGAACAAGAGAGACAAAAATTAGCAGATATAGAGGAAAAGCTTTCCAAGAAAAAAACAGAAAAATTAAAATTAATAAATGAAGCCAATCAAAGAGTAATTGATGAAAAAGCAGGAGTAAGAGCTGATTACAGTTCTGGTAAAGAGGGCAATGGGCCCAGAGCCAAAGAGTTACAAGCAGAAGTGAGAAGATTGCAGAGTGAAGCTGAGTTAGAAACCAAAGCCAATGAGCAGAGCATAGACAGAGAAGCAAATTTAATAAAAGATCAAACCAAGGATGATCTCAACAAATTAAAAGCTGCAAACAAACTGTTAGATGAAAAATTTATAATATTGAAGAAAGAAGTAAATTCTTGCAAAACATTCAAAGAATTGGAGAATGCTCTTATAGATGTTAATGGTACACTGTCCACCATTGCTTCTAAATTGAATGTAGAATATAAATCTGCAGAAATTGTAGGGTCTGACAATATTATTAAACTATCATTTTCTGCATTATTAAATTTTGAAATTACAGCGTGGGTGTGTCTGTTACTTGCTTTTCTTATGGAAATAGGCGATATAGTGATTGTTTATGTTATTCGGTATGAAAAAGAAGAGCAGCCTCTGGTAAGATTGGCAAAACCCAATGAAGATATTAAAAAATTCATGTTTAAAAAAACCTATTCAGGGTATTAACTTACAAAATTAAATAAATAATCATATGGCTAGTAATGCACGGTTTCATAACAAATATCACAGAAGAAATCACCACACATTGCCTTCAACTGGTTATCCTGATTCTGGTGCAGATCCTATAGCCTCTCCACAAGAGCCTTTCCGCGGAGATTTTCATGCCATTGGTTCGCTTTCAGCTACAGGAAATTTAACCATTGGAGGCAATACTCTTGTGTATGGTAACTTGTCTGCATTAGGAGATCTTTCTGTAATTGATACTATAGTTACTACTACAAGTGCATTGAGCGTTGTGAACAGTGGCACAGGTCCTGCATTAACAGTAAGGCAAACTGGCGCACAACCAATTGCTGTATTTTTTGATGATAATGATCCGACTTTTCAGCTCAAAGATGGTTTAAAAGCACAATTTTTTAATAGCACAGCAAATAATACTTACGCTTTAGCTGAAGGCAATGCTACTCAAGCTTCTGGTTATGCTAGCCATACAGAAGGAGATGGTACCATTGCCTCTGGAGCTGCCAGCCATGCAGAAGGTAGTGCTACCCAAGCTACTGGAGCTGCCAGTCATGCAGAAGGCTCAAATACTTTAGCATACTCTGTTTATACCCACGCTGAAGGTAATAGAACTCTTGCTTCTGGTAACTACTCACATGCTGAAGGTTGGGGCTCAGCTTCTACAGGCAATTACTCACATGCTGAAGGATACATTACATCCACTGGCAATAGAGTTAGCTTTGCATCATATACTGCTAGTACAAAGACATTCACATTCACGCCCGCCACAAGTACAAACTTTGCTTATTTAAATGAAGTAGGCAATACTAATTTAATATTACGGGGTTTTGAAAGCAGTGTTTTAGCAGATTTATTCAATGCAACTGTAGTATCCAGAGACCCAGACAACGGTAGTATAGTGATTGATTCAGATGTAATTGGTGGTAACAGCACAACTGGCTGGATACTAGACAAAGGCGGCATTTACGCACATTCAGAGGGAAGAGATACTCAAGCTTCAGGCAATTACTCACATGCTGAAGGTAATGCATCAATTGCTTCTGGCACATATTCACATGCAGAAGGTGATACTACAACTGCTTCAGGAAGCAGAAGCCATGTTGAAGGTGAGCTAACTATAGCTTCAGGAAGAGCGGCTCATGCAGAAGGAACATCAACAACTGCTTCAGGCAGAAACTCACATGTTCAAGGGCGCAATTCTGTTGCTTCAGGTGATTATTCACATGCAGAAGGCAGAAGTACCAGGGCAACCACCTCGTATACCCATGCTGAAGGGTATTATACATCTGCTACAAACACTGGCACACATTCAGAAGGTCAACTTACATTAGCATCAGGTGATTCATCTCATGCTGAAGGATATGGTAATGTTGCTGCAGGTGATGCATCACATGCAGAAGGATATTACACTTTTGCATTGGGTCCATATAGTCATGCAGAAGGTCATTTTTCAATTGCAGTAGGTGCAGGTAGTCATGCAGAAGGCTCCAATAGCAACTTAGCAAGTAAAATAATATCCTACAGTTCATATGATAATACTAAGCGTGTGTTTACTTTCACTGCTGCTAATTCAGCCGCAGCCAATGGTATTGTATTCGCTAACACAGTGTTGGGTGGTATAGATGATGAATTGTATGTTGGTGGCGCTTGGCAATTTAAAGTACTAGACAGAAGCACCATCAACGGCAACATAACAGCAGTTGCAGATCCCATTGGAGCAAGTTCTGTTGGTGGTGAGTTGTATTTACCTGTTGAAGGTGCACATGCTGAAGGTTACAACACACAAGCATCTGGCAACTTTTCTCATTCACAAAATCTTGGCACAGTAGCTGCAGGTGACGCATCACATGCAGAAGGTGGTTATACACAGGCTTTGGCTCAATATGCTCATGCTGAAGGGTATGGTTCTCTAGCCAGAGGTTACACAAGTCATGCTGGTGGGTACCGAACAGCAACAGGTAATTACTCTTATGTGTGGTCTGATAGCCAATTGGGCACATTCCTGCCATATGTTTCCAGCACAAAAACTGGTCAATACATGGTTAGTGCATCCAATGGTGTGTATATTCCTGGCAATGTGGGCATTGGCACAGACAGTACCAGCAACATGCTGACCAATCAAGGTGGCAATTTAACTGTCACAGGCAATACCAACACATCAAGATTAACTGCTACCACACCCAACTATAGTGCATTGAACACATCAACAAAAGCGCCACTCTCTGGATCTGCTTTGGCTTCAGATAACAATTTTCATCTGATACAAGGCAGAGCAGGTATTAATACAGTGCCTGTTTCTTCTTATGCATTGCACATCAGAGGTGGCAACGTTCGCATAGATGGTGTTGATTACAGCAGTGTGCCGGGATTTAATGGCACCACATATGACTCTGATGGTCAATCATTGTTTGATCTGAGAAGTGCCAGTGAAAATGCTAACTATAGCTTGAGCATTGCTTCTTCAGGAGTGAACAATTTCATGAAGTTTTTTGGTGGCAGATCTGGTGATCAAAATCCATTTGTAGCAGTGAAGAAAGGTCAACCTGTGCGTTTTGCTCAGTTCAATAATTTTTATGGGACAGGGTTTTCTGAAATTGCCAGAATTGGAGGCAACAGCAACGTATCCATTGGTGTGAGTGCTGATGGTGCAGAAAGATTAACAGTATTAGGCAACATATCAGCTTCAGGCAATGTTTTCTTCTATTCTTCCACAGGACGCAATTTGGATTTAATTCATACACCTGCCAATGATGGTATTAATCCTGTTTTACGTATAGGTGAAAGTACACCTGAAAGCACAACTTTATCTGGTTTTTCTGGTGCTTTTATTTCTTATGATGAGACCGCAAATTTATTTGGTGTGAGTAGTTTATTTGAACCTGCTGCAGCAGTACCAGCAGTTAAAATTGACAGAAGAGGTAATATTGGTGTAGGAGCTGATCCTCAATCTTCTAAATTAACTGTTGCAGGTAATCTATCAGCTTTATCTGCTGTGTATACGATAGGCATGCAGCCCATTAACTTTATTCCTTTTGTATCAAAAACAGAAAACTTTAATTTGCTTGCGGCCCAAAACACTAATGCTATTGTATATACTGTGCCTGCCGGCATGAGAGCCATGCCAACTGGCATGTATATTGTAATTACTACCTCTTCGGGTAACAATGGTGCAGGAACCATGCCAACCTTAGGCATATATGCAAACACTGTAACCAATGCCAATCAAATGATGGGAACGCTTGCATTAGCTACCACACCAGATCATACAGTTGGTAGATTCAGTGGTACAAACTCTGTTGGTGGCAACAGAAATACATCAACAACTACCATAGTTGTAAACATTGATGTGGCTTCATCGGGTACAAACTATAGTGCGCTGCAATGTACAGTATACGTATTTGGATATTTAATTTAATCCTGGACCTGGTGGGATTTGAACCCACGTCTTGAATAATTTCATTCACAAGCACTACAAGTTTATTTTAGTTGAAAGTTCATAAGGATTAAACTAAACAAAAAGCCCTTATTAAAAGCATTTGATACAATTGGTGAGTAATGCTTAACCCTAGACCAAAGGAAGGCCAGTGACACGCTCTGCTTTACAAGCCCTATTCTACAGCAGAACGATCGAACTTAAACTAGTTCGAGTTCAGCTTCTGCATCTACGAAGCCATGCTGAGCAAGAATTGCATCAGCCTCTTCGAGACTCATAGCCATGTCGAAGTTATCTTCGGCAATTAATGTTTTTTTGCTATTTTATACTGGCATGCCCCAGTACTTGCTCTCAAGAACCACACCATTCAATCGATTCCATTCAGGCCCAGTTGTTAATGAACTATAATTAATTATACTGGCAAAACCGATTAGCTCAACTGTTTTTTATACCACTCAATTGTTTGCTTCAACCCCTCCTGAAAATTTACCTCAGATTGCCACTTTAATTCATTCACAATCTTATCACTATTAGTAGCATAGATAAAATCATGCCCTTTTCTGTCTTCAACATATTCAATTAAGTCTTCTTTTCTTTCCACTAATTCAATCACCATTTTGACAAGCTTAATATTTGTCATGACTACGCCAGTGCCAATGTTGTAGATTTCACCTGGTGTACCTTTGTTCAAAACAGCCAGAATGCCTCTGCAATGGTCGTTCACGTGGATCCACTCTCTCATGTTTTCACCTTTGCCATACACTGGAATTGGTAAATTGCCTAGTGCATTGAGAATAGTCTTGGGCAGCAACTTCTCTTTATGTTGGTATGGGCCGTAATTATTGCAACAGCGAGTGACACACACGTTCAATTTAAATGTTTTAAAATAAGACATGGCTAATAAGTCTGCAGAAGCTTTTGAAGCTGAATATACAGAACTAGGGTGTAAATTATCTGTCTCTTTAAAGTGAGATTCATTTAAATCGTGCAATTGTCCATACACCTCATCGGTGCTCACTTGCACATACTTGATGACATCATATTTTCTAGAACATTCTAGAAGATTAAAAGTACCTACAATATTAGAGTTAACGAAAGGGGCAGGGCCTGTGATACTGTTATCTACATGAGATTCTGCTGCAATATTAACTACAAAGTCAGGTTTAATTTTTGCAAACAATGCATCCAGTTGTTTTTTATTGTATATGTCTTTTTTAAAGAGCTTTATTCTTCTGCGGTATTGTTTATTGTCTTTGAGATATGTTTTTATGTTATTTTTATTTGCTGCATAAGATTCGCAATCAACATTATATACAACAAAATCAGTATCTTCTAGAAGACGTATGAGAAAATGTGTTCCTATAAAACCATAGCCACCTGTGACAAGTATTTTTGGCATATAATAATATTAGCGACGTATTTTTATTAATTCAACTGCTATGATAGTCGAGGTTGATTGCCAATAGAGGCAGCAGGCAAAGCAGCAGTCTTGGGCATGTTACCACTGTCAGTATGAACATTATTGGCTTGAGGGAGCTTGTTTTTATTTTTTTTACTCTTCTTATTAAAATAATCTTTAAACTTCACTTATGTATCTCCTCAAGTTGTTGTTTCTGTTAGTCCAGCCTTTTAAAAATTTTTTTAAATTTGCTTTATTATAAGCTAAATCTTCATAAAATCTCTGGCGTTGACCGATGATAGCATTGGCAAGTACTCTAGGATCTTCCAAAACTAATTTAGAAACTGTCTTTGGACCAATAATACCGTCTGGTTCAGTTCCAACAGCTCTTTGTAGAAATTTATTGGATTGCCTTTGTCCGGTATTAACACAACAATCAAAATACACTTCACCTACAGGCCTCTCAAATCTGTCGCAACTAAACTTCAACCAATATTCATTCCAATATATTTCTTTGGCTTGCTCAACTGTGAGACGTTTAATATCAACATCTGGGTGACTTCTTTTATCTATGCCATAGTTTGTCTCACCACCTGGATCATCTGGATCATTATCATATCCACCTTCAGCGTCCAAGGTAAATTTAATTATCCAATTAAATCTGTCGTTCATAGACTATTATTTAACTAAATCTTTAGCTTTGTCCCAGATAGAATCTGGTTCTTTGCCATCTTTGCGCCAACTATTAAGAACTGCGTAGTATACTAAATGCTGCTGGTCAATAATATAAAGCTTATTTCCTTTTTTATCTGTGAATTCTGTTGTTCCATCATTTTCATTAAGATCTACACCTTTGAATGTTTTGAACCTTATCTTGTAGGTTTTAACAAGGGTATTATAGCGTAATAACCCAAAGGGTGTTATAATTCCACGCCCGTCATCAAGAAAACCAATAAACCCAGAGTTTTGGACATCGTAGCCTGTAGGTGTTGATGCATCATATGAAGCAATTTCATCTTTTACCTTGTCTGGCGTAACTGTTGTACACGCACATAAAAGAAGACTACTCAGAGAGAATATCGCGAATTTTTTTAACATCTTTGTCCTTTATGGCTTTTTCAACTTCATCATTGAAATTGGCTTCTTTTTGTTGTTCTTGAGCTTTTTTCATCTCTGGTGTATTCTTGGCACCAAACACATTGTTGATAGCTCCAAATATTCCAGAAATGGCGCTTAATAGTGCTTGTACAATTCCTGTGGGCATTAGTTGCTAACGTAACTTTCTGTTGCGTCCTTACAGCCTTTAGCAATGGCGTTTAATACATCCACAGCAAGTTTAGTGTTACCATTGACTTTAGCAAACTGTGTTGCATACAAGTCTTTGATGGCTACTACATACTTGACCCAGTGTGTCTTGTCTTGAGGTAGGTAATCAGTAAGAGCTTTCTGCAATTGATCTGGAGTGGGGGCAGCACCTTTGGTTAATCCTTCAACAATATCAGCTACATGATAAATCATCTTGGCTTTCTCAACTCTGTCACCTTCACTAACCGCTTGGTCGAGCACTACTGTGCAAGTTAAAGTAACAGCAGGAGCAATATAGGGCAATGCATTCTCAACTGTTTGCGCCGGGTCTACTTTATTATCAGGGCCTGTTGTTACACAGCCAGCAACTAAGAAAGGAATTAAAATAAAAGGTAGAATGTTTTTCATGTAATTACTTAGGTTATTCGTTTATTAGATCAACCTTTTTACCATCCTTTTTATCCTTCTGAATCCTTGTTATGGATTGATCTAAATATGCTCTAACAGCAATGAACCCTTGTAATAGCATATTAGAAATAATAATAGTAAATGATATGGAAGAAATATCAGAAAATGTTTTGTATTTACCGAAATCAGTAATTAAAGCAGGTAATGCAGCAATAGAAAAATACAAAAATGCTCTAAACCAAGCACAATCCTTCATAAAAGTATTTATTCTATTGTTCATATTATAATTTATTTGGAAAAATAATTAATCAAGCGCACCTGACAGGGTTCGAACCTGTGACCCGCAGATTAGAAATCTGCTGCTCTATCCAGCTGAGCTACAGGTGCTTATCTGCTTAGAAATCCATTTATAGGTCTTCTGCAAACCATATGTTAATGGAAGTTCAGGCGCCCAGCCAAGCTTTTCTTTAATAAGTTTGTTATCTGATCTTCTGCCACGAACACCTGTAGGGCCAGGTATATGCTTTTTTATAACTTTCTTTTTTGCTATTTTGCAAGTCAAATCAACTAGTTGATCAATAGTAACCATTTCTTCAGACCCAATATTTACAGGGCCTTTAAAGTCTGAATTCATTAACCTTTCAACCGCTTCCAGGCACTCATCAATATAAAGAAAACTTCGTGTCTGTTTACCGTCTCCCCATATCTCTATTTCACCGCCATCTGGTGCTTGTGCTACTTTTCTGCACACTGCTGCTGGTGCTTTCTCTTTGCCATTATTCCATGAACCATATGGGCCAAAAATATTATGAAATCTAGCAATCCTTACATCTAAATTGTGATTACGATTAAATGCCAAGTATAATCTTTCACTAAAAAGCTTTTCCCACCCATATTCACTATCAGGATTTGCAGGGTAAGCTGAACTCTCTTCACAATTGGGGTTATTAGGGTCCAGTTGGTTGTGCTCCGGGTACATGCAAGCTGAAGAAGAGTAAAATACTTTCTTGGCTTTAAATTTTACAGCATGTTCACACACATGCAAATTGATGAGAGCAGAATTATGCATCACATCAGCATCATGATCACCAGAAAATATATAACCTGCACCTCCCATGTCAGCCGCTAACTGATATACTTCATCAAAACCTTCACCGTTGGGGCAGTAATCAAAAGATTCCATTACTAGTTTGTTTTTTCTCAAATCAAATGTTAAAAATTCATTAGCCTTAGTTTTATTGTATTCAGGTACCTTAATATCAACACCTCTGACCCAGTGGCCTTGTTTTACAAGCTTATTAACCAGGTGATTACCAATAAATCCACCTGCACCAAGAACCAAGCAATGTTTCATTAGAGTATTATACTTAAATTTAATTGGTTATCAACTCTGCCGCGCTAGGACTCGAACCTAGAACTGCCTGATCCAGAGTCAGGTGATCTACCAATTGATCTACACGGCAAATATGCGGTATGACAGAATCGAACTGTCACTCGATGCTTGGCAAGCACCAGTTCTACCACTAAACTAATACCGCAGAAAATGGAGCCGGGTATCGGATTTGAACCGATGACCTACTGATTACAAATCAGTTGCACTACCACTGTGCTAACCCGGCAACTGTTCGGGTAGGGATCGAACCTACGACCAATGCATTAACAGTGCACCGCTCTACCGCTGAGCTACCGAACAAAAAAATTGGGTAGAGATGGATTCGAACCAACTAGAACCGTTAAGTTGTCAGATTTACAGTCTGATGCGACCCTCCAACTTCGCCGTCTACCCAATGCTAGTGAACAACCTGACGCACTTCTCTCTTCGGTTGCTCTAAAGGACAAGGAAAGTGCTAAAACGCCCACCTAGCAAATCTGTGAAAGAACATACCCCGTAGCGGAGTCGAACCGCTCTTGCAAGAGTGAAAATCTCGAGTCCTGACCGATAGACGAACGGGGCATAGTATTATTATATGCTCAAAATAAAGCAATTCTATGCGTTATTTTAATACCTTGATAAAAACAGCAACAGGTTATATATTATTATATGCCATCAACAAGAGGATTAGCTGAATATTATTTGAACACAACTGCTCCTCTCATGGGTCTTGAGATAGGAACAATGCAAGGTGTAGGTGCAGAAAACTTGCTATCTAAATTGCCTTCTTTAACGCTTCATGGAATTGACCCTTATTCAGAATACAAAGATTGGTGTGGCACTGTGTTTCATGGAGACAATAAATTTGAATTAGAAGCTCAAGGCCGGCTTGAAAGATTTGGATCAAGATTTATCTTACATAGAAAAACATCTGATGATGCTTTGAGTGATTTTCAAGATGCGTATTTTGATTTTATTTTTATTGATGGTCTTCACACATATGAACAAGTTTTAAAAGATTGTAGAAATTATTATTCAAAATTAAAACCTGGTGGTGTGTATTCAGGTCATGATTATGGTCCGCAAATACCAGATGTAGTTAGGGCTGTAGATCAATTTGCTCTTGAAGTTGAAAAAATAGTTACACCATTTCCAACTACTTCTTGGTATTGGGTAAAATAATTATTTTAAAGTAAGCAAGTACTTTAATCTGTTCAAAACAGCTTTCATTTCATCGCGTATGTTAAGAAGTTCGCTGTCCTTTTCTGCATTAAACTCTGCATTAAATTCATCCAAGAATGTAATGCTACTATCTATAAACTCTAAATAATCACCTTCAAAGTTACTGAGAGTTAAATTGTATTTAAATTTAGCTTTGGGTTTACCAAATTTGCCAGAATATACTTCTACAAACTGATCAATCAAATCACCCAAATCATCATATGCTTTGCCAAACGCTTTATGTTGAGCATATGTATCAGATTGCCAATGAAACACTCTTAATTGCTCTTGTAATGTAATGAACGGGACTATTAGTTTCACTATAAAAGTACTTATTCTATGACTAAATAATTACATGAAAATAAGCTTAGGCATTAAAGATAAGCATATTCAGTTCGGCGAAAAGGCCAATCCTCAAAATTGTGCCATTGCTAGAGCTCTAAAGGATAAAATTCACAACCTGGACAAGGTTGGAGTTTTTCCTGACAGTGTTTATCTTGTTGTCAAAAAGAATAAGAAAACATCAGCATTCAAAGCTAAGCTAACCAAAGCAACAGCTATCTTTATCAAAAGATTTGATAGTGGATTGCCTGTTAATAGCTTCAAATTGAATCTGAATCTTCGTCCTGTTAGTTACGCTAAAGAACTGGCGTAATTATTTCAAGACGGGAACATTAAAGGCTTTGCACAAAAGCGACACTACATCTTTTTCGTTTACCCCTTCATAACTCTCATAATCACCATATGGATCATTGGCATTTTGCGCAGGAGTATAAGGTAATTTTTTAATTTTATCCAAAATAAGAATCAATAATTGGTTCAATGTAACATCACTAAAAGCTGCATCCACAAATTCTTTAATATCTTTAAAATTAAATTTACCTTTCAAGTCATCAAAAGGGTGAGCATACAACCCAAATACATAGAAAGGTAAAAAACTTACAGTCATTTTTGCACAGTCTTGAATGACATGATAAGCAGCAGGGTTTTGAATTGTTACACCGCTGTCAGGTTTTTCTGCTGCTTTTTGTGCAGGGCTATAAAGTTTGGCTTCTTTAACAGGAGAGTTTTCTATAATTACATCCAGGAATCTCATAATGATTTTAATTTATTTAATATGTGTTCTTTAGGAATGCAAATTAACTCTACGCCATAAAATTTTAAAATGTCCAAGCCTCCCTTGTCAAAGTCATATTTTTCTGTGTATACAACCTTCTTAACACCATGAGCAACCATGGACTGGGCACAACAACTGCAAGGCTGTAAAGTCACTCCAATGGTATGAGCTTCATCTTTGCTTATTCTTGCTAGCAAATTTGCTTCAGCATGAATCATGAACGGTCTACGTTTATGACGGTCAACCCAAAAATCTTCTTGAACTATTTTACCTGGAGCCAATCCATTGTAAGCGACACCAAGCACTTCTCTTTGATGACCCAAAGCACAAGCTCCCACTTTCATATAGGGGTCTTCTGAACGAAGAGTTGCAGCCCAAGCAATCAGTAATGCGTGTTCATCCCAATTAATTCTTGGCATGATTTAAAATCTTCTGAACATCGGTAAGCAAATAAGGAGAATAATAAACAGTAAATTTATTTTCACTATCCAGGTAAGCTATTCCTAGCTTGCCAACTCTTTTGCCTGTCATGCTCTGATACATGTAAGCGTACAAAGAAAGCTGCAGTGAATAGGCATTATACTCACAATCACTCAAGTGAGAGATAGGATCAAGAAAGAAAGAATTGTATTGTGAATACAGATTAAACTTCTTATTTGTCTTATAATCATACACATTAAAGGTGGTTCCTAAATCTTCAATACAGTCTGCTGTACCAGCTAAACGGTAATTATGGTTATAAACAAGCTCTTCACATTTAGCAATGGATCTATCATATAAATTAAGAGACTCAAGAGAATCAAGGATATCCTTGAATTCTTGGGGTTTCTCCCCTGTTTTATTGTATTCATCGATGGCACTATGAATGGCGCTTCCTCTTACTTTGCTATCAGAATTGATCTTCTGCCATCTTGCTTTAACTTCTTCTACAGTAATGCCTTCTTTATCTGCAGTCTTTTTAGCAAAAAACTCTGTATCAAATTTCTTTTTAAATTTGCCAATAAGTGTTGTAGCGGAAGTGTATTCTTCGTTTGTATGTATGTTCCTATAACAATGCTTTACTTTATCAAACTTTAACATTAACCTTATTATAGAGGAAATTTAAAGTTATTCTACTTCTTTTTTTTGAGTGTATAAGAGCAAGTGTACTGGCCTTTGCTAATAGCCTTTTTAAATGTCAGCTCAAACCCCTTGTCAGTCAACCGTCTATTTAACTCTTTAAAATATTTGCCAGGTAAATGAAAGATTACAGAGTTTTTCTTCTTGTCAGTAATGACAATATCTGTAAACTCTTCACAAATAGATTGAATAAAGTCAATCTCTTTCATTATAATATTTAATGAAAAAGACAGTGTATTAGTCGTCCAGATCTTCGAAATCTTCCAACCCATCATCCGTATGCAGGCTATTAACAAATTCTGTGGAGCTTTTTGTTACACCTTTGCGTATTAAATCTAAAAATGCATCTAATTCATCGTTGCTTAAATAAAGCACTCCAACTTCTTTATTATCTGCCAAAACTTTTACATGCATTCCTGTTTGCATGTTTTGAACGTTGACCAGTTCAATTTTCATTATTTAGAAGTTTTAATCACGGAAATAATTTTATCATACACACCGCCTACAACGGTGAGATCAGCTCCCTTGAGAACACCTCGAGCAGAAGCTGCTTCAATTAAGTTGGCTATAACCTTTAAATCTTGCAAGGTTATTTCTGTTTGTAATTCCTGTACTGTTGTATCTGACATAAACTTATATTAAATTAAAAAATTATTTAATCAACTCCTTTTAAGAAATTTATTACATTTTCATAAAGATAAATGAGCACAATGCTCGTGCTTGTGTTTACCATGAAGCTTGTGAAGCTATTGAAAAGAAATGCTGAAACAATGATGCTTGCCCAAAAGCTAAAACAGAAAGGGCAAGTGAACACTTTGAGCAAGGGCGAAGTGGTCAAGAGCAACAAATCAAAATCTTCATGACGAAAAGTAGTCTTTTTAGTCAAAAGACTGTACAGGGAAAGTTTCAATGGTGAAGAAAACCATATGAGTGTACCAGCTTGAGAAATTAAATAAACTGTTAATGCTTCAATCATCGGTTACTGTTGCTAATAATGTTAATATATTTTGATTTGATTCCATTGATCATGCATGGAGAGCATGCACGGGGATTAATATTTGATATTTCTTTCTTGTAGTCTTGTCTGAGCTTTTCACAATTGGGAATTTCAGGAGGACATGGTTTGTTGTCTTCAAAGAAATCACTTATCATTTAATTATTTATGAAGCCCTTATCTAGATCAAATACTGTATTTTTTTCAAAATCTTCAATCTTTACAATATCCTGGTAGTAATTTAATCTGTTATAGATTTTCTTGTGAGCATCTTGCGGGGTATCTTCATCCAGAGTAATTTTGAAAGTTTTCTTAGTAGTATTATCTTTTACGTGAAATGTGTATTTGTCTATGAACATGTGTTTATATTAATATCATGTTTAAAAAATTCAAGATAAAGTTTATTGAGCTATTAAGCCAAGGTTTTTTAATACTCTTACAATGTCTGAAATTGAGTATTGTGTTGTACCTAAACCACCAGTAAATTTACTCTGTGAATTTACTGTAGTACCTGCGCCAGCAGTATCAATAGATGTCAGGCCGGGTGAAGTGGGTTGCACAATGGGTGTAGCATTATAGAAGCCAAGTTTCTGTACAGTTGCTGTTCCAATCTTAGAACCAGTTGCAGTATCCAAAACAATGTTACTGCCTCCACTGAGTTTAAAGCTAGTACTGCCTGCTACTGTGATATCGTTACTTGCAACGCTCAAACCAGTGCAACCATTGGTCTTTGTACCAAGATAAATTTGATTTGAACTTCTAATATACAAGCTACCGCTTGTGGCTTCAATAAGACTGCTATTATAATCTGTACCACGAGCAACCATTTTTAACTGAAACGCAGATAGCGAATGGTCATTGATTGATAAATTGTTTTCTATATTAACCGTGTTAGAAAGATTATTTTTGGTGGTACTAGTAAATATGTTGCCAAGATAAAGACTGCCTATGCGAGTGCTGTCATCAGGCGCTTTGAAGGCACACAAAGATAGGAAGCGCGCATCAAAATTTAACTGACCATAAGCTTTTTGTATTGTATTGTCTATGTTACCATTGCCACCTTCACTGTAATCTATCACCAATCCATCACCTAACCCATTATCAGATATGCGCAGTGCATTTGATACAGGTGAATACTCTAGTGTGTAGCAAAGATCAACAGGAGCATATGTTTCTCTGTAATTTAAAGGTGATACTGTTATCCACTGATTGCCACCACCGTACACATAATTTAAATTTTTACAGAAAGCCATGTCACCTGGTTGAGCATATGGTTGAATATTTACCAGACTATCAACAGTGCCAAAATTGAGATTGCCTACTGGTGTTCCACCCAGGGTGTAACCATCGCCCACAAAAAGTCTGTGTGAATCAACAGATAGTCCTAGCTCACCTTCAGATAAAAGTGTTTGTAGGCGCTCAGTCTCTAGTCCTCTGCGAACTAAAATCTTAACAACTGTGTCGCTAGTAATTTCAAATGCCATATGCTTATGCTACCTTTACTATGCCACCGTCATTCCATAATTTCTTAGAACCTGCACCAGGATTGCTGGTAGGAAGAGAATTGCCATTAACACCGCTCAGAACGACTGCTACAGTTCCAGTATTGGTATATTGTATAGATGCATTGTCAACTGCAGTCCCAACAAATTTAAAAGTATACTGGAATGGTGAAGTACTGTTGTCAATGTTAGTAACAGTGTATAATCTTAAAGATGTATTATCGTATATTAAATCTCCCACTTGAGCGTATGCATATGATTGAGGTGTGCTCAAGTCAACATCATAAAAAAACGTTGCACCTACTGGATATCCCCCTGGTTTCACACCATCTCCAATAAACACCCTTCTGCCTCCTGGATCAGTTACATACCCCAATTCACCGTTGTCAAGTACTATTCGTTGTCTTTCTGAATCAGTACCTCTTCTTATCTTAATTTTAACTATGGATACACTGGCCATTGTAATTATTTATTTAATATTAATGATTTACAATAAAAAATTAAGGGCCTATTATGCCATTGCGCAGAGTGGATGGGTTGAACGGATCACTCTGCCCACTGCCTCCACCTACCGGTAAATAATAAGGATTGCCTGATGGGCTGCTGCCTGTTTTCCAAGTATATGGATTACCAAATGTTTTTAATGCATAACCTGGAGTATCTCCGCGTGAACCTATGTTGCCTGGACCGCCTCCAGGGTCTCTAGCAGACCAATATCCAAGTTCATATGAATTGGCTCCATAATAACCACCATACCAGTCTGATAGTTGATAGGAATTACAAGCATATGTATGTGTATTGGCATAACCAGCAGTGTAGAGATTGCCTTTACCACCTGGTAAACCGCCTCCACCTGCACCTACACTTGGTATGCCCCTTCTATCATACCCTCCTCTGGATCCGCCTCCTCCAATAACACCTTCATTTTCTATGGTGACCATGGTGAGTCCTGCATCAATCCAAATGGCATCACCAGGAGTTCCAGAGCAACCTCCACCACAAAGACCAAACCTTGAGTCACCGGCATCACAATTATATAAAGTGTTCCAACTGCTCCAGTAATAACAACCACAACACTCACTAGCGCCGCATTGACCGTCTGCTCCTCTTCCTAATATAACACCCCTGGTTGGTCCTGTCAAAGCACCTTCATTTTGCGTGATATATCGGTAACGGCCTTGTAGATTGAAGGGAGCACCTGATGCAATTGTAACTGGTGGGTTGTATATGGTTATCTTGCTGCCAGCAGGCCACCCAGTACCTGTGCGTATAGCATATTGATATCCTTTTTTAGAACCAACAATGGTATTGTTTTGAAACAATACATTTAATGGTTTGGTAAAACTGGCAGGTGTACGGCCAGTTTTAGCAAGCATATATTGATACAGATTAATAGAAGATTCCATGCCCATGGATACGCCGCCATCAGGTGAATTGGGGTTATAAATTGAAACTGTTAAATTTTCATATGGATCAATTGTGGGTGTGATGGTGGGCGTGGGAGTTATGGTAGGCGTGGGTGTGGGTGTTTTTGTTATAGTTGGAGTTGGCGTAGGTGTAACTGTGAGAGTCGGTGTGGGTGTGAAAGTAGGTGCATTTGTGGGTGTCATAGTTGGTGTCGGTGTTACTGTGGGTGTAACTGTGGGGGTAGGTGTAACTGTGGGTGTTGGAGTAGGGGTAGGTGTAGGAGTCCATGGAATGTTAACTATAACAGGTAAATTGAGAGCTTCAGGTGTTATTTCATCTTGAAAAATATCAACAAGATGTTGTTGCAAATTAAAAATATTTTCTAAGCATCTATTGACGGCAGAATCTGTAACAACTTCATTTTGGCCAATATAATTATCAAAATCTTGATTCATTACAATATCTCCGTTTTTTGTGTTAGTTGTGCTTGCTCTTGAGCTGTTAAATAACGAGTAAATTGAAAAACAGAATTGCGTCTAGAATCATATTTAAATTGAAACTTGCCTATGATTTGTTCTATAAACCTAAGATGGTTAGTTACTAGTTTAACTAGAGATTTATTAACAACCCAACTCTGAACATATTCTTCAGGTTTTATTGCAATGTTGTCCATTGTGTATATATCAAAATTTGGAATACTAAGTGCATCATATAAATTTATGTTATCGTAAAAAGCTCCAATAATTTGAGCATTTGTTGAAGGGTTTTTAGATACTATTAAATTTTTATCGTTGCTTCCAATACCTATTGAAGTAAACGCTGATATGGTTTGTGTGTCATTATATCTGAACAGATACAAGAGATATTTTCCTATAGTGTCACCTGGGTTATTAACTAGTCCTTTGTATATATTCTCATTAGTTACAACATAATATATATTTGAATTTGTTTTTGAAAAAACAATGTCTGTAATTTTTTCAGTTGTGTTTAGATAGTCAACAGCTATTTCAGTTTTTTGTTGAAAATCGTTTGAATAAACATTTATTTTGTTGCCAGAGAGTAAGCAAAAAAAGTTACCAGCAGAATCAACTTTGAGCTTTGAAGGATTAGTATTTAAAAAATCTATGTTGAGTCTGTATGTATTCATCCAATTTAAATTCTGATCATACTTTTTAACACAACTATTACCTGCATCTAAAACATATATTTTTTCATCATAAGTAATTACATCTGCTGGGGCATTAAATGAAAGTTTATCATCTGCAGATCCAAGACCACCTAATAAATTTCTAAAAATTAATCTATTGTAAAAAATATTATTATCAGTAGTGTATCCTCTAGCATCATACTGGTAAAGACTGTTGTTGCCTTTATCCAGTACAAGAATACTATGATCCGGGCCATCAGCTATAGACACAATATTACTAAATGATACATTATTATTATCTGGTGTATTGTACTGTGTAATTACTGAGGTAGAGAGAACTTGGCTCTCAGTATCTGTGGACCTAACAATAAATAATGTTCTGCCATTTGAACCAAAAATTGAATATTCTTGCAAATCAGGTGAGCTTACTGCATGAATAACTCTAATATTATTAAATGCGTCAGGTAGGCTCCAGGTAACAGGTTTGAATTCTGAGGTGGACAGATTATAGTTCCATGCTAAATATGTAAAATAGGTACTCATACCAAGAGTTGCAGTTGAACTAATGGGTATAATATTTGAGGCTATTTTGCTTCTTGTATATAAATATAGAAAATTTTCGTACAAGTGCTGTAACTTAAGGTTTATAACATCACTATTAACTGTATCATTAGGCTGAATTTTTATTTCTTCTAGAGAATAAGGCAATGATAAAGCTTGAGATGGGTATCTGTCGTAAATTAACCCATAATTTTCAACTTCTTGTACAATATCCATTAGTTACTCCATTTAAATTGATTTACTTTAGTATAAGCTGGTGCAGCTTTTTGCAGTAGTTTGTAAATTCTTTTTTCAATTTCATTTTTCAACTGTTGATTATTTATACCACTATTTTTTAATACAATGTTAATGATTGGTGATTTGCTGCCAGGTGTTCTAAATTTAAAATACCTTTCAATTTCTTCTAGATAATTTCGCTTGCTGCTAGGCAAATCAAACACAATATCTTCAACATTTTGATAGATTTTGTTATGAAATAATATATCAAAATAGTTGAGAGCTTTGTTGTAAAGATAAAAATTTTTTAATTTTATGCCCCTACAATTAAAAGAAGCATCGTTTAGGTAAGCAAATAAAGGTATATTATTTGCATAGGTAGCAGAACCTATAAGAAATGGTCTATAGAATAAATTTGAAAACTTGTATTTTTTAGGAACAAAACGCTCTTCAAGAACTATTTTACCATCTACAATTAAAATAAAAGTGCCGCTATCGCTATTGAATCTAATAGCAAAATTATGATATCCTTGAGCAAGAGATGAAAGAGGGTAATTTAAATTTAATGTTACACTATCGTGTTCATCTACAAAGTTCTTTAACTTCAATTTAAAGTTTAAATTATTACCAAAAAATAAGTCATCGTAATAATATCTCAAGAAACTAGACTGAGTAATACTGGTATTGTTTGCTCCATCTAATTTAGAATAGTATGTAGAAATTAAATTACCATTATTATCTAATTTATAAGTTATATTTTTATTGGCTTGTGATAGAGCTGAAATGAAAGCATATTGCTGCAATTCATTGCCATTTAAATTTATACCAAAATCAATATTTGTTGATTTGCAAGAAGAGAGTGGCAAATTTCCTGACAGAGTAATTAGCCGGTTGCTATTTATTCTTACATATTTACTGTGATCATACAGCGCCCATAAATTACCATCAATATCAATATCATAATCTTCTACAGAATTGTATGCAGATAAAACAAGAGATATGCTGCTGGAACTTGTTGGATCTCCTCCTATATCCCAGCTATAAATTCCAAAATTTTCTCCACTTACAACCCTGAAATAAATAGTATTTAAATATCTCTCTGCTTTGTCACCTGTAGTAAAATAAAAGGTATTGTTTTTAAAATTAATTGTACTGGCTTGATAAAAAGAACTTAAAGGTACATTATAAAAATAAAAATTGTAAGACGGGCTGTCAGGAAAGATTGTTTGTATGCTGCCATCATCCAGAGATATTTTTAATAGTTCAGAACGTGATAGTATAGAATTATAACAAAGTATATAACAATTTTTATCATCATAGTCATAATCAATCACAGATTGCAAATTGGGACTGTATACTTTAAATAAAAGAGCATTTTTATTATTATATTTTTCAAAAAATCCAGATGAGTTTATGATATAATAATAGCTTAGATCATCAATGCGTATGATTGCAGTTGCAGAAGAAGATATTTCCAATGTGTCTAAATGTTCAAAATTTAAATTTGTAATCTCTATTGTGCTATTACTGTTTATAAATAGTGAAGGTGTAACCTTGTTTGTATTAAAAATGCCAAAGCCATCTGTTGTATAATTACCTAGTAGTTGGTAGCCAAATGGTTTGGTCCAATCAGCACTATACAAATCAAATATTATTGTAAATTGATTGCTATCATTAATTGAAGATAAATTTTCGGTTACACAATATGTACTGCCATCAAATACAATTTCTTCGTTATTATTAAAGACTGCCATAATATTATTTACTGTATTATTTTGTTATGAAACAGCTCCTAGTACTGTACCAGTTCCTGTGATATTAACCGTTTTTCCATTAAGATTTACTGCTTTTCCACCAGAAGCTCCTACACCATCTCCCGCAGAATATGTTCCTCTGCCATTTGCTCCAGCTTGTCCTAAACTGCCGCCAGTTCCTCCATAGACTGTAGTACCAGCCCCACCACCAGCACCACCAGCTGTGCTGCTGCCTGCAGACCCAGCATATGCACTAGGAGCACCACCAAACCAGTATACACCAACAAAACTAGAACCATAGGCTGCGCCGCCATATCCAGGTCCATCGCCTGCTCCGCCACCACCACCATTCCATCCAGTGGGTGTGCCTGGTGTACTATCATATCTACCGGTACCACCACCACCACCACCTCCACCTATGACGCCATTATTAACAATATTAAAAGTTATGTTGTTTGGATTGCTAATATTAATAGCATTTCCACCTGCTTCTGCTGGTACTACTGTTGGTGGTGCAACAACATAAGACCCTCTGCCACCTGCACCGTGTACAAAACTACCTGCCGGTACAATCAAAGTAATTTGCGTATTTGCTGGCCAGCTAGTGCCAGTGTCAATTGCTGCAGTAGTAGTAACTGTGCTGCCTGCATTGCCTAGCAAGGAGAAAGTCACTCTTCTTGGAGCAGAACCAATTGGATTGCCTGTGAATCTTGTGTATTCAACTGCTAGATTGAGATTGTAATTAAGTGTAGCAGGCAACCCTAAGTATACAAATTCAGAAGTAGGTGTAGGTGTTATGGTAGGAGTCGGTGTAGGCACTGGCATGGTGTTAGTAGGTGTGGGTGTGGGTGTTCGTGTGACTGTGGGCGTTGGTGTGGGTGTGAAAGTGGGTGCATTTGTGTTGGTAGGGGTCGGAGTAGGCGTTATGGTGGGGGTAACTGTGGGTGTAGGTGTTATGGTAGGTGTAGGTGTGGGTGTAACAGTAGGTGTGGGTGTAGGTGTAGGTGTAGCAGGTGATTCAGGCTTATCACCGCTAATATAGTTGCTGTTGGTATAATTATTGGTAGTAGTTGCAGATTTTAATAAAAATGTATTAGCATTTATACCAAATTGTATCAGATTGGTTTGTTTTGATTCAACATATGCCTTACTAAAATTAGGACCAAGATGTTGATATGCATAATATGTGCCAGGCTCAAAAATAGAGTTGGATATGATATCAACAACTTGTATTTGCGAGGGAAACACATTTAATAAACAATCGTAGCCTGTTTTATATTCTATTGCATTAAAATCTGTTGCTGTAAGTGCTCCAATAAATGATATCTTAGATGGAAAATAATATCTGTCTACCCAAACAGGCCGTGAATATGCATTAGCATTGCCTGATAACCAAGAACACAAAAAACTTCCGATATTTTCTAATTTTGTATTACCATAAGGACTTGTAAATTTATAATCTGCTTTCTTTTTAAATATTTTATCGCTTTTAATAGGATGGTCGCCAGCAATTGCACCTGCATCTGCTAGTGCTGAATCATTTAAATTAAGAGCTTTAAGGGGAAAGAAATTTTGCGGCACATGAAAATATGTAACTTTGTCTTTTTTAAGAATTACATTTGCTGTATAAGCTTCGTATCCTAGAGCTATATTGTCATTTCCTAGTTCTTGATTGGATCCGGTAAATAATTTTTTATAGTCTCTCATGAGAACTTCAGGCTCTTGAAAGAAAGGATTGGCTCTGGATTGGTAATTCTCTGGTGTGTTGGTATTTTTTAATGATAGAATATTTGTATCAAGTTTATTGCCAGAAATAGTAAAATATTCAGAATTAACAAGATTATTAGATTCAATATTTTCGTAACTTAATTTTTTATTAATTGAAATAGTGTTGTTAGAGTTTTTTTCATATGAAACCCATGGGTCTACTAGTGGTGTAATATTGGAATCATCTACTCTTTTTTGGCAACGAAATACTGTTTGATTTGTAAAATTTAAATTAGTTCCAGTGACAGTAGGGATGAGCGTGAGTTCATTTAAAGTGCTATCATAAGCTACATAATAAATTATATCCAGTAAATTTTTATAAAAAACAATTAAGTCATTCGTTCTATCATATGTGTAAAGAAATGTTTGTGGGTTATACTCACCTAAGTAATCTAGAGAAGCGTCTTTGCAAAAGATTAAAGAATTAGTAATATCTGTTGTGAGATATCTTTTGATACCATCATTTTCATGAGCTATTTTGCATGTATTGTGATCCAAAAATACTATTTCAAAATAAAATCGGTTATCCATCTCTTCTGCTGTGCCTGATACTTTTATGGAAGCAGTGTTATAAGCTACAGGCGGTTCTTCCACAACCCAGTACCTGGTTCTATCTGTTATGCTATATAAAGCATTAGCAGCTAGGTATGTTGCAAAACCTTCATCATCCAGAGGTTTTAATGGTGTTAATTCTAAAACATCTTTAAGATTTTTTTTATCTGTTAAAGATAGTGCAGAGTAATTGTTTATATTGAAATCATTTAAATTTTGCGATATTTTTTCTAAATTAATAAAAATATTATTTTCTGTATACAGAGTATTTTTTATAAATTGTACATCGCTATCATTATAATAGTTGCTAGATAATGGCGCAATATTGTAGGAATCTAGACTATAAATTTGCATTATAATTATTTACAGAAGAAAATCATTTTAAACACTGTTTTGTTTAAAAGCAAGAATCGTAACAAAAGGATCTATATGCACCTAATACAACACCATTGCCTTCATTAGTGACAGTGCATATGTATCCATAAGGGTTAACAATAGCAGGGCCACCTGATCCAGGGCTTATTTGGCCATAAAACCAACCACAGTAATCAGCACTAGGGTTAGGCGCACCTGGGTCGCCTAAGTTACCACCATAGTTTGAATTGTTATACCTGCATCCATTGCCGCCATACCGATAAGAACCATTACCAGTTATATCAATACCTGCACCACAGCCTCCATAATACCAATAACCAGCCTGGGTACCTCCTCTTCCAGCGCCACCTCCACCTCCACCTCCAATAATGCCCCTGTTTATAATTTTAATGTCGGTATAAACACCTATGGCGGCGCCTCCAATGCCCCCTGATTCATGTAAATTAATATTGCCACTACCGTAACCACCGCCAACACCTCCTTTGCCTGCAACAATTCCATTGGCTGGATTTGAGGTATTGTCAGAAATAGCAGGGATAATTAATGTCAAATCAGTACCAAGTGGCCATTCACCAGTGTTTAATGCAAATGTATAAGGAGCTGTGGATGCAGATCCAATGTTGCCTTGCACAGTAAAAACTATGGGCCGTGTTACAGGTGCATTATTTGTTGCTGCATTGTAAATGTCGCGCAAATTGACATTAGCTGTATTTGTATTGGGTGTACCAACAGTTAAACTCAAAAAGTTAGGTGTAGCAGTAGGAGTGGGTGTGGGTGTACTAGTCACCGTGGGTGTGGGCGTGGGTGTTGCAGTGGGTGTCACAGTGGGCGTAGGGGTGGGTGTAAATGTTGGAGCACCAGTTGGTGTTGGAGTAGGTGTGGGTGTTCTAGTAACAGTGGGTGTAGGTGTGGGTGTGTTGGTTATAGTAGGTGTAGGTGTTATGGTAGGGGTGGGAGTGGGGGTCTGTGTTACTGTGGGTGTTGGCGTGATGGTGGGTGTGGGTGTCACTGTGGGTGTTGGTGTGGGTGTTCTGGTAACCGTAGGTGTGGGTGTAACAGTAGGTGTGGGCGTGGGCGTTCTGGTAGGAGTGAGTATTGTGTAGGGTACGGTATTAGAAATAAAAATATAAGTACCGTTGTTTACTAGATGTGTTAATGAATTGTATGGGTCTGAAGGTCTGAATTGATTAACATATTCACCATCTTCAGATACACCAATAATAGCATCAACATATGATTTATATGCCCAAGAGCTCAAAATAAATGAGTCAGTACCAGCAAAAGTATCTATTTGATATAGGTCAGTTATTGTCATTGTTAGAATATAAATTGCAACTATGAACGTTTAAAAATTTGATTTTGCTCATAGATAATATTATTTATTGCATAAACTATTAGTATGTCAGAACGTATGTGCTAAGAATACCTACTAGTGTATTGCTGTTACCAGAATAAATTTCATGAAGTGGAGCAGGTATGGCTGAAAGTATATATGTGGTGGTATTAGATGCACTACCATTTCCAAAATCACCATATTGATTTCTACCTGCAACATAAACAGCAGTAGGGCCAGGTGTCAATGTTTGTGCACTTAATGCTACAATACTATAATAACCCCGGGGTATTACTTTAATAAAGTCCCCTGGTATGGCTGTAAATACGGCAGTAGTTGTATTATTACCATTTGCAAACATGCCGTAAGTATTGGCTCCTGCACCAAACCATTTAGTAAGTGAAGCTCCAGTGTTTGCATTTGCACTTTGAGCCACAGTAGTAAATGTTGTATTGTACATAGCATACCAATCACCAGGTATGGCTGTAAATACGGCAGTGGATGTTGTATTACTTATTCCAAATTGACCAAAACTGTTTCTGCCTACACCAAACCACTTAGTAGATCCTGTGCCAAGAGTACCAGCACTTTGAGCAAGAGTAAAAGCGTAAGTTATACTTCCTCCGTGCGCTACCATGTCAACCCATTCACCGGTGATGCGCTTAAAGGAGGTATAGTTATTGGAGCTGCCGCCTTCTGAAAAACCAAATATGTTATATGTATTGTTTCTTCCAGCTGCATACCATTGTGTTGACGGAGTACCATCAGGTTTTGCACTCTGTGCTAAGGTATATCCATCACCTGTGCGTATTTTTGACCAAGAGCCTGTAAGCGGCACAAAAGAAGTGAGTTGCTGCCCATAGTAAAGAGGAGTACCAAATTGACCATAAGTGTTAGTTCCTGTAGCATACCATTGTGTTGACGGAGTACCATCAGGTTTTGCACTCTGTGCTAGAGTGAAAAGCGCTGGATATTGACCACCAGGAATTATGTTTACCCAATTGCCAAAAATACTGGCTAAACTAACTGTAAATGGAGCTGTTGCAACATCATCACCCATTTGACCATAATAGCAATTGCCTGTACCAAACCATTTTGTTGTATTGGCCGACAATGCAAAATGTGTAGGGCTAGTGCTAGCTTCGCTCAAAGAAAATTTACTGTACTGAGGTACAGATGCATTGACTGTGGATAAAGCTGATAAAGCAACTACGTCTCCAGGTCCAGCACCAAATAATGATTGGTTACCATTATTAATTCCAGCTACAAATGCAAGCCGACCAAATACTGATTGTGGTAAAATAGTGGGTGTGGGTGTTGGTGTGATAGTGGGCGTTACAGTAGGAGTAGGTGTTGGAGTAACTGTGGGCGTTACAGTAGGTGTGGGTGTTGGGGTCTGTGTTACTGTGGGTGTTGGTGTGATGGTGGGTGTGGGTGTAATAGTAGGTGTAGGCGTTATGGTAGGTGTTGGTGTGGGTGTAGGTGTAGTTGTTATGGTAGGTGTAGGTGTGATGGTAGGAGTGGGTGTAGGATCAAATAACGTATAAGGAATTGTTTTAGAAATAAGCAAATAAGTTGATAGAGGCTGTAATAGTGTTAAAGTATTAGCATCTCCTTGTGAAGGTATGAAAGTTATAAACCCATCTTTATTGTCATTAATGCCATAAACTTTGGCAATATTGCTAGCATTATGTAAAGTAACAAGTGAATAAGGGCCTTCAAAATTACTAGTTATGAATTGAAAATGTTTTTCTACAGAAATGCTCATACTAAATAATTAGCTCCTGAAATAAAATAACTGTAAAATGTTTTTGATTGTGCAAGAGCAGCAAAGAGATCACCTAGATAAACTGGATCAAACAATACATTTGCCACTGGCAATTCTTCAATATATAAATTCATAGTGTATGGCAAATCTGTTAATGGTTTAATCTGATAGTACAACTGTATGTTGTATGGTGATGTGTATGTTATACCATTTGTACCAATTGTACCAGAACCTGTGAGCGACGCATTAAACAAATCAGAAAGCAGTGCTGATGCAGCTTTGAAGAAACAATTTATATTAAAATTTTTAATCTTAAATATTGAACTAGTTTGCCCTGAACTATAACTTAATGCTACACTAGCAATAGAAGGCTGTGCAACAGGTAGTTCGTAATCTACATAATTTACAAATTCTTGCGCAGAAACGGGTTTCATGTCAACAAGTATTTTTTTACCCAACCCTGTTAAACGCACTCTAACTGTTTTAAATGTTGGTGTTTGAGTGGTTTGTTCATACAGTTTTATGGGTGACTTGAAGGAGGAAAAAGTAAGAGCCTCTGTACGATACAGGACATTGTAATTATTACTTTGGCTGTCGCGTATGGTGATACTGTTTGGTAGTGCATCTGGCATGCCAGGTACACCTATGCTGGTAAGAGCAAAATTTCCAGTAGCATCAAAACCTATGCCTAAGCTTCCTTTAAATTTTCCTGGATAGTTATTTAACACAAAAGTATCATTATTAGCTGATAGGAGTGTAAGGTTTGTATAGTTCAAAGCTTTGCCTGGGCCACCTCCACTGATTATTGTTGAAAATGCTGTTGCATCTGTAAATGAAACACAAAATCCTTCTGAACCAGACAAGCCGGGCCCATAAAAAGCATAGTCAAATGTTATTACAACATCTTTCTCAGCATCAACAGTTTTAGGAAAATAAATAGCAGAACTTGTTGCAGTAACTGGAAGTGTGTAGAAGTCTTCTGCATTTAAAACACTGAGTATGTCAGTGGCAGTGCCATAATAGTCATTTCCAGAAACCACTGCACTCACTGTATAATATCCAGCTTCTAATGGTATTGCAGAAACACCATTTTGGTAGTAATAAAGCGCAGCAGTTAATGGGTAGTTTAATACAGAAGCTGATGCTTCAATAACATTGCTGGTGTATGTTTTGTTCAGCCCAGAAAATACTATGTATGGAGATACATCATATTTAATAGCTTGTATGTGACGCACAGTGGATAGAGGATAATAGTAAAAAGTATCTGCAGAACTTATGGCTACTGTGATCACACCAGAGCTTTCAAAAGCAGAGAGTGTGTTACCGTTGCCTGTAATCACACCAGGTCCACTCAAAACTGTTACATATGTGGGAACTGAAGAACCCAGGTAACTGGCTGTTGAAAGAATATCAGCAGTTTTAGATATTTGTAATGTTTCTGGCACAGAAGTGATATAAAAATCAGGTCTAGCTCTGTAACTTGTAGAATAAGTACCACTCCAGCCTTTAGCAACAAGGCTATTTGTTGCAGCATTAGAAACGCGAGATCTGTCTTCTAAATTAGCTTGATACCAGACAGTCTTGTCTCCAGCAGGGGTAACTGGGTTTTTATCCAATGCAATTAGTAATGAATCTATTTCTTTGGAACCAAGCCGATTATATCCTATATTAATATAGTTTAAATTGAGTGCACTAAAAGATGCTGTATTAAGTGTTTTTAAATAATTTTGATACAAATTTAAATAACTACACTTTTGTGTTAATTTTTTAATTAAAGTATCTGCAGATGTGAGTGTATAATAATAATTAATGAGTACAGATTGAATGCCAACTGGATTATAATATGAATCCAGATTTACAAGCATAGAAGGTCCAGAAACACCATAACTATTTACCATTGCAAGAGATGTGAGACTTGGTACATAATTTAATGCATCTAAAGAAGTCAGTGGTAAACCATCAGTATTGAGGTATTTTAAATTGTTAAGATATTTTAATGAATCAAATGTTCTTAAATTTGCGCCTTGTATTGTTATGGCTGAAAGCTTGTAGCAATTGGTAAAATCAAAACCAGAAAGGTAAGATGATTCACTGTAATATATGTTATCACTTGTGTATGTAAACTCTCTTAAATTGAAATTGTTGCTGCAATCTAAATATGGAAGTAAATTGGAAGCTGTATCATAAAAAACTATATTGTATAAATTAAAATTATTTTTAATATTAACTGTTGATGCATAATTTCCGTTTATATTTACACTTTTTAAGTTAATAAAATTTTGTATGTCCACAGTTTGCACAAGTGAATTTTGGTTAAAGGTAAGTGTGTCAAGTGAATTAAAACCAGGTGAAAAATTTACACTGTTCAAATAAGGATTGTTGTTGCATGTAATTGTTTTACATGCACTCAAATCTCTGGCAAAATTAATTTCTGTGTTATTTATGTTGGACAGGTAAAGATATTGCAGTGCTGAACATCCTGCAAATTGCAAATTTGAAGGAACGTTTTCTATGTGTATATTGTTTGCTTTATAGTTATAATCTAAAACTAAGCCTGTTAATGCATTACAATTTGCTATAAAAACTAAATATGAAAGATCGTGAGGTATTTTTAAATCTGTTAAATAATTTGCATCAGTTATGGTAATAGCAGCAAGAGAATTTGCTGTTGCAGGTGGCATTATTAAAGTTCTTAATTGTGGTACATAGGGTGCATACAAGTCAAACAGACCACTCAAAGCTGACAAGTTTAATGTAGAAAGTGCATTACAACCAGCAATGGATAATGTGGGGCTAATATATTCTGGAATATACGCATTGTTGGGTATTGATCTTTGTGTGAAGGTCTGTTTACCAAAATTTATTGCTGTTAAACTATAATTATTATTCAGCTCTAGCCATTGCAATTTGTCATCAGGCAGTATAGAAAGATCAAAATCTCGCAGTGTTTTGCCTTGTTGATATTGCAGTGTATCATTATTTGATGCATCTAGCCAAGCTAAACTAGACAGCCTGTTCATGCCAGTAATTTGATCCAATCCAGATATGGGGCCTATGCCACCCATGTTAAGGTACTGCAATGCAGTTAATGAATTGAATGTTATGTTGTTAGCAGACAGTGTTCTTTGTACTTCATCGTTAGATGATTCAAACCATCTACCTTTTTGTCCTATGAATAAATTTTTAAGGTTAGGTATATAAGGTACATTTAAAGAAGACAGGCTATTTTGTGCAACGTCCAAAGAGTAAAGTGAGCTCAATGGCCCTGCAATGGTTATGCTTTTTAATTTGTACCTAGCAGGATCACCATTGCCTAATGGCGTTCCATTGGAATAGTTGTTCCATCTACTAAATTTTAACTCTTCAACTCCTGATAAAAGCCTCTCATCACAGCTGGTCAAATCAACTGTGTTGTTTTTAAATGCATTGCGGCCTGCTGCAATTTTATATATGCGACTGTTGCTGGTGGGGTTACCCAATTTAAACTCAAAACTAGAAAGCTGATTATCTGAAAGATTTAACGACAGTATATTGCAACCTGATACATTAACTGAGCTTAGTTGTGATTGCCTGACATCTATGTTACCATATGTTCCTGAGCCTGTCTGGCTGCCATTATAGAATAGAATGTTGGTGATGTGAAGAGCAGTTAATGAGCCAGCACCCCAAAAAGCAATATTTTTCATGGGCAGTCCGCGCAAATCCATGGTTGCTAGAGGTGAATTGCCTTCAAATGATACAGATGATAATCTAGGAAAAATTGAAAAGTCTATTGTCTTAGCGTTTCCGGTATTCGTAGCCCAGGGTAAATAATCTGCAGCAATAGCATTTGATCCAAGAATCCATCTGACTTTGTTTAATTTTGCAGACGCATTATCAATTTTCAATACGTTATTGGAGGTGTATTGATTTCCTTCTACATAGTATTCTGTGCCAGAAATTAAATTTACTATGCTATAAGGTTCGCTCGAATAAGCAGTTGTATCCAGGGGTATAAAATAAGATGTCAGAGCTGTTAGGCCTGTTGCTGTGGTGGTTGCTACTGGTACAAATGCCATGTTATGTTCCGAAGATAAATTCGCCTCCTGCAACAGTTCCAGCGCTGCTTCCTAATACAGAATATGTATTGTATTCAAAATATTCAGAAGGATTGCTAAAATTGTTGTGTAGAATGTCCATGTTAGGTTTGTATATAATATTTCTAATGTTGCTCAATATGCCATTTATATATTTAAACGATATGACCACAGTATAAAACAAATCTGATGTATCATGTGCTAGGTAAGTAATACTATAATAGCCAGATTCACTACTATAAGAAACAATAGGCTTGTCAATAAATACAAACTCAGCATCAAAATTAGTACCAGACAGGGTAAAGCTGTTTAATTCTTGTTCAGAAAGATCATTAGTTGGATAAATTTGAACTAGTTTGTTGGTGTTGAGATTAAAAGTATATATGCTAGGATATATAATTTTAAAATTTGTAGCACTATTGTTTGGTGATAAGCTTGTTTTTGCAAAAATTAATTCATTTTCTTTTTCATTAAACCATATAGTAGAAATTTTTTCAAAAGCTTTATGTTCACCTCTTTTTATAAAAAATTCATTGGTAGTAGAGCTTTGTATAATATTAAGTGTATAATCAAATTCAATTTTATCAAATATAACATAATTTTCAGTTTCAAACTGCAAATAATCATAATAAATATCAAAATTTATAAGCTTGTTATTTATTTCATCTATAATTTCTGAAGTGTATTTTATGAAAATACCAGAGAGCGCTGATGACACCGGAGCTATTATAGAGGAATTAGAGCTTCTAAAATAAAAGTCACCATAAGTTTCAAATTTAGTTTGGTAGAGTGTTTTTCTTTCTGTTGATTCATATGTTGTATCATCAGCAGAAGTTTCACTTGTAGGAAATAAAACATTATAGAAATAATTTTCTAAAAACAGCCCATCATGGTAGTCGTAAACAGGGGGGCAAGGCTCATTTTGATCGGAAAAACTACTAACAACAAAATAATTGCCATAATATTTTGCTGCAGTGTTTGGTGGTGTAAAGAGAAATGTTCCTTGAAAAGCAAAATTAGCTCTTAAATCAGGTCCATTTGGATTTAAACCTGCTTCTGCTAATATATCGTAATAAAGCGCAGCTGCTGCTGGGTCAAAAACAGGGTCATCAGATGGATAATCTGCCAGGAGACCAGAATCAGGTGCTACAAAAGTAAACCCGTCTCTAATGTTACAATCAAATGTTGTTTGTACATAAGCTGAACAAAAATTTTCAGGTTGCATTGTGTATGATTTTAACACAACAGGTACACTTGATAAATTGTAAGATGGTATGCCGTTATTATACTTAGAAGCACTCAAGGGAGATGTTGCAGTTAACGATGCACCACGAGTAAAATACCCTGATCCCGGTGGAATATTGTTTGTTGTTTTTAAAGTGACACCTGAATATGTGTATCCGGGTTCAGGTATATCTGAAGTATAGTCAAAATTTACACCTCTAACTAAATCATTAAATACATAGCCATCAAGAATTAAGCAATTTTTGCTAACTTTGCTTTGCTGTAATGCTAATATGTTTGCTTGTGTATCTTTTACAGGGCCTATGGTTTTATACAATCCATAATCATTTCCATATACATCTGACTTGTACTGAACAAGTGTCTTGTTAACAAACGGCAGCAAAGTCTGTGCCCTGCTATCAATAGGTAGAATGGTATTATCTATTAAAGGATAAACATCAGAGTTTGCCCATTCACTGTTTTTTAATCCTTCAAAAAAAGTTTGTGAGTCAATAGAGCGTGAAAGCCCTTGATTTGAATAATTAAGTGATTGTTCTCTGCTTTGATAGCCTCTGAATGTGGGTAAAAGAGGGTCATTTATTGCTTCGCCATATTTATAGCTGTTTGAATAGTCTGATTTTAATACAGCGCTGTTATCAATAAAACTTAGGGGCGAGTGTTGCTCTTGTTTTGTGCCACCAGTAACTTTACCGTATATATTAGGGTTAGGAAAAATATATAAACTGTTAGCAGAAAGTGTCTCTTTGTTTAATTCATATGTAAAATTAAAATTATTAAAATTGAGCAAACCAATTTTATCAGGTTTAAAAAATAATCCTAACGTTTTGCTTGTAGCTAGAAATGATTCGCTTTGTACAGCAGCAACTGTTGGTGTGTTTTTGTTTAAATAATTTGCAAAAGGGCTGTCAGCTTGAAACAAAATTCCTGAAATAAAAGATGTAGATGTGTTGCCAGTAGAGACATAATAGTAGTCTGTGCCCATATATTTTGTTGTTAGACTAGACTCTAAATTTAATGAAAGGTTACTAGAATTTTGATCGTTAATATTGTTTATAAAATCACTATCTTTAAGATAATCTAGCTGATCGCTACTTACATTTAAATTAATTGTAAAATTGTTGGTGCCTAATTCAATTAAATAAAAGGGGTAAGCTTTTATAGCATTAATAATAGCTTCATCAAAATCAACAAAAAGATTAGGATTTATTTCATTTGTGTTAGTATTAAAATATTCTGCTCTTAATCCTTCTGTTGCGTTATAAGCGGACGCAGGCAAGGTACCTATATCAAGATAGTTAGGATATTGGTCATAATTTTCTTCTATCTCTACAATTACATTGTTTCTTATTGCGGACAGAGGAATATTAAGACTGGTAACAAGATCAATGAGATCTTGTTCTTCAAGTGCTCTTGAAATTTCATTATAAATTAAACTCTCTAAACCATATATGCTGCCTTTAAGATTATATTCTAACGCTGTACTCTGTAACCTGTCTCTTAATGAAGCATAATAAACACAAATGTCTTTTATTTTTTCTGCAAAAAAAGGCACAGCAATAGCTAAGTCTCTTGGATTATCTGTGTCTAAATTTTTTAAGAATCTTTTTTCATCTAAAGAAGTATAATTTATTATTATTTCATTGAGTAAATTTTTGTATAAATCAGTAATTGTTATTGTTTCAACTATTGGTATTAAATTTTTCTTCTCATACCAATTATTAACATACTTTTTGTATCTTTGAAGTAAATCAGATATATTAGTATAGATTATTTTATTGTATTCAATCCATCTTACAAAAGAAAAGGGATGATCTGCATCTAATATTAATGTGCTGCTCTCATTAGATGTTATAGAATTAGGCAAATTCTCATCTATAAATCTATTTGTACTGGCCATTAAATTATTTAATTGTTATACTGTATGTTAGCTGCACTAGTAAACAATTTTAACCCTTTAGTTAATTCATAACTTACTAGATTTTGCATAATACCATTTGTACCTGCCCAGTCTTTAAAGTCTAGAGAATTAAAGAACTCTGGCTGCAAATATGTCATGGGGTTTTCCCAGTCAATAATATTATTGTAAAATGTATTATCAGGCGTGTCTATATATTCATAAAACTCATAAAAATTAGCTATTTCTATGCCAGATACACTTCTAGGAGCAACCAATCCCCAGCCCCAGTCGTAACTAAATGTGCTTAAAGGCCTTGTATCACTCATATACAGTATTATTTATAATGCGTTTCATTAGGGTGTAGGAGTTGGTGTGATAGTTGGTGTTGGTGTTGGTGTTGGAGTAGGTGTTGGAAATATATTAGTATTAACCAGAGTAAATATATTAGAAAATTTTTCATATGCTACTATTGGTTTACCAGAAGTTACAACGCCTGAAATAGGCGAAATGCGACTACCGAGATTGCGTCCTATATTGGGGTTAACGGTGAACTTTTTATTAAAATCTCTGTTGTATTTATTTTGATTTCCATATAACATGCGTTGTTGAATGCTGAGTAAATCAACTATACGCCTGAGTTGAGGTGGAAAGGGATAATTATATTGTTCAAACTGTACACCTAATTCTTTACAAAAAGAAAGAAGCTGATACAAATTGCATTTATTAATATCAGTGAGATTAGATGTAAAATTTGCTATTTTTTCATATACTGTTTTGCCAAGTTCGTAAGGTTGAGAGCTCAAATTACCAACAATGGTACCTAAAAATTCATCAAAAAATATTTGTTTATCTAATAAAACTTCTTGATATCTTAAATTGTCATAAAAAGAATTGGCATCAAAATTTTCATTTATTTTTTGTATGTTATAAACACCAGTATCAGTAAATACAGAAAATGTATTAGATTCACCAGAAACATATCTTGTAACTGTATACGGTACCATGTATTTGTTTATCCATCTTGAACCGTTCCAATCACCGTAAGCTTGAAATAATCTATCAGTAAATGCAGAAACTGGATTGGACGGATCATTGTCAAGCGGAAATGATAAATCTAGATATGTTGAAGAAGAGAGTGCTGGTATGTTACCTGAAGTTATATCAAAATAATATAATTTATTATCATAGTTATTTATAACCCACAAGTAATCGCTAGTATCTCCTGCAATACCTCCAATGTTACAGATATAATTTGTAATGCCACTGCCACTGCCTGCAAGAAAATTAGTCACTTGACCTGTTTTTGCATCAATTCTTGTTATTGTATCTGAAGAATTAGATATGTATGCATTTTGATTACCATCAACAGTAATATTACCCACCAGTTTAATCCCTCCTACAGGAAATCCAGAAACTGGAGCGCCATATTTTGTATATTTAAAAACAAAATCATTTCTATCATCAATAGCTGGTGGTGAAACAAGATTATTGAGAGCAGTTACCCATACGTACTCATCTCTATCAACAACTAACTCTACAGGTGACACAAGAGGAGCAAGTGGCACTGCAGTTAAAATAGCACCGTATGTATCATATTTTATGAGAAAGTTTGATACTGGGTGAGTATATGCGACCCACAGATTATTGTCATAATCTGTATCTATAGAAGCAGGTAATAATGAATTTTCACCTGCAAAGCCAGATAAATCAGGCAATGTATAAGTCGAACTCAAATTATAAACTGCATTTGTCAAATCAGGATAAGCAACAGACATAACACTTCCAGTTTCTCTATTAATTTTAATACAAGAAACTGCATCAAAAAGTGAAATCCATATATTACAATTGCCGTCAAGCGCTATGCTATTAGGTGCTGAGCTAGACAACTCTACAGATCTTAGATCCTTATATATAGTACCTAATGGTGTTTCAACAGGATAAGCAGATAAAGAAAATGATGAGAGTAAGTTGCCAAAAACATCGACTTTGTAAATTTTATCAACAGCACCGTCACCTACCCAAGTTTGGTAATCATTACCAAAACCAGCACCAGAAGGAGCAACTGCTAAACAGTAGGAATTGGGACTATTAGGTGTACGGAAATTATCAATTTTTCCTGAGAGTGCAAAGCCAGCAGACCCAAAGCAATAATTATAAAGACCGGTTCTAAAAATTCTTTTTAAGTATTTATAATCTGGCTGACAAATCCATCCAAGCAAGCTATCTTTAGGGAAATTGACTGGATCAATCACATACATGCTTGCAGTCAGTTTGCATGTATAATGATTAGATTGTGGTATAAAGTATCCTTTATAAAAAGATCCAAGGCTCTGAGGTGCATCGGCAGTAAAATCACTATAATAAAGAGTATCAGTTGTGCGTGTGTAAGTACCGCCTGCTAGTGCAACTAAATCTATGCTTAAATCAAATGCAGATGTGCCAGATGAAACAGAATCAATACCAGGACAATAGAGTGGGGGATATGTTCTCGTAGTATAATTTGCATCATCTTTTAATTTTATAACAAAAGGAATTTCTGTATTTTGCCAACTTATTTTAGGCAATTGAAATCTAGATGATGAGAGCGGTCCTTCACCATCAATACCATTTGTTGTAATAGAAAGTGTTGATGCAGGATTGTGTCTGATCTTAACAATTGGTTGTACTGCAGATTTTATAGTCTGAAAGCCCTCTGGTGGCTGTGGTATGTATTTGTATAAATCATTGTTATAAGTAAAAGCATCGTTATATGAAGCATTGTCTGGAGTAGCAAAAATAAAAATAGGAGCATCTCTGGTAGTAAAATTTTTGGTGCGATCATCCACATAGTAAATTTCTGCATACCCTGTGGTGCCGGCAAAAGTACTGCCTGAATCATCTTTATTGCATCTCTCTAGCTTATTATTATTAATTCTGGCATATATGTCTGTATCTATGGTGCTGACCTTATCTACTATTGTAAAAGATAAATTATTGCCAAATTTTTCCTTAATATAAAAACGAGATAAAGATCTTAAATGAGCCCATTTATCGTTATAATATGTTTCAGCGTTAATATAATTGCCTAATGCACCAGATGCATACAAATTAATTGTAAAGTTGTTACCAGTTAGAGAATTTAGTGTTTGATAGCTATTTGTTCTTAAGATTACCAGCGGGTCTATAATTCTACTTGCAGGAACATCATAAATAAATTTACCATAGTCTTTAAATATAATATCATCTGCAACAAAATTAAAAACTTGAATAGTGGGTGCAAATAAATTGTTGTATGCATTTCCTGAATCATCAAAAAATGTTAATTGCACTTTATATGAACCAGGCCATTTGTAATGATGTACTGCAGTTACTTGTGTAGAGGTTGTACCGTCACCAAAATCCCATTGAACATTGCGGTTAGCACATGTAGCTCCTGAAGATAGCAAGCCTACTGTTGTAAAATCAGGTATAAAAGTTAAAGGTGTAATATCAAGAGAATATGTTGATAGAGTTTCAGAATTTGAATAATCTTTAATTTGAAAATAAAGATAATAAAACGGATTTGCAGGAACCATTAGAACTCTCTTTCAAGAAGTTGCAAAGAAGGTGTTATAACTGTTATTTTGTCAATAAAATTTGTTGAATTATTTAGAAAAGGAAATTTAAAAAATGGAAGCTGTGTATCTTGAGAAATTATATTGATATCATCATAAGGATAAACAGGATTAAATGCAAGAAAATTAATTCCAGGTGCAGAATAAGTAGTTGTTCCATCAATACGTATTGTTTTCACATCAACAATACCTTCAATTGCATTTATCTGACTAGACAAATCAGTAAGAGAAATTAATTTACCTAAATTGTCTTTTGTTGTAGCAAAATAATCAACAATTATACTAGCTACTAACTGTCTTATTGTCTCTGGGTTTCTTTTTGATGTCAAATCTCTTGATATTTGCAAATAACAATTGTCTGAAATTTCGGGTGTTAGAACTTCATTTTGTAGTTTTAATCCCAAATCAAACTGCATATATACAGGGTCATTAAATACAACTTCTGCGGTAGCTAATTTAGTTCTGTTAACATTATTAATAATAAGATTTTTTTGCGCGGTATTGATGTAATTAGCTCTTGTAGAGAGAGATGTTATTTTTTCAAGCTTTGGTACAGAATATACGTATATATTGTTAAAGTTACAAGAATCAGCAAATTTAACTTGATTAAATAAAACGCGAGATTCAAGGCTGGGCTTGCTAACACCCAAATCATAAAAATATTTTATGTGTTGGCTCAGGTAATCCCAGTTGTTAACAACTTTAACAGATGCTAAAATGTTGCTATAGTTTTTAAGAATATAATTTTGAAAATCTTCTGTAGTAACCAATCTAAATTGACTTTTAAACGTATTTGTTGCATTAGCTTTTATATTTGCAACTGATTCTGCTGCGACAAATTTTGTAGAAGGATCTAAATTTTCAAAGCTCAACAAATTCAATTCTCGTTGATCTAGCAGTCTAAGATTGGCGGGAGTAGTATCTGCTTTAATTTGAGAAAAACGAACAGGGTTGTATATGAAGGGTGTGTTGCCATTTAAAGTATTTGCACCAACTTGACCTGAAGTTCCATTGGAATTAATATAATAAATAGCAACTTCATCATTTGTGTTGAGTTGTTTTCCATTAACATTGTTACCAAATTTTATTTCATATCTACCATCTTCATTCAGTCGTATTTCATATTTTAATGCATTTGATCTCTCTAAAAATAATGACTGTGTTGATTCCCATTTGACCCATTTGGGTATAGTAGCTGTATTATCTCTGACGTACACATCAATATTGAAATGATCTATAATAATATTATTATTATTGTTATCTACAATAACCATGGTGATTGTTTCTAACGGTTGACCAGTAGCAACATAAGTTGGATACTCAGTATATGAACCTTGGTATAACAAATTTTGATCACTGAATACTGATAAATATTCTGTGCCTGATGTTGATTTTGTGAATGTTATATCACCGTTAAAGCTATATACAGTTCCATTAATAGTAAAATATGTGTATCTGGGCACAGTATATGTGCCTGCAGGCAATTGATAATTTGCATATGCTTTAAAAGGCAGAATTGCTGTCTGAAAACCAACAGGATTGTATCCTAAAAGTTTAACTATTTTATTTATATTTTCATAAATTGTTGCAGTGCTAAAGGTGCTCTCAGCAGCTGTTTGGTTGAGATAAAATAACAAAACATTATATGCATATGCAATAATATCTATAACTGCAGAAATATTACTACCTTCAAAATTTTGATCAGTAAAAACTGTGTTACTATTCAGTCGCTTTATAATTAAACTTTTAAGAGACAATGCGTCAAATGCAGCATAATTATCAACGCTCAAATTAAAGTCATTGTTTAAATTGGCCATATTTAATTATTTAAAAAGAAACCTGAGTTACTCAAGGTTCCTACTAGTTCAAATGATTTATTATTTATTTGTGGTATACTCAAATTAAGCGTTATAACATACTGTTGTTTATCAGCACTAAATCCTACATTTAAATGTCTTATACGCAACCTTGGCTCAAATGTTGCTATACCTTGTGTGATATCGTTTGCTATAGTTGTTGCGACATCTTCATTTACAGGTTCAAATAAATATTTTGCTAAATTGAGTCCGAAAAAAGGGTTTAATAGCTTTTGACCAGGAATTGTTGTAAAAAGATTTACAATGCTGTTTTTTAAGGCATCATAGTCTAGACTATTAACGCTGTCTTTTATTTCTTTATTCTTTAAAAGTTGATTATTTACAGTATAATCAAAGGTTAAATCTAGTTTTAAATCGGAATATGTAAATCCTGAATTATTTGTAGGCTTAGGAGTTAGTGTATTGATCTGCAGATTACCCATATTATTATTTATAAAAAAAATAAAGAAGGAATAATAAGCTTGCTGAAATAAATACTTTAAATGGATAAGCGATTTAACAAATTGTTCGAAGCTACACTATCAAGGTATACAAGAGGTGGGTTTTTAACCAGCGATAGAGTCAAATTTATAGATAATGTTTTAAAGGATGAATTCTTTAAAAACCAACCAGAATCAATTAAAACAGCAGTAAATGACTTGATTAATTCTGGGTTAAACCTCAGAGTAAGAAACGTTAAGTCTGCAATGCCAGCAGTAATGGGTGCTGGTAATCCGGATGATTATGGTTATAGCTTTTCTATTGAAATAGTACCTGAAATAGCTCCAGGTACCTATGATGTTAATAAAGCTGTTACAGTGCCGGCTAATTTACTAGTACATCAAAATGATGGTATTAATTTACCCCCTGTACCTGACAAGTTAAAATACGATAATAAAGTACAAATTAAACCAGAAGAGGTTAAAATAAATGATGACAAGACACTTTTAACACCTAGATCTAAAACACACATGTCTGATGTTAGTGGTAAACTTGAAGAGGGTGATAGAGAATTAACAAATGTAAATGTTCAGATACCTTCAAAACCTGCAGAGGGGCAAAAAGACCCTGCTGCTTATACAGCGCAATATTTGCCTAAGAGCTGAGTATCAGTTAGTAATATCAAGCAAGCAAAAAAGTTAATTTCTTGATCTATAACAAATGCAGATCTATATAGATGTTCTGCAGCAATAAGTAATGCCTTTTTCTTGTATTCCATATCTATTTCATGTTCATCAATATAATTAAACAGATTTCTTAGCAATGAAACATAGTCCGCATTAAATGTACTTTCATTTTCAATCAAAGCCTTTCTTAATGAGTTAATGTTCTTGTTTTTTATCTCTTTGTAAATTAATGCTAGAAAATCGTTTGGATTAAACTCATTAATATTAAGCTTTTTTGATACTGAAAATTTTTGCAGTTCATTAATACAGAGACGTATGTCTGGGTAAAACTTTTTAACAAGCTCAAGTAATTTAGTTTTTTGTCCATTAATAATTTCAATCTTTTCATTCTTAAGAATATATGCGCATCTTTTTACAACAAGGTCTATGGGGGGTGTCAAATCAATACTCTGGCACCTGCTCTGTAGTGCTGGTATAATTTTATATTTGTAATTAGCGGTTAATATAAATCTTGTAAACCCTGCTAATTCTTCCATAGTGTTGCGCAATGCACGCTGGCCATCCATAGTTAAGCCATCACACTCATCTAAAATAATTGTCTTTAAGTTACCATCAATACTCCGTGTCTGTGCAAATCCAGTCACTTTTGTGCGAATCGTATCAATACCATTTTCATCACTAGCATTAATATAAAGATATTGACAGCCTAGAATATCATTTACAATAATTTTAGCTAATGTTGTTTTGCCTATGCCAGGGGTACCAAGAAAGAGTAAATTAGGTATTTGTTTGTTGGTGGCAAAGGATTGAATAATCTCAAGATTTGCAGGCGAAACAACAAAGTCTTCTAAAGTTCGTGGTCTGTATTTTTCGCACCACAGGCTATTGAAGTCATTAATAGTCATTTGCCAGAAGACCCAAAGCCTTTCTCACCGCGAGCAGTCTCTTGTACTGTGCCCCACTCAACCTGCATACCAAAATTCATGTAGACAACAAACTGAGCAATTCTATCTCCAGATTTAATATGATAATCTGTATCAGTTAAATTGTATAGCTTAATTCCTGCATCACCTCTATATCCATTGTCAATAATGCCTGGATGAGCAGTAATGCCATGTTTAAATCCCAAGCCACTTCTGCTCTCCACTTTAACCCAATACCCTTCAGGTATATCTGCAAACTTAAGACCAACACCAACCACTGTGCTGCCTCGGGCTGGTACTACTTTGTCTTCAATGGAATATACATCATATCCTGTATCAGATTCATGATTTTTTGTAGGGAGCTTTGCCATCTCATGTGTTTTTTCAAATTTAAGAATAGGAATATATGTCAAATTAAGGTCTACACTCATAAACCTATTATACACATAGTCTTTATTAATTCAAGTATGACAGTAAATAATAATATGAGTGAAGAGCTAAATGAAATGGTTGGTGACTTATTAAGTCAACTAAGTGATGCTCAAACAAAGGCAAAACAAGCAGAAAAAGAATCTAATCCGCTTAAAAAGGAAGAATTAGAAAAATTTGTTGTTGAAAAGGGTGGTAAATTGGTAGAGGATAGCTTGGAAATGATAAAAAATGTAAAAGACTATATTCTGTCATCGCCAGAAGCTAAAGATGTAGATGCTTTTGCAGGGCTTGTTGCAGCGGCTAGTTCAGCTATAGATACGTTGAATAAACTGGTAGTTAACGATAAAAAAGCTGAAACTGTAGTTAAGACCAAGCAAATGGATATTGATGCTAAAAAAGAACTTAAACAAGATGAGCAAGGAGTGAAGTTGCTTGCAACAAGAGAGCAAATTTTTAAAGCTTTAATAGATAATACCAAAACTATAGATGCTGAAATTATACCTTAAAACTTTTTTATACAAGAGCTTATAACTTTTAAATAATCAGCAAAAGGTCCAAGCAAGGAAGATAAGCTAGATTGTGCTGCTGTAACCAGTGCTTTAACAATATCAGTACCAATGGTCATTCCAACTTTTGGAAGGGAGCTAACTTTCTTAAGAATAGAGTCAAAAATATTAATGTTTAATAAGCTAGTTAACGATGAAGGTGGGGGCAGAAGCCCTGCACCTGGTAGAGGTGGTAGATTGCAGTTTAATAGACTTTCTTTAACTGTTTGCAAGTAATTGTTAAATGGGTTTAGAAATGTGTCAGGACTAGCTCCATTAAAATTGCTGAACGCATTTAAATCACCAAGCGGTGATATGCCATTCAAAGCTTGTAGTGAGTTTAAATTGTTTAAGTTGCCTGGAACAGGTAAACCGTCATTATTTAAATAAGATGTTAAACTATTAATATTAAAAGTATATTCTGCTAGTTTATTAAAATATGTTGTATTTTCTGGTAGACCGTTTGGTGTAAAAAAATCATCTGAAAATACAGGAAATAAATTATCTGCATCTTGTGTTCTAACTGATATGTTTCTATACAAATCGTTTTGTGCTGCTCTAAATGCAGAATCTTCATCAGCTGGTGTTATCATAAAATTATTTAAGTATTGGTGGTTGTTATGTTGCCTATTGTGTTTTCGTTTGTTTTATAAGACAACAATTTTTTTACCTTTCTAAGTAACAAATCAACATTTTGTGTTAATTTGCCTACATTTAAATTAAAACTATAATCTCTAGTAATAAGCTGTTGATTGGAACCAGTTGCAGCACCAGTTTCTCTGGGGTTGTATCCATTAACATTATTAATGTTGCAGTTATATTGTATATAGGAGAATATGTTTTTAAAATTATTTTGTAATTTTGTATAATAACTATTTAAATTTGTTTTAATAATATTATATGTATTAATGTCGGTAATTAAATTCATTCCATGAGCTGGGTTTGATGTTGGGTTGGTGTATGGGTCTGTATTTTTGGTAGGCAAATTTATTGTTTTTAAATTATTGCGCATTAAGATTGTTGTGTTTTTACTTAAATTGTAGGTAACTGCTAAAGAGGTACCGGATATTTTATTTCTTAATTGTACTGGTATAGTATTTGGTGAAGTATATAAACCTGTTGTGTAATCAGTGAAGGGTGTTGTTGCATCATCAATTAATGCACCACTATTAACAAGCAACCCGATAGAATCGCTTAGTTCAGTATAATAAGAATCGTTTTCAATATTAAGATTTTGTGAAATTAATGTTTTAATGGGTTCAGGTGTTAGTTGAAAACGTTTTACCCAAAAGTCAATAAAATCGTTTTTTAATGTTGATAGCTTGTTGTTTAAATCATTATAAAAGTTTGTTAAGCTTGTAACTATATCAGAGCTCTGCAATGCAGAGTAATAATCTAAGCTAATAGTTGTTTCTTTCTCTAAACCTGCAATAGAAGAAGAATCAAAAAAATTAGATTCAGTCTTTAACTGATCTACAGTACGCGTATAATTAACATCTACTAGTTTTGGTAAAATTGTTTTTGCAATATATGTAGAAGGCGCGGTGGTAGTTTTTTTTGCAGCATATCCAGGTACAATGCTGTTGTTAGCTGAACTTTGAGCTGTAAACTCTGGAGTAGCGTTGTTGTAGGTTGTAGTGCTTTGAGCAGTAGTCTGAGCAGTAGTTTGAGTGGTGGTATTAGGTGTGTATAGATTGCCAGTTGAGCTTGTGGCGCGGGTTTCTTGTTCTTTTGCTTTAAGTGCAGCTATAGCCTTTTCATCTGCTAATTTATAAGTTGGCTCTGCAGGGCCAGTATACCCGGTTTTAGCGCGTTTCTCCGCTAAGAGTCGTGCAAATTCGTCTTTTTGTTCTTCTGTAAACCCTTTCATAATATATTCTTATTTAAAAAAATGTCAGAAGGCAAGTACGTCTTTACGCATACTAATTCATTTATATACTTAGCATCTTCAAATATATGCTTTACTGAAAGTATAAAATATATGCCTAAGAATTTATTATCAAATAAAGTTGGTTGTTTGTTATTTTCTCTTGTTATGCCTATAAACTTACCAGCTTGGCGGTGTGTAGCCCCTTGAACTCTAAATGTAGTAAAATTATTTAGAAAAACATAATCTTTTAAATTTTTAGCTAATCCTAGAGATAAACGTTGATTTTTGTCCAATTCAGTAGCAGCAAATTTGTTGCTTGTATTCATATTTTTTAAGCGATAATTGCCTAGTTGAAAAGTTTTTGATCCCCTGGTGGAAAAAGGGTAAACATAATTTTTATTTGCTATTTCATTAAACGCTTCCATGCTATTTCTGTTAGATTCAATATCAAATTCTTTGTTCGTATAATTGTAAGAATGTACAATCTTGCTATTAATTTCTGTTTGTGTATAAATGCCTGCTACACTATCAAAACTATACACATCTAAATTACCTTCTGCTTGAAAAAATGGTGCATAAGCAGGTGCAAATTCTATATTAAACAATGGCAAGCGATCTGATTTATTATCAGAATAGCCTGCAATTTTATATGTCTCTAAATATTCAGGGCCAGCAATAAATTGGTTATCTTGTACTTTAACTGCATTTTGAAATAATTTTTGAAAACTGGTTAATGAATATGCTTTAGGATAGCGCTCGAGTTGTAATAGAGCTGGACTGTAATTGCTGCTTGGATCACTTACATGCCTATCTAAAATATAATTTATAGTATCAATACATTTAAAATCTCCTGGTGCAGAGAAAAAAATAGATGTTGATCCAGTGTCAAAAGCACCTATGGTAGTGGTAAATCCATCATTTGCAGGAAGGCTTTCTAGTATAGCTGCCGATAATGCAGCGCCAGTAGATATGCGCCTTTCTTCATCTGTTAAATCTTGTATGTTTTCTTTTTTACCGTATATATAATTAGTTGTGGTAAAATATGAATTTTTTGTTCTTAAAATTTCATAATCTAATTCCCAGAAATATAATTTTTTAAGCTTACCATCCATTGTTCCATCATCTAGCTCTTCAGTATTATAAATAGCAAAATCAAATTTAAGTAAAAAATGCTTTAAAACATTTTTATCGTCAATATTAGTGGTTGATTGTTGTGATAGTTTTGGAAGTATTTGTACTCTCAATATATCACGGCTATCACCATTAAACATAAATGTGTTTTGTGCATTAATTGAGCTTGTTTGACCAGGTATATAATATTTTGGATCTGATTGATCAATAGTGCTATTATAACTGCTTTCAATATTATCCTGCCTGTTATCTAAAATAATAAAACCGCTGTGAAAGGGGTTATCGATACTATCTTCTATATTGAGCGATTTTATGGAAGAAGGTGAAAGAAGTTTCAATCTACCGTCATAAGATCCAAGAAAGACTCTAAAATCATAAAAATTATTATTTATTAAATAAGAAAAGTTACTAAATTTTGATTCTGTGGTAGCTGGTAAATACTCGCTCATACCAATTGAGATTTAATACTGTTTATTAGTGGTGCAATTAAATCGGGTCTTATGGCTTTAATATATGTACCATTCTTAGGTTGGAGCACAGGGTTTTGTATATTATTAACAATGCATAGTAACCACCATAATTCTATAGTAGAATAGATATTAAAACTAACCATTGTCCAAGGCATTTTTTGTTTGATTGGATAAATTATAAATTGTGTTGGATCTAAATTATTTGGTAAAACAATTTTTTTTGTAATATTGTAATAAAATTGATTTGTATCGTTTGTATATAATTTAAAAATATTTTCATATCTAAAATTATTAAGGACTGGTAACTGAGATATACTGTTTTGATATTGGCCTAAGTCCATATTAATATTTATTAATAGTCTTTAAGCTACGTTTGTTGGATTTACAATATTGCCTGTATTATTTTGATCAGGCCAACCACCAACAGTATAATTAACAGGTGTATTGGCACCTGGTTGATTGCTGGTATTAGGGCCTGTAATTGAAGAGTTGCCCAAATATTTGTTTATTGTTGCTGTAAGCTGTTTATCTAAATCAGTTGTAGATGCTAAAGTGTTTGCTTCTTTTCCCCCAAGCACAGTATAAGCCATAAAATTTCTTGTTTCTGTTACTAATGACTTGAGAGTAATTTTAATTACATATGCATCAGGTATAATAGCAGTAAAATTTGTAGAACTAGAGGTAGATTGTATGTCTTTGGTAGATGCATTTGTTCCTATTTCATTTAAGCCTGTAGACGTGAAATTATCTTCAAATTTTTCAGGTAAAACTTCATTAGTATTAATATTCTGAAAATCTAAATTGAAGTTAAGCTCTCTTCTTGAGCCTTTGAAATCAACTGCAATATTTGTAATATAACAAAATGGATGAAATTTTTGCCCTGGAATGCTAACTTCATAAAATACAGGAGGTTCAATTATGTTTCTATCAATTCTAGCTGGCTTATTTTGATACAAAAGCAGATATATAAGCTGCCAGTTTTTTACCACTTCGTCAAATGTTACACTGCCTGTATTAATAAGAGGAAAAGTAAAAGAAAACTCTTCACCTTCAGAAGGAAAATTATAAAATTTTGCTTTTTCTTGAAAAGAAAATCCAAATGGTTTTGAAAGTGCACCAGCAACACCAGCAATACTTTGTAGTGTTTCAGCTCCAGCAGTAATTAAATTTAATACATTTTGTGAACCAGAATCTTCACCAAAAATATTTTGAGAAGAATTATAATAATCATCAAAATAAGGAAACACATATCTCCACCCTGTATTGACGGATGGGTAGAGATTTTTATATGCTAATAACAAAGGATCATCAAAAAGATCATTATTATCACCTGCTTTTTGATTAAAAATATTAAACAAATTGTCTAAAATAGATGTTGATGCAGTGTTTGAAGGCACATTTTCCTGTGTAGAATTTGGTTGTTTAGGTGCTAAAAGATAATTAGCTGCTGCATTGAACCTTTCGCTACCTTCTTTAGCTAATTTTTCTAGTGTTGTAATAAACCCGTCCTCACCTGTGCCTATATTGTACTGTTTTAGAGTATCAAGTATTTTGCTAGCACCGGTTTGAGCTTGACCAAATGAATAAAGAATTGAAGATATAAAAGCATTTGTTTTTAATCTTTTTTCTTTCATGTAAATTCTGGGTGTTTCAGCGCGTGCAGTATCACCTGCAGGTGTATATGTCCACGGATAATTGCGTGCGACATCTACAGTATAAATGTTATTTGTAACTGCACTTATAATGTCGGGTTTCTTTGTGTAACCATCTGTAGTAGGGGGAACAAGCAACGGTACAGCACTATCTAGCCTCCTAACATTAGTTCCTTTTTCTTTAGAAGTAGTATAGTCGTATTTAAATGCCCAAAGTCTGTTTGGCATAATATTACTTATTAAGATATTCTACTATCGCGGTAGCTTTTAGAAGTAGTAGGGGAAATAGTAATACTAGTAATATTTCTACTATTATTGACCATATTTACATTGTTATTTGCATGAGTAACAGAAGACAGTTTAGCAATTGAATCACTTAATTTTTTCAATGCATTGCGGTCTTCTTTTCTTATCTCTTCTATTTTTTTAACAAGCTCACTAATTAATTTTTGATTAATCTTATCTGGATTTTTAGCTCCAATGATAGTGTCATCAGAGCTAAACATAATAGCTTTTTGACCTGGCCTGCTTATAAAATCATTAGCTTTCTGTGATTCAAATTGTGGCACTGTGTTCTCTGTGACCTTTACTTGTACTTTTTTGTTGTCAACAGGTTCTTCATTCTTAATGCCCATTTTTGATAATAGCCAGTTTTTAGCAGTTCCAAGTATTTGTGCTTTTTCTTTTAACCATGTTATTATGGAAGAAATCATGTCGTACATAAATTCACCAATTTTTTCGCCTATGCTCATGGTTAATGTAGCAAGGTTAAATTTTTCTATATTTTGTTTTAATTCTGCTGAAAAATTTTCAAGAAAGATTTCAAAAAATCCTTTTTCTTTATCACCACCAAAAAACCCTGTAATTTTTCTTACTATTTTTAAAGCAATTACACCAATATCTGCTAATCCTGCCATAGTATCACCTAGAGCTTTTACAATTATATCAATTGGAAAAAGTAACATTCTAGTAATTTTCTCTACAATGTTTTCACTCTTAAATATTTTCTCTATATTGTCTTGGATGCTTTCTCTTCTTAGAAACGCTAATGGTAAAACCATTAATCCACCTAGCCATCCAATTGCTCTTAATGCAAGAGTTGTAAGTGCAGTTGTTATTTCTTCTGCTCCAAGTTTTCCTGTTTTAGCTTTATCATAAAGATGTATTGCTGTTTCAAATGAATCAATTAATACAGCTACAGGGCCTAGATTTTCTAAAATCGCTTTACTCAGGCCAAAAGCGCTTGTACCAAGAGGTATAAACTGCAATAATGCTTCAAGAATTTTACCTACACCTTCTGTAAATCTGCCTATCCCTTCAATTACTGCAGTACCAGAAGCTCTTAATAGCTCTAAAGGGCCTTTAATTAAATCTAGTACTTTGTTAATTGTCTCTTGTGTTTTATTAAACCTTTCTACTGAGCTTGTAATCTCTTCTGTCGATACACCAGCTTGTTTTATTCGTTTTAGCTCTTCTAAATCGTCCATTAATTTTAATTTACCTTCATTTACATATCCTTGATATTCTTTCAAGTATCTTTGAAATTCTAGTTCTCCTCCAATAACCTTTTCAAGTTCTTCTACGTTCATCTGTATATACCTTTGCGGAATTGCTTTAAATCGTTTCATTAATCCTTCAAGCTCAGGTGATAGCTTAGTCAAGGCCTCCAGTTTATCAGCATTAAAAAGCCGCTCAAGCATCTCCAGAAATTTTGATTTCAATAATTCACCTAATTTAGGAATGTTTTCAAAAATATTATCAAGTAGATCGCCTATTTTAATAGATCCAAGCAAACCGCCAAGCCATTTTTCAAAATTACGCAAAAACTCGTTTACTTTATCTTTTAAAAATGCATATGCTGCAAATAATAGCGCAGAAATTAATGCTAGCGTTTGAAGCAAATTATCTTTTTTCTTTGTAATAGCTTTAGTTGTTTCTTCTGGAAATGTAAAAAGGTTTTTTAAACTTTTTTGCAGTGCATTTTTTCCATCAACTGAAATACCATCAATAGTAATAGGTATGGCTTGATAGAGTTTTTGCTTTTGATTGAATCTATTGAATTTAGTTCGATTTTGCTTTTGTTCATCCGCAAATTTTTCAGCTAAATCTTCTTTTTCAGTGCTTTGACGGGGTGTTTTGTCGAGTATACTGTTTATATAATTAAGCTTACTATCAATAGTATCTATTTTGTCAGCTAAGATTGCCATATCAGGCGCGTCACCGTTCATTAATAATATTTAAATAAAAAACAGTTTTTAAACTGTAAAAAACGATGGATCAATAGTTAGGTCTAGTTGTTTTCCGTCTTTTATAAAAACATTTTTTTCAAAATTGCGAACTTCATTTATATAATCAAATATCTTAGAATTTAGTGTAAGTGGTAGTTTTTCTACTAACTGTACTTTTTGTTCAAATGTTATATCTTTAAAATTAAGCTCAACTATTTTACTATTATTATCAATTGATATTTTATTAATATATTTTACAAGTTCATTTATAAACATCTCACCAACTGCTTCTTTTGATAGCGATTCATTTTTATCTTGCCCTATTTTTTTAACTGTTTCTCTATTAATTTCAGTGTCTTTAGTGAGTGAAGGTATTTGCAAGTTTACTTTTAAGTTATTGTCGTTAATCTCTCTTTGTTTTAACTGATCAGGCAATGCAGTATTATTATCTAGTATAAAACTAAAATCAATTGCTGTGTTATCTATTTTTATATCTTTAGAAAGCGATAAAACTCTAAGACAGGTTAAAATATAATTTTTATCTGTGAGTAAAAACTCTACGTTCTCACAAGTGTTGTCTTTAATAATTGTATTTAAAAAATTGGAGAATGATACACCTATAAACCCTGTCTCTAAAGCGCTTTTTACTGCTTCTTTTTGTTGTTTGGTGTTGAGGCCTTTAAATTTAATTTTTCTATTTAATGAAGGGACAAATATATCATATTGAGCAGTGAGATTGTTTAATGAAGAAATGGCATCAGAGAAGTTGTCCATAAAGTTATTTACTTAAGGATACAGATTTGTCAAGACTCTTGTTTTGTTCGGCATTTATTTTTTCTATTTCCGCTTTATAAAAGTTGCTTAGCAAAATATTTTCTATTAAAGTATTATTATCTACATATTCCGCAGAATAAAGCAGTTTATTTACCAGGATGTATTGTAATTCATAAAGACTTATTAAATCTGTTTGATAAAATGCTTTTAAAATTTCAAACATACTATTGTTAAAAGGATTAATAGTAATTTTTGAATCAATAAACAATTTAAATTCAAGAATTAAATCAGAATATTGTTTTTCTATTTCATTACAGTAAGACTTAACTTTGGTGAATATCTGTGCAGGTAATTCTTCAATTATTTTATTTTTTTCTTCAATTTTTAATTCAAATAAATTAATATTTTTTTTGTTTATTTTTATGTTATAAATAGTATCGTATATAATATCAAAAGTATTAGATGAGTACAAATTTTTGGGAAGATTTAGCTGTAGTTCTACATCATTTATAATAATAATACTGTTTGTTTCAACTTTTTTATCCACACATTTAATTAAAAAAGGATAAAGGGGTATTTTGGCAGTATTTGCACCGCTCTTAAGCTCCACTTCAGGAGAAATACAGCTACTTCTAAGCAAATATAACCCTATAAATTTGTCAAAATTTGTCAATTGATAGAAGTATTCTTTTTCTTTAAGATTTTCTAAAATGATATCATCAAAACATTGAGATATATGTGCCTGATTGTTGTTTGTTATAAATTTATTAAGAGTAAAAAACTGACGAAAAGTTAATTCTTTAAGATTTAAATTCTTTTTTAAAGATGGTGCATAAAAATTTAAATAAAAGTCCATTATAAAGACTTATAAGAAGCCTAATGGATTTATACTGCCAATACCATTTTGGAAAGAAGTAACTCTGGGTATATCGCCGTTGGAAATTCTGTTTACAAGATCTTGTACCGGTATATATAGGCCGTTTTCAATAGTATAATTTGAATAAGTCCATCGAGTGGCGATATTGTTCACCACTTCATCTGTATAATTGTAATTTTGTTCACCTATGTTATAAGGCATACAGTTATAAAAATGCCAAACTTTTCTTGGTATCATGGATATGCTGTTTAATGTGCGGCCATACTGCAACAATGTCATGTTACATTTCATATTTCTTACATCGCGGAAGCCTGGTTTATCACCAGGCCTTGATACCATGCCAAAATGTGATCCCAGTATCACCCATGGTCTGAGTAAATTATCAATAAAAGATGTATTTGTGTCTCTGAATTCAATGGTAAGTGTGGGTGGATCCACTTGACGGTTGCTTCCAATAATGCCAGGGAGAAATCCTCTGTTGTTGGGTACAGAAGCTGAGTCAACATTAAATTGTTCAGCAGGTATGGATATTGAATTAGCAAATAAACACCCAATTATTCTTTGCAAAGGGAAACTTTTTAAAATTGAGACAGATGTAGATATGTCCCAACCTTTTTTACCGCCATCTGTGCGCTCCAATCCTTGTAAAATGTCTGAACGTAATGCTACAGGATAATTGTCAATTACTATAATCCACTGAGTTGACATAGGAATAGCGGTAAACCACGACTCCATTTGAGTGAGAAAATAATCTCTTGGACTTATCAAGGGCACACCGGGTATATTGAACCCAAATAATTCAGTAATTTGAGGAGCAAACGATGGATTTTGGCCATTAAAAAGACCAGTAAAATTCTTTTCTAAACCTTGTAGTGCTGAGGTGAATGGATTATCCACCTAATTATTTAATTAACTGAGTCTTCTCCAGTAATGAAATGATATTGTGGAGGTAAATTCAATTGTATTGCCTGTTCCATCAGAAATATTGTACTGTAAGGGCCCGACGCTTCTGACAGAAACACCAACTAGTTGATACTGAGCAACCTTATTCATCTGATTATCCAGCTGTACTAGGTCAATGATAGCTGTCTGCTTGGGGGCAAAATAATTACCAGTAGAATTAGCATCATTAAAAATATCTTGGGACCATTGTTCAAATTTTTGACGTATCTTGGATTGAGCATCAGCGTAAAAAGTTAAATTGTAGGCATCAGAACCAGGATAAGTAGCATTGCCTGGGACATTGAAGTTGAGACCCATGTAGGGGACTGTTACATTGCTAATAGATCTCTCAGGTAATGTGGCAGTTTTAATATAAACTAAATCATCCTGATCAAATGTTACACTAGAAGCACCACCTGTGTTGATAGAGAGTACTCTAAAATTATAATCACGAGCAAATTCTCTATTTTGCGCTACTCTATAAAAATCTTGAATGAGTTGATTTACATCGGCCATAGAATTATTTATTTCCTTTCATGCTTATGAAACTATCTCCTGGAAGCTTACGCCAGAACGGGTAGCATAGAAGTTAGCAAGAATAAACTCTGCAGATCTTGTAGGTTTGACGTATATGTCAACCACTAGAGTATTAGCATCAATAACATCAGTAGTGTTATTTCTTTCATCGCAAATAATCAAATAATCATATATACCTTGTGTATTTTTTGCATTATCAAAAATAGGAGTAAGAGTATTGAGAACTTGTGTTCTAGTGAATAATGTATTGGGTTCAAATACAAAGTATTTTACAGCATTTTTGGTTGCAGTTTCAAGATTCAAGAACAGTCTGCGTACATTGATTCTATCAAATGCGCTTGGCTTCTTTTGCAAGGTCTTTTGACCGTACACAACAAAGCCTTCACCAGGGAAAAATGCAATGGGGTTCAAATTAATCTTGTATAGTTGATCGCGCTGTTTTTGCTTGGGAAATATACCTAGATCAGTAACACCTGTTACAACGCCTCTGGTAAATCCAGCTGGTGCAAACCATGGTTGATAGTTACTGTCGGTATTACCCATTAGCCCTGCAGCAAATCCTGAGAAAGGAACCCATACTTCCTGAGCAGAAGCAATATCAGCTACTTTGACACAGTTTGCATAAGCACATACATAGCTAGAATCTATGGATGAAAATTGGTTTTTTAATGGCCAGTAGATGTTGTTTGAAAAGGTCTTGGCAGGATCATCAAGTGTTTTAATATTGAGACCTTCAACAAAAATATTAGTGATTGGATCTGCAATAAATAGGAGATCTTTGCGTTTATTCTGTGCAAAAGATACAAATTGCTGTGCAACTGCAGTGTATTGACTCAATACATCAGATGTAACACCGGTGCTTTGTGATGATAATCCAGCCTGTATTGCCCCATATCCTATAGTATCATCAAAGTAGCCGCTAGTGGCAGGGTTGAAGGAATTCACGTAAATAGTTCCTAAACCAGCCTCTACAGCAATATTAAAATTATAAATATCAGAATTTTCAGTTTTATCAAATAGCGACTGTAGCTTGGTAGGCACATTTCCAATTATCTTTGTGTTAATATCTTGTGGTGTGTAGTCACCCAAAGCAATTAATGCATCTGTAGTGCCAAGTGCATTGTTAAATGCTGCTATGGCTGCACTAGGTGCGCCTACGCGTGTATTGTACAAGCTTGGTGTATCGTTAGCTACTGGTGTAGCTAGCTGACTGCCAAGAAAACGTACTTTCTTTGTAGGTATACCCTGATCGTTTAACCAAGAAGTAGTTAATCTATTAGAAATATTAGGATTAATCAAAGTCGCAATTTGTGTTGAATTGTTGTCAAGTGTTTCTAAAAAGAAACTCTTAGCAGGGCCACCGTTTTCATCATTAAGCTGACGATAATAATCAAAAGAACCAAGATAGCTTTCTTCTAGAACATAATCAAGAGCAATAGTATTAGGTGAGAATACTGATTGACGCAATTTAAATACACCTAATATTGCTGTATCATCAAACTGATTGCTGAAAATATCAAAAGATGGTATGTTTTCTAGAACTTCAGATACACTGTTACCAGTACCTGCATTGGTAGCTGAGAGAGGAAATGCTAGTCTAGCATCAGGCAGTACGTTGTACTGATCACCAGAGATAGTTGCTGCAGTTGTGTTAAGAGATAGCACTTTGTTTACATCATTAAATGGTGTAGCAGGGTTGAGGTTGGTGTTGTCAATTACACCAACATAATAACCTTCGTATCTGCTATTAATAGAAGATTGAGATTTGTTTAGAATAATTAAACCAGCTTTACCAAAATCTGCAACAGAATTAAATGATGTATTAATACTGCCGTTTGAAGCGCTGCTTGTTGTACTCCATGTAAATGCAGTGCCGCGTAAAATATCTAAGTATTCTTGCTGAGAAAGTTTATAATGTGTTGGTTTACCAAAAACATATGTGGCACTAGCACCGGTGAGGTTAGTGTTGCTATATTGCCCTTGAATTACTGGTACATAACTAGTAGAGTTAACTGCACTAGTGCCAGGGTAGTAAGCAGCAACAGGGTAGACCAGTGCAGTATAAAGATCAGTAGTGTTGATACCGGCGCCCTCTCCGTAAGGCAAGCGGTATACTATAACATCAGATGGGCTTTGAAATGCAGCTTTAACTGAATGGTATAAATATCTTTCTGCAGCGTTGGTAGGTGTACCATAAATTTGTTCAAATTCTGAGAGACTTGCCACAGCAATTGTTTCAGCAATAGGTCCTTTTGAAGCAAATCCAGGCAACAGTATGGATGTTACACCTGCTGGAGCTTGAGTTAATGAAAGGTCTACTTCTGAAATTTGAACGCCGGGGCTTTGAATCGTACGTGCCATATAAAGTATTTATTTATTTTGGAACAAAGTTTTGAATTTTTTTTATAGATTGTCAACATTTTCTACAAGTTTAACAATAAACTGAGAATAAGCAAAGGTAAATGTTGTTTCTATCTCATCAGAAGTGCGATAATTCAAGTTCATTCCTCCTAGTGATGTGGGAAAAGCCTTTTTAAATAAAAATTCTACCACTCTTTTGTCGTATTCATCCAGTAGAAACAAAGAGATGTCTGTAGAATACTCTGCAATGGTTTCAATTGTTGGTTTTATGTTTCTGAGTTCAGCGGGTCTGTTAGTAAGATTTTTAGGGTCGTAAATGCCTGTTTCAGCATCATTTAACATGTTTAACCAAGAATATATAACCCAGTAGTTGTTCATTCTATTGTCAACTGTAAAATTAACTGTGACTGGCTCCCAGAGTGGACGATGAAAACTTGATTGTGCATATGTTTGGCCACCATATATAATATCAATCTGAGGTATAACTATTTCTGGTATAGTAGCACCATATACTGAAAATTGCATAGTAGACAAATTTACATTGTCTTCATCTCTAGCAAATTTAGAATTAATTTTTCTTAGAGAATCAGGCAAATTTAAAACAAGTAAAAACCTATCTTTACGTAACTTGTTAAATGGGCTTTGATTGTATGATTTAGTGTTAGCCATTTAAAAAAGTCCACCCTTCATCATGCAATTCACTAATATCAGTGTTTTGCTCTTCGTTTTTTCCTTGAATAAGAACTGGTGATGGCACATAGTCTGTTTTGTTTTTTTCATTATTATAAAAGCTGTTAGGGTTTATAAAATATTTAATACCGTAATCAAGAGATTTAATTTTTAATGGTTTTTTATTTTCATCAAATTCTTGTATTTCAAAATATTTTTCAGCTAGTTCATTTTCTAAAATTATAAGAGACCAAACAAGAGACATTACTCTATCATCCCAGCTATCAACACCAGGGCGTGCACCCCAGGTGCCGTTTGCATGGCGTATAAAATTTTTAAGCTCTATAAGAGTGTTTATATCGCGTATTTTTACAGCTTTTAATTCATTGATCCAGTATCTCATGTTAGTAACTCCTTTGTATTTGGTATTTGTGTGCGCCTGTACACCAATCTTATCAGCAGAATTTTTAATGCCATATGAAACAATGTTTTCATAATGCAGTGTATTTTTAAGTTGGTCAACAACTTGTGCGCCGCAGTTATTTCTTTCTATCATGGCAAGAGGGCAACCCCAATGCTGTAATATTTCATGAAGCTTAGAAGTAAAATTATAGGGAGAAATGTTTTTATTGTGGTAGCATGCAACTTGTTCTATATTTCTTAAATTAGTAACATCTAGTATTTGTATAACACTAGCAGCTGCTCCTACACCTTCACTTATGTCAACACCTGCTACATATATTCTATCTTGTTTGTATGTGTCCCATAGCAGGTAGCTACCATCATCATAAACAAAATCTGGCTCTTTAATTTCAGCTTTCATTTCTTCAAACATTTTTTCATTTACTGAGCTTTCGCCTGTTTGTAGGAATACATTTCCAAACTCTTGATCAAAAGCCTCTACACTGCCTAAAGATCTAATTGTTTTTTCTCTCCACTCTTCATCTCGACCAGGAACTTCCCACCAGTCAACTCTTTCTGCTTTCCAATCATTTTTACCTTCAACTGCTCCATTGTAAAGCTCGTAGAATAAATTGTCTGTGCCGTTGGGAGTGCTGGCAATAAAAATTTTTGATTTTTTTGATGAAGAAATGATAGGGTACACTGAACGCCAGAACTGCTCAACAAGATGATTGTCAATAAATGCTAGCTCATCAAGAATTAAACAATTAACAGATGATCCTCTGCCTGCATCAGATGATGTTGTTGAAATGCCTATGCTACTCCCATTACCAAGAGTCATAGAAGTCTTACCATATTCAACAGCTCCGGGTTTTAAATAATTGGGTAACTGCTCATACGCTAATCTTACACGTTTAAAAATATTAATAGCAGTGCTCTCTTTATTTGCTACAATCAAAATGTTTTGATCTTCATTAAAACAAGCAATCCACAGAGCATATATAGTGAGGAGTGTGGATTTACCTATTTGTCTAGATGCTAGTAATACTACAAACCTGGAATCTCTTAGTGAGCGCAATATCTTTTTTTGATAATTGTAGAGCTCTATTTGTATTTTGCCTTTATCGAGATTGACAATATAGAAGAAGTTTTCTGCAAAGTATAATATATTTTTTCTGCATTTTTGTATGTCTGCTACCCATTTGGGATTTGAAGCATAATCAAACTCTGCATTTACTGTAGGCAGATTTTTGTTACCCAAGTAAAATTGTTTAGAGTTCTTCTCGTTCATTTATATAAATATTTACACATGAACCTAACACGTACAATGAAAGATTTAGAAAACCTTTATTCTGAAAAAGTCACCTTTCCTCCCAAAGGAACTTTTGAATTAGCCAAGGATGCTAAGGAAAAGAAGAAGCCTTTTATAAGCAAACCATCTGGCCCTGCAGAAGCTGAAGGTGTAAAAGAGATATCTGACCCTGAAAAATTAAAAGGCAAAGAAACCTTTCAAGGCACAGAAAAACTCTCTTCTCAAAATTTTAGTGAAAATATTGAAAAAAGTGAGCCAAAGGAAATAAATAATTTTATGAGCAAATCAATTTTTGATAAACTTTTTGAAGATGTAATGGGTGTTGATGGCGCTGATACAGACGCTAAAGACGCTCTTGACCTTGGTGTTGGTGCCGAAGCTGGCCATGAGGCTGGTAAAGCTGAAGGTGGCGATGTTACCTTCACATTGCCTCGCGATCTTGCTCAGAAGCTTTGTGACGTTCTTCATGAAGTGCTAGAAACTGGTGCTGAAGAGACTGCTGAACATGAAGGTGAAGCTGAAGCTGAAGGAGAATCAGAAGATGCTGAAGCTCCTGCTGCTAATGAAGCTGAAGAAACAGTTGCCGGTGAAGCAACAGAGTTAACTGAAGTAAAGCCTGCTGCTGGTTTAGGCTTAACTGGTAAGAACAACAAGGTTGGTGATGAGACAGCTAAGCTTGTTGCCAAGGGTGAAGGTGATGGTAAGATAAAAGATGGAGCTGATGGTAAGCTTCATCCTCAGAAGGAAGTTGGTGCAACATCCCCCAAGGGCAAAGCTAATGTAGTTGCTAGCAGAGTTTCTAGCAATGTTGGTCATTATCTCTTCCAGAAATAATTGGTCACTTAAAAATAAAAAAGAGCCTAACGAAAGTTAGGCTTTTTTTTTGATTAAATAACTATATGACCTTTAGAGAGTTTTTTGATAATAAAATTGGCCCAAGACATTTAAAAAACGATGGGCTCATGAATACTAGTGTGCCACATAGGCCTATAGCCGATATGCACAAAGTTAAAAAAGCAGATGGGACGGAAGAAATAAAAAATAACAATAAAAAAAATGTTGTTCTAAACAATTTAGAAAAAATTAGAGAACTTAAAAAGAAACACCCATATATAGCTACTTTAAAGCCAGGTGAGTATAAAACCTTGGTTGGTACAAATATTTCTATTGCGTTGAATCCAAAAGGAGGTTATATACTTTACAAAAATGACTAACGCAGATTGCACAAATTATTTTACTGGCAGTATTGATATAAAGACATACCCTAATGCTAATCAGAATACAAATGAATGTTTTTCTTTGGTTAATAAAGACAATAATGCAGGAGATATAACGCTACAAAACAACTACTGGTTAGAGCAAATTAATTTATATGGTCAGAGAGTGGGATATATAGTGAGTAATTTTAACTTGCTCTCTGCAGATTATATTTACGGAGAACAACCAACACAACAATATTCTCCACCAGTTACTATTAAAATGTTAATTGACTTAAATGAAAATGCATTAATGCTTTCTAAGTATGGTCTACAATCTGATGATGAGGTAACAGCTTATGTGCATATTTCTTCGTTTTATCAAACATTTGGCCCAGGAGCTGAACCAAAATCTGGTGATTTATTTCAGCTTGTAGAATATGGTAGCGACAGACCAGGTGGCAGAGATGGAAAAATATTTGAAATAACAGAGCGTTTAGATGAAGAAGTGTCAAGAATAAATCCGCTTGGTGGACACTATGTTTGGTTGCTTAAAGCCAAGCGCTTTGAGTATTCTTTCGAACCAGGTCTTTCCGGTGAAGCAGTAAATCAGCAGGTATTTGATGATATGAAGAATACAGCTGTATCAGGTGCTGATAAGCCATATACTCATAATATTACTGATTCAAGTAAAAATATATTTGATTACAGTAAAACTGATTATGATGGTGTGTATGGTGGCTATTGATCAGCAAATTCATCAATCTTTACTGTTTCAATAAATTGCTCGTTTCTACAAAATGCAATAATTTTATCTATTTCTTTACATGAATTGCATTCAACGGTAACCCGCTCACGGCCGTTATAACCAAAACTGTAAATAATTTTTTCATTATTTCTCTTTATGCTCAGAAGTGTATAGAAGCCTTCTTTAAAAGAAAATCTATATGGTAAGCCAGAGGAGCCAAGCCTTGCTTTAATTACTTGGAAATTGGTTCCTGTCGGGTATTGCATAAATTTTGTTGTACAGGTGCATTGGTAAGTTCTTGCTGCTTCTCATATAGCTCAATCTCATCTACCATGGATTCATGTCTTTCATCAATATATTTTTGAAACGCGAGAGGCTTAATCCAATCAATATTATTTGCTGTGTCAACTTTCATCTGCTTGGCTTTATTACAAACTAGTTCTATAGCCTCTATAAGACAGATCCATCTTGAATATGCTTCAATTGGCATTGTTTCTGTCTTGTCTTTTAATTTAATTTCTATGGTTCTTTTTGAGGTTGTTGATTGCATATCCTGTAATTATCATGAAAAGCTTGTTGGAGTCAAATGTATTTTTATTTATTTTTAAAATATTTAAAAAATTTTCAAATATTAAAAAACTAGTTTCTGTGTTCTTTAAAATTAAATTTAAATTTTCAATTATAATTTCTTGCTTTTCAAGATCTAATGAGCTCTCACGTATTACGGTTTTAAAATAATCATTAAATAAAAAAAAGAAATTTTTAAGAAAGCTTACACTATCATTTCCGGAGATTTTAAAATAATTATATCCTGTATCATAATACTTCTTAAGCTCAGAGGGCAAAGCACTCTCAATGCATTTTGCAAAATAATCTGTATTGAGTTTTTGTGTTGCTGTTGTATCCAGAGATGTTGCAGGCACTAATGTAGATAATTTGTCAACTGTATTGTCGTTATTGTGCATTTTCAATAATACTCGGATTTAGGGTGTCGGTATCAAGTATGGGTTGTGTGGTAAGTGCAGTTGATGGTGTTATGTATACACTTATAAGTTTTTGGCACTCTTTACATTTATATTTGTTGCTGGTGTTTAGTCTGATGGGTACAAAGTCTCTTGTTTTGCGGCTGCAAGGGCATTCAACTTCGATGCCCTGCATTGTAAATTCTTTGATGCGTTCATTTTCAAGCTGCTTATTCTTGAGTGCTACAAAAGCAGTAAAAATGGTTTCATATATGTAGTTAAAAACGAATTGAATAGCGCCACCAGTAAGTGCTCCAATATAAAAGCTCAATCCATGTGCATTAAAAATATAACCTGTAGAAAAACATAAAACTAATAAGACAAGTGTCTGTACAACTAACCTGAGCATCTGTATATATTATAAGGAAATTTGTATATTATCAACACATTTAGCAGCTTTTTGAATTAATTCTGCGGCAGCATTTAAATCTTTCATAGATTGTTCAATATGAACATTGTTGCTTTCTTTTTTAACAAGAGGGTTATTTTTTAAAGACCCAATAATACTTAGCGAATTCTGCAAACCAACTATACTATTGCCTAGAGAAGATACTAAGTTGCTCAATGGGTATGGTAATGAATTTTGTTGTTTATGTATAGTATTTGGAGATTGATCTTTATTTTTAGTGTTAAATATATCATTTACCATTAGTTTTTGTGCACTAAACTCTCTATCTGCAATCCCTTTTACCCATTTATTATAGTTCATAACACTGCCTTCTTCAGAAACTAGCTTTTTCACAAAATTATTTAATCTTTTTGATAAATAATTGTATGGATCTATTTAGAAAAGCTTTTACTACTCTTTTAGAACAGGATGAAAATAAAGCAGAAATAACTGCTCCCACAAGCGATAAAGAAGCTATGGCTGCTAAGCTCGACTCTGCAAAACCTGAAGATTTTAATGTTAATGCCCCTGCAATTACAGATACACAAAAAATTAAAATTGAACAAATATCTGAATTAAAAAGTTGGATTGAAAAAATAGATGAATTTATTGAATATTTGAATGGTACAGGCGGTGGGTCAATTCAAATGAAGTTGCACTCAGCTACTTGTGAGTCATTGTTTGAAGATATAGCTAGAAGTGAAAAGAAGAAAATAGCCAGGCTTGCTGCAGAATTGAGCTCTCTATCAGAAAGCTTTAAAGGGTATCTCATCTCTTCTGAAAACGATTGATCTCTACCATCATTAATTCTGCTTTCAACCCTGAATAAGAGTTTTTAGCTAAAAAGGTAGACTCAATTTCATCTTTGCTATAAGCAACACACAATTCATTTAAATCTTTAAAAACTGTACCTACTTTCTCTGGCCATATAAAAACCTTTTCTCCTTGCTTGATAAGCTTTTCGGTTTTTTTTCTACTTGCTTTATCTAGCCACTGGCTGTCAAGTACCCATATTTTTTCTAATAATTTGAAACTACAAAGTTGTGCTTCTTGTAGCTGTGTAAATGTGTTGCTACTATTTTCTTGTATTCCTGCTACAGCTACACCGTTTTTTGTAAAAAAAGAGTCTATAGGCCCCTCAAAAATAAAAATATAGTCAATAGTTGGTTGTATTTTATTGACACCGCAAAGAGACTTTTCACTATTAATTTTAGATAGATATTTAGGATAAAATCTCGTATCTTTATCATAAATTGTCCTGGACTGATAAAATATGATTTCATTTTGTTCATTAAAGAAAGGTATAATAAGCCTATTCTTATGTGTTTTATCCGAAAGAGAGACCCAGAGACTATCGGGTCGATTGATAGCAGTATTGAGTCTGCGTTTTTTTATAAGTGATACTGCATCACATACAACTCTGTTGTCTTTATAGTACTCTAGTTGGCATGGGTCAAATAGGTTAATTGAATCTTTGGGCAGTTTGGGTATTAAAATTTCTTTAAGCTTGGGTTTGCCGTCTTCTTGTAAAATATCGAGTGGTAAAATGTCATAATTTTTTGATTCTTTTATAATTTCTTCATAAGACATATTACCAGCTGTTTCTATCCATTTTAAAGGCGCACTATACCAGCCACAGTTGTGACAGCATATTATATTGTCATTTACTATGTAGTAACATCGTTTCTTTTTGCCCCAAGACTGTCCTTCACGGCATATAGGACAGCATCCTTGATGAGTGCGAGTTAGTCGATTGTATTTTGGTAGCCCAGCATATTGATAAAATTTCTGTACTGTATAGTCTGCAGGCAAAACCATTGTACTTTTATTATATGCTAATAAAACAAAAAATAAACTTACTTAGTATCTTTTTTAGGCACATCTTTTACTGAAACAATCCCTTTGCGTATGAATGTTCCGCTAGCAGGGTCTATGTAGTGCGCTTCAACAATTTCTTTATCACCGCGGATGAATGTCATTAATCTTGGCTTAACTGGTTGGCCGCTAATAGGTGAAGCAATGATTCTGGGTTCAATAAAGTCCATATAGTTATTTATTCATGGTTAAATTTTTTCTATACTGATTAATACAAACAGTATATACTTCTTTTGGGAGCTTTTCAACTATATCAATTATCTTACTTTTTAAGCCCATATCAAATTTATCTTGAGGAACATCTCTAATAGCCATTGTGGGCAGCGATAAAAACATAAAATCAGTCTGCTTTTGTTCAATGTAAACAAATAGCTCACCAATAAATTTTCCTTTAGTTATAGCATATACGCAGCCTTTTTTTGGATGTTTATTGAAGAACATTTTTATAATTTTCTGCAAATTTTTGTACAGCTTCTTTTAGAGATTTTGCTACAGGCGGTAACTGTAAGCCAAGTTTTTTAATTTTTTTATCTGAAAGTACACAGTTTGACCTCTGTGCAACAATATTCAGTTCTGATATATCAACAATCTTCCATTCATTATTAATGAGACCATTGAAAGAAAGAAATTCTGAAATCATTTTTCCTGTTATGAAGCCAGGATTAACAATGTTAAATAGTCCTTTAATAGTGTATAAGTCATTACGAGCAATAAGCTGCACAATAAATTCATTTAAATCATCTGTGCTAGTACCACTATTCTTTAAATCTATAATATTATTATATTTTAGTATTTTATAAATAAGATTTTTTGAAGTCGCATCAGAATTGAACGGCATTCTTATTCTAAGAGTAATAGAATTAGTGTCTTTTAATAGTAATTCACACATGTGTTTTGTAAAAGAGTAATAACTACTATCAACATTTTTAATCCCAAAATTTGGTTCATCTTTTTCTGTAAACTCTTTCTCGTAACCAGTATATATACAGCCTGATGAAACATTGATAAATTTTATGTTAAGCTGATCACATATGTTGCTAATTTGTACAGGAACTGATACATTGTAAAAAAGGCACTTTTCTTTTTCTTTTTCACAGCCATCAACATTAGGTGTGCCTGTAAAGCCTGAACAATTTATAACTACATTAAAATTAAAACTTTGCAAATACTTTAAGAAAATATTACGGTCAGTGTAATCTATATCATTTTTTTTGTCTATAATTAGAGTATCTATTTTTTTGCTTAAAAGATATGCGTGAAGCCTAGTGCCTATAAAGCCTCTGCCCAAAATAAGTACTTTCACTGTTTATTAAATAATAAAACAATTACGCAAAATATCAACTATTATCTCTGTCGTGATTATGGCTTTGATGTACAAACAGTTTATTGACTAGAGTTGCTAAAGAATCAGCTTCTTGTTGATTGTGTGCAGAAATAAAATTAATAGGTTCGCCACTAAAATTATAACCTAAAACTATGAAACAACTTAAAAATTCTTGAATAGTATTGACTAAAGCATCTATGTCGCGTTTTTTGTCAATCTTATCAATGAGATTTTTTTCTAAAAAAGTCGCAATAGCTTTATTGGTAAGAGCTACTTCATTTTTAAATTTTGATGGATCAAAATTTTCAGAGCTCTTATCATTTTTCTTGTGATTGTTCGAGTTTCTTTTCATCTACATTATTATTTAGTCTTTTCATCATGTATCTCGATTTTCCGGGGTAATCACTATTGGTGATACCATTTTTTTGCAAGAAATCAACAACTACTTCAATGCTCTCAGTTTTAAGATAAAAGTTTTTAGGTATCTTTACACCGCCATCATCAAGTTCAAATAACATTTCACCTATTTCATTCTTATTAATATAGCATGTGCAAAGAACTGAATTGCCTGTAGGATTGATAATAACAGTCCAGCGTCTTGGATCGTGTTTACCAAAAACAGAAAAAAGCCGTATGACTATATAACCATTATCTCTGAGTCTTTTTATAAAATATCCAGGTGTGCGCAGTTTATTTTTTGAGGTTCTATTCATTTTAATTAGCCAAAGCAGAAACAATAAATTTCATTGTTACGCTGCCTAAATTAGCATCAAAGACATATACACCAGTTTTACTTGAAAATGAACAGTTTAGCTCTTTAAACTTCATAGAAGAAATTATTCTAAAGATTTCAAAATTCAAGGGTGTAGATGAACTTAATTGAATACCAGTATAGTTTTCAGAAATAGTTAAACCATAAGAATCAACATTAGGTCTGCCTTTGTCTGTGAGCTCGCCCGTTACTACATTATCTTTATAAGAAAGGTATATTTTGTTTGAATCTGTAGCGATTGTGCTTCCTTTGATTAGACTTTGAAGATTATTATACTGCAAGGTGTACTTACCATCAAACTCAAGGGATAAAAGCTTATTTACGTTTAATCTAGGAGATATGATAATACCGTCTTCAAACAAGTGATATTTGAATCTTATATTTTTAGAAGAATATGAAATATTGTTTTGATTTATAGTTAATTCTATTTCTGTTGAATCAATAACGGAGAGAATGCGTATCAATTTGCTAATATCTGGTATATTGAGTGAGAAATTATCATCAGTATTGCTGTTCTTGAAGCTTGCACTTAATATGATTGAATTGTCGCTTGTTGCAATTAATGAACTAAAGCAGTCTTTTTCAATTTTTATAACTGCGCTGTTAGTTACCTTGCCAATCGGTGTTAAAAAGCTATTAACAAATGCATTTTTATCATGAATAGTAATATTCATTTATCCTATTATAAGTGAAGCATATTACTTATCAAGTAGCTTAATAACAGTTTCTATATTTGAATTTATTTTTGTTAATAGATCAACTAATTGGTTGGGCTGAGTAACAACTTGTGGGGCGGAATAGTGATGCGTTTGTGGCTGTGTTGCAGGTGCAGGGTTGTGCTGTTGCGCTGATACACGCGCATTATTAGGAAGCGATTCAACAATGTCTTTAATATTGAGCATATTGCCCCGTAGTGTGTTTGTTTTGCTGATAATATGGCTATCGAGCTCTTTTACAAACCCTTGAGTTTGCCCTAAAAACTGAAGGGCAACCATTTTGGCTTCTTCAGGAGAAGGCTCTCTGAAAGCATCCATTATAGATCCTCAAGAAGCTTTTCTAAGCTTTCATCACTGGAGGAAGTTTTCTGTGGTTTAGTAGGAGAAGTTGTTATGACTTTTGCAACAACTGGTGCATCAGTCTTATTCTTTTCTTTAATCTCAACCTCAGGCTCAACGTCAACATCTGACTTGCAGTGATAATGTTTATCAAGCATATCTTTGAGTTCATCATAAGATTTGACAGTAATATATGATTCAAGATCATAAACATTCTTGTAAATTTTATCATAAGAATCTTCATCAAGGCCCTCTACTTCTTTGGGTGTAGTAAATTTTGATGATACATAGGTTGGATAATCGCCTTGCTTTTCAACCTTAATCTTGAGATTAACTCCCTTAGGTGAGAGATCAAAAATACGAGGGCCAAGCTCTTCAGCATCTTCACCTTGAATGCCATCCATGATAATCTTATGAAGCTGTCTACCAAAGCGCAAAATCTTAACTTTATTATTATTTTCTTCATTAACAGGGTCGTTAATTACATAGCAATTGACAAGCCAGCGCTCTGTTCTTACAATACTCTTAACTTTCTCTTTATCTTGCTCAGAACCATTTCTAAAAATGCGGTAGCGCTCTTCTGCAATCGGGTCACGATCATTCCAAGTAGTAGGGCTAACCAGGGTTATTAGTTGACCTGTAGAAAAACTATTCCACCCATGAGAATAATAATGAAGAAATGTTTTGGATGGGTCCTTTACATTAGGAAGAAGCCGTACCGTATAAGTATTGCCTGCTTCAGTGCGTAAAAAATCTTTTTGCTTATTGGTAGCATTAGGTGTTTCTTTAGTTAGAGCACTTTTAATGCTTTCAAACATTGAGGAAGTTAATGAATTCATAAATCTATGATATATGAGTTTTAAGCATATTCAACTCATTTTTTAAATTATTTTTAAGCCTATCTAAACCTGTGATTACTAAATGTTTACATTTTTTTGAGTTTAAAAATTTAATTTTCTTTGTATTTACTTTGTCAAGAAAATCTTCCTCAAACATAAAAGACAATACATTAACATCTGATTTGATAAAAAAGCTATTTAACTCATTAAAGCTCAGAAGAGAATAGAGGTTAATATCTCTATTTTTAAGGTGTAATAAAAATGAATAAATGTTGTTTGTTTTGTGTGATAGATAAGCAGAAATTTCAATATTATTTTTTTTACAAAAATTATAAATAAAAACAAGAGACTTTTTTGTAAAGTTGAGCTGCTCGTCAGAATCGGGGTCCTGATTATTGATGTTATTGCAAAAAATAGTATATGCTTTAATGGCTTTTAGGCTATTAAAGTAGCAAAGCTCGAAAAACTTTTCATCATGATAGACCTTAAAAGATGATAAAAAGAATGTTGAAGGTTCTATTTCTTTATGCTTATTAAAGAAACTACTAAGCTTTTTAAGACAAGCAATATCTTTGTCCTCAAGATCATTAAAATTTTTTCTTAAATTAAATGGTTTATTGTTTTGTTGACGGGTTACTTTGAGGTGCAGGTTATAAATATATTTTTCAAAATCAGATATCATCTGTAGTTACGCCATTTTAACCTGTTGAAGTCTTTTTTCAACTTCCGTAACCGGCTGGGCTTGTGATGGTATCTTCTGAATCGCGTCTCTTCAATAATAAGCGATTTCTGTACTTCTCTGCTAAATTTATTATACATTTTATCAAAATACGGTTTTTCAACACTCATATTTTTATTAAGCTTAACTTCGGATTTTATAATCATATTTTATTAAAATTCTTTGAATTTAAAAATTTCATTATATATTTACTTTTATAAAGCGTAGAATCAAAGAATAAAAAATACTTTAATGCATCATATTTGTTTTTAAAATCACAATAATCTACTAGAAGATCGCGAAACCTTTGTTCCTTTAATACTAGAAGAAATATGTTAGCAAGATTTATTTTTTTTGGCTCCAGCAGAGCACAAAAAGTACAAAATGAGAGAAACAAGTGATTCACTTCTATTTCTGATATTTTCTCTATAGGTGTATGGCTCATTTGATTGGATATAATAATTTTGAAAGTTCGAGAAATGCTTTAGTTATTTTGCCACCAGCAACACAGTCATCTCCGCCGCCATCAAAAATTTTTTTTGCAAATTTACCTAAATTAATGCTAGTATTTTTGTTTTTTCTTATACTAACACCTGAGTTATTAAGATTTACACTTATAGCAACATCACATTTGTATGTTTGTATGAGTTTATCGCAAATTTCTGAAGGAAAAATATTATTAAAAGTACTACAAATTTCAATTTTATTATTACCAACTTTAATATTACCTTTAAATACTCTCAAGGCAGTAAAAGCATTATTTATTTTAGCATGTATGTTATTAATAATGTTTTCTTGCGTTTCATTAAATCCTGTAAAACCAGTTGCAAAAGTATTGTAGAATTTTATGAGCCTATCACCTTCAAAAGAACTAAATAAAAAATGTAAATTTTTTGATTCAGGGAACTTGAGCTCATAGCTGTCATAATCATTAATTAATGCTATTAAAATTTTTTCTTCTTTGGTGAAAGGTGTTTTAAGTTTTTCTTTTAATTTTTTATAAAGTAGCATTGTGCAGCTAGGTGAGTTTACTGACTCTTGTCGTAAATTTTTAATTATAAGATCGTTATAGCTCTCAACACCGCGGTGGTTTATAAAAACAACGTTTGGTAAATCAATTATATCTAAATTATTCTCAATAACAGCAAGGTCGCAAATGTATATTTTTTTATATTTCTCTTTATTTTCTAAATTAAGAAAATCGGTTCTAAAATTTTTCTCAGTAGTTTGTGTGTGTTTGAACTCGCAGCCTATGACTTTTCTTAAAACATAATAACATCCGGCACCGTCGAGATCACAGTCAGTGAATAAATAGAGATCTTCCCTTAATTCTTGGCTCACATACTATTTTACTTATAAATTTTGCTAAATCAACTTAATGTTAGACTGTTGAGTGTAGCAATTGAAGAGGAAGAAGCTTCCGTATCATTGTTGACCTCATCTTCAGTCAATGTAAGTGTAGAATAATCTATTTTCATATTACATGCACCAAAATTCTCTCCAAATCTGTTTTTCATTAACCCCATTTTTATAACACCTAGCTCTTTGTCTGTATCTTCTTGCCAAATACTGAGAATAACATCAGCAGTATGGCCTAATCCCATTGATTCGGAAAGTGTGTTTAGCCCGGGGTTGCTAATATCATAGCCTGAGCGATTCAACTGAGTTGCTGAAATAATAGGAAAATCAAATAGGTAGCTGAGCGCTCGTAATTGCTCAGTTACATGTTTTACTCTTTCATATGTATTATTGCCAAGTGTTGAATAAATGAGATTAATATAGTCTACTACTAATGCATCAATTTTAATACCTTGGTTTGTTATCTTCTTAATAAATGCATTAAGATGATTGCAAGTAATGGTTGATGGTGGGAACTCTTTTACTAGAAGCTTTGCTTTAGAATTTTCGTTCTTGTATTCCTGTAGTTGTTGGAAAAGTGTTGATGATTCTGCCTTTAAGTGATGGAACGGTATTTTAGTTATACTGGAGCAAAGACGCTTAGCATAAATTAATTCAGGCATTTCAAGAGATACGAGTAAAACAGTTTTTCCTTGAGCAGCTATATTTACAGCTATATTGCCGAGAAATATACTCTTACCAATATTAGTTTCACCTGCAAATACATAGAGAGCTCTACCATTTTCAAGAAACCCTCCACCCATTTTTTTATCAAGCCATTTCCATTTGGAGGAAATATACTTTTCTTCCATGTTGAGATTGTCAATAATTGCAGAAGTGTTTTCAAAGATATCTAGACCTACATTTGTAGCAAGAGATATATTGCAAGCTTGTTGAAACTTGTCTAAAACTGCTGCAGTGTTAACTTTACCTTTAGTTATATCATCAACTGTTTCAAGCATTGTAGTATAAACGGCTTTTTGTTGCAAGAACGCTTCAGTATTAGATGTTAGCTCATCTGCATTATAATTTTTGTCAAAATCCTTTATATTACTAACTGCAGTCTTGAAGCTATTTTTCAACTCATCTGTGGTGAGATGTGCCTTAATTTCTGTTATATTGGGCCTTGTACCGCGGGCAGAATAAAACTCTTTAATAACAGAAAATATATTCTTAATATCTTTACTCTTAAAATATTCAGGCTTTATATAGTCGATAATTGAAGCCAAATACGTATCGTCAGTTAACGATTTATACAGTATAATATTTTCAAAAAAATCTAAATCTAACTTCTCCATATTTCTATTATACAACCTTAGTTGAATATTCTCTAATAAATTTTTCTTGGCTATCTGTAAATATTTTATTGTTAATATCCATGAGACCGGGGGAGCTGTGAATAACCCATATGGGCGCTACTCCAAGTTTTAATTTCTTTGCATTTGCATCAAGTGAGCTTGCAATGTCATAATGATGAAATGTATAGTTTTCGTTAAATTTCCAATCAGCAGACTTGATGCTTTTTATTTTTAAACTAAGAAATAACCCATCTAAAATAACCACTCTACTGGGTGTAACACCAAAGCTTGTCATAGCAATAGTTTCAGGGCCGGTAGGATGCGCAACAGCACCTCTTAAATTACCACCTCCAAACCCACCACACATTAAATGCCATAAAGCTGGTGCCTTTATCACAGGATTAACCCCACCAGCAAGACCAACGATATCAAACTGAGAGTGAGCTTTAATTAGTTTTTCACAAATATTAAGATCATCTACAAACACATCATCATGAAGAAAGACAATATAATCAAAATTATTTGACTGTGTGTCTATAATAGAGTTATATACGCTACTCAATCCTTTACTATTATTAGTGTTGTAAAAAATATCTATATTTTCTATACGTGAAAGAGATTTATATGCTGCTGTAGTTTTAGCATTAGCGCCTCTTGTAGCAAAATAAAAAGCGATTCTCATGCAGTGAAAAAAGGAGAATTAGAAGAAAATGAACCAACAGACGTAAGACCCTCGACTGTTTGCAAGTAGAGCACACCTTCCTCCAGAGGCTTGTAGTCGCTGTGTTTTGCAGATGAAAAATTATTAGTTAAAAAGTCAGCAAAAAGAGTGCTACCCGATCTTGCAAGATATACGTTATTATTTTTTGAATTGAGTATCCAGAGCCCGAAGTTACCTTCAAGCATAGACAAAGCTGTACAAATAGCTTTAGCTTCATTTTTTTCTGTCTTACTGCAATAGTCGATAAGCGCGGGAATCAAAGATGAGTCAACTTCATTTACAGATTTATAATTTTTAAGAATCTGTCTTAATTGTTTTTCATTACTTAAAACCCCGTTGTGTGCAACATACCATTTGCTGGTATTAAAGGGGTGTGATGTGTCGTGAGAATATTTCCTAGCTGATGACGTGGGTGCTTGAGAATGTCCTAAATAATTTTTAAAATCATTAAAAAACTTCTTTTTATTGTTTTTTAGGCTTATGTAAAGCTTCTCATTGAGTTTAAATATTCCTGCAGACTTAATAGTAGCGTGAAGCTTGGAATCAAGCATTAATGAGCCATATGCAAAATCACCTCGAACCCTATTTTTTGCATACAACTTCATATAGGTTTTGTAGTTATTTGAACCAAATATTCCGCACATAATAATATTATAGTATAAAACAATAAATAATTCAAGGATGAATAAAGATAGTAAACTTATATTTGAAGCATACTATAATAAGCTATTGAACGAATTGGATTATGGTGCTTCAGACTTTGGCGGTTCTTTCGGCCCTGTTATACGCAAAGCAAAAACTGGTAGTCTTCCTGGTAAAGGTTATCTTATAGGAAGTATAGCTGATAGCTTGAATATTTCTCCAGAAGAAGCCGCAAATAAGTTAACAAGTGCGGTTTTTGCTCATCTGTTCAAACAACAAAAAGCTACTATTGCAGACAAAGAAGTGCAGTTTTATAACTCAGCCAAAAATAAAGATCAATTTATGGTCTCAATGAAGACAGCTGTTGGCAAAGCAATAGATTCACTTAAAAAAGAATACCCCGGCTTGAGAGTACCAGGCAGTGAAGCTATTAAAGGATATACTGCTAGAGTGTTAGCTAATGCTGGAGAGTTTGTTACAGATGTTGTGCAAACAAAATCAGGAATGGTTGCACCTGTTGCTTCATCAAAAGATTTAAAAGCTGCAATTGTAAAAGCAGAATCACCAAAACATAAGGTTGAGCAAACTACAGATACTGAGGATACATATATACGAACAAATGCTAGATTTATTGCAGATTTTCAAAAAGTATTTTCTGAGATGCCAGATGAAATTGTAGTTAAAAAAGGTGAAAACCTCTATCAGTCTGCTGCTTTTAAAGATGCTATAAATGATGCAATATTGCAAGCTTATGATGAAGGTATGCTGAAAGATAAAGAGTTTATAGCTGATTTGACAAGCTCTTTAGAAGCAAAAAATGCTTATGAAGCTTCTTCTGCTAAAAAAGAAACTGAAGGCGAGGGCACCGGTGAAATTTCTACAATAGAAGGTGAGCCCGAGCAAACACCAGTAGAAATTTTACAAGATTTAGGCACATGGAGCAGGGATGCAGGGTTTGATCAGTTTGATAAATATAGCACCTATTAAGTTGTTTTTGTAATCTTCTTTCTATAATTAAATAAGTGAGAATAAAGATTGTAGGGTGTGGCCTATCGGGTGTTACTGCAGCTATTTTGTTACGTGAAAAAGGGCATAGTGTAGAAATATTTGAGTCAAGAAATCATATAGGGGGCAATTGTTATGATAGTAATGTTGCAGGTACGCTTGTGCATAATTACGGGCCTCATTGTTTTCACACAAACGATGAAGATGTTTTTTCTTTTTTAAGCAAATATACAGAATGGAGAGAATTTTATTTACGCCCTAAAGGTAATACAGAGCTTGGTTTAATCTCGCTCCCCTATAGTAAAACTACAGTACAAGAGCTTGGCAGAGAATTATCTGAAGAAGAAATTATTGAATATATTTTTAAAGGATATTCGGAAAAACAATGGGGTGTGTCATTTAATGAAATACCTCAAAGTATAATTGCCAGAATACCCAGGGTTGCAAATAAAGAAAACCCTAGCTGGGCTGAAGGTGAGAAATATCAATGTCTTCCACTTTATGGATATACAGAGATGTTTAAAGCAATGCTCAACGGTATTACAGTGCATCTGGGTGTAGATGATAATGAGTGGAGAAAGTATGATACTGATTTAACAATTTTTACAGGTAAAATAGATGAATATTATGACTATTGCTATGGTAGATTGCCTTACCGTTCGCTTTATTTTGAACACACGTTAAGTTATGAAAGAATGAATACTTTTATAATAAATCAAAACAAAAAAACTATACCTTATACACGGGTATACGATCATGGTTATTTCACTCACAACCACAAAGGACCTACTATTATAACAAAAGAATTTTCAATACAGCATAATGAAACAAATATACCTTTTTATCCTATGCCTTTTGGAAGTGGCAGTGAGATGTATAGCAAATATAAGCTACACGCAGATAGTGATAGAAGTGTTGTTTTCTTAGGAAGGTTGGCTACTTATAAATATTTAGATATGTGGATGGCGGTCAAGCAAGCTATGCAGCGTGTTAAAAGTATTGCTTAATTTAAAGGTTTGCAGTTAAATTTTTCCCAAGGAATTTTTATTTTATAAGAAACAGGATCTATATAGCCTGCATCGAGAAAACCTTTAATGCGAAGCGAGCATGCAGTGCATTCACCGCAAGCTTGTTCTCCGCCTTCATAACAAGTCCAGGTCTGACTAAAATTTACTCCAAGCTTTATACCCAGTTTAATGATCTCTTCTTTAGATTTATCAATTAGAGGCGCAATTATCTTGATGCGGTGACGGCGATTTAAATCACTGAGTTTATTGATTTGCTCTAAAAATTCTTGGCTACCATCCCAAAAACCTGCAACACTATCTGCTTGTGCTGCACCATGAAATACAGCGCTAGCCCCAGCATTTTCAGCAATTGCTAGAGATATACTTAACAGCATCATGTTTCTAAATGGTACATAATTAACAGTCTGCGGATCACCCATTACATCTTTAGCTTTTGCTACAGCAATATTATTGTTAAGTAGAGATGAAACTTCGCAGATGTCCTTAAAGAACGGCAGCTTTATCCAACTATATTTAACGGGCATATCAATTGATTCAATCTGGAAAGAAGCGCAATCAAGTTCTTTGTTGCGGTGTTTTTGACCATAATCATAGCTTACAGCAATGATTTCATCATATTTATCTGCTGCATAGTGTAGCAGTACAGAGCTATCCATTCCCCCACTGACAGGGACAACTGCTTTACTCGACTGGTTCTTCTTCTGTTTGCGCTTCATTTGTATTGTATTTGTATTCTTCTGCTAAGCGCTTGTCGAGTTCTGGGATAATGAATTCCTCGTAGAAAGCGGGGTCTTTTGCAAATGTTTTTGCGTATCCAAGCTTATCGCCTTTCTTGTACTTACCGCTAGTTACACCAACAGTGTATGTTGCACCATTTTGTTCAACAATACCTCTTGCAGAGGCCATGCCGAGCAATCCACTATACTTGTTGAGACCGGTTTTAAAGGAGAGGTACATCTCTGTTTCTAGAAAGGGTGGTAAGAAGCGGTTTTTTACTGTTAGTGCTCTAAGAGTTGTACCGCTGTATTTGTTCGCTTCAGCAAGCTTTTTATCCTCAGCATCCATAGAATCGCCTTCACCTTCTTTCTCATGGCGCTTAGCAAGCTGCACAAGAATACTGGCCATATATACAGGGCCAGATCCACCTGCTTGGTTCTTTACAAGACTGGGAAACATTGAGGCTGGATCATCATATGTGTGGTTAGTAAACAAGATTGTTACCCCGGCTTTAGCAGCTTTAAATGTTAATGTGCGGAACATACTCTTCAAAGACTTGGCGCGGAGACCCATATCTGCAGCAGATTTATCCTTTGCAACATCATCAAGCTCTTTTTGTGAGGCAAGATTACCTAAACTATCAATACTAATAATAAATTTACCTCTAGCATTATTCTCAATAACACTATCAAGAAAAGCACTAATTTGATTGCGGCACTGATCAATTGTATCAACTGGTACATACTTGGTATTTTCTGGATCTAAACCCACACCCTTTGTACTATTCTCGTCAATAGCAATTTCAGTATCAAATATAACAGGAGTAAGACCCTTCTTTTGGGCAGTAGCAAGAATCTTATTTACAATAAACGTCTTACCTGTCTGACTAGGCCCAGAGAATCCAGTTATTCTTCCTTTAGGAACCCCACCACCACGGCAACTGCCACCGAGAATAGCATTAAGAGCGTAGCATCCTGTATCAAACCACTCATCAACTTTACTAAGTGCATTTTCATTCAACATTGATGCTTCACTATTAAGTTTGTCGAGTGAAGCAAATATTTTATTAAGATCTTTGCTCATAGGTCTAGTATATTAGACACAACTGATAATATCAACTATTATTCGTCAAAAAGCTTAATTACTTTTTGATCATCACCTGCAGTAACAGGTGCAGCAGTAAACAGTCTGTTATATTGCTCTAGAAGCCTAGCATCATTTTCAACATCAACACCTAAAACAACATTAGCCTTATTAAACTTCCAAGTAGTGCCTGAATTTTTATTGCGATCAGATACAAACTCCCTGAAGTAGAGTGGAATTGTTTGAACATTGAGCTGTCCCTGCTGAGTAGGCTGTACGTGAATAATTGCAGGGTTTTTTACAGTAAGTGCTGTGTCGTTGTTCTCGACCTCTTCTGCAATAATTGTTCTTCCGATGTGATCTATAAAAGTAATAATTTTGTTCATGTAGTTATATTAATAAATTTTTATAAAAAATCCACTAATTTTTAGCTTTTTATGTGCTAAGAAGTTCAAAAAGATCAGTCTGCACTTGTGCACCAGGAGAAGTTAGCTTCCAATTTACCGCTTCGTAGAAACGCTCCATGACGGAAAAGATAATTTTTTCAAACATTTTTTCTCTATCAGGTTCAAAAATTTCAATAAATTCCTTAGGAAAATAGTACTTGTAGCCTAATATTGATAGCCCATATCTATTAGGCTGTCTGACATAAAAAAATCTCACCTTATCACCAGAACCAATTTTTTCATACTTTTTATCTATTTTAAATTTATCTAACAGGAGATTATGATAATATGCAGCTTTTACGTGAATCGGCATATGTTTAGCGGTTGAAAAATTATCACATTGAGCAGCATATTTTTCGTATCCTTTGCATCCCATAACAAACGCTATTTCATCAACAGACAACTCTTTAAAAAGATCATATGTCTCAGTAAAAACTTTATTTGTTTCTGTGAGGCTTTTAGTCATCAACATGGTTTCAATGATACGTTTAACATGTGGCTTGATGGCTTTAGGCATAGTTGTTCGGACCACTTCCACACCTGTGTATTTAAATTTGTCACAAGGGATGCCTTCTTCGTCTAAGATGTGCAGTACATATCTCTTTTTCTGTAGAAATAAGCCAGCATCAGCTATTGCTTCACGCTTAAACATCAATCTGCAGTCCTTTGAATTAAGTGCTGTAGCGCCCCACTTTTTTATCTCAGTATTCAAATAATCTTCAATGTCCTGTACTATCTTATAATATTCATCAGTTACTTTGCCGCTTTTATTGAGCATTTGAATACCAAGCTGCTTGATGAGGGCTTTAATAGAAATGTAGCTAGAATCTGTATCATTATAAATAATTGGTGAGTCACTAGCAATACTCTCATCTGTTAATTTGGCTTTATCTTTTATATAATCTATTAATAATTTGTTAGAATGCTTGATAACAGCTTGGCCAGTAAGAGTAATTGATTCTGCTAATTCATCATCACCTAAGGGGCTATGCTTATTACCAAAATATCCATAAATGGTATTAATAAGAATTTTAATGGTGTGTTGTTGTATATTTAAATTGTCGGAATGATTTTTAGTTTGTGTATATTCAGGATCATCTTTCTTGATGGTTGAGAGTTTTTTCTTTACTGCTTTGAGCTGTCTTTTAAGAGCAACTCGCTTTTCATAATAATGATCAACAGTTTCAGGTATAATTCCTTTCTCTTTTTGTGAAAATAGAACTTTAGCTTTAGAAATAGCTATCTCTTCTTTCTTTATAAATTTAACAAAATTCTCTTTGGTGAGAGTAAATGTCTGACCGTTTACATGCTTGATTGTTACTTCTTTATCGGTTTTATCAGTGATAACACCGACCTTTGTCTCAGGCGACAGGTTTAATGTGATCATAACGTTAGGATACAGACTGTTAGCATCAAATGAGACAATATTCTCTTGAAAGCCTTTCTTGGGTTCACCAACATATGCACCAGCATTTTGCTCGTCACTTTCTCTGCCTTTATTAAAGGTAGGAATACGCAAGTTGCGGTGACGCGCTCTAATTGCTGCCAATCCTGTGATAACTGAGAGCGATCCAAGAGCACCTTCAAAAGTTGTAAGCCCGGCGTAAGCTATCATTCTGAGCAATTGTAAGTATTGAAGCTTTTCTTCCAGGCGAATAAGAAGATTAACGTCTTGAATATTGTAATCAACAAATAACTCCCAATTTTCATCTGCAAGGCTAGCGAGATTTGTATCACCATAATCGATTTTATTTTCACCTAACTCTGTCTCACCAATAGCATCGAGTTTATAAGATTCGCGCAACACGGGGCAAAAGCGCTTATAAATGTCGAGATAATCAACACAAGAAACACCTTCAATATGCCAGTGCACTTGCTCTTTACCAAATTTACCAGTAAAGGTAATAGGCCTTATGATTCCAACAGGTGATAATTTTTTTGAAGCATCTTCACCTAGTATGCGCGCAATTCTATTAACAATGTAAGGTATATCAAAAAATTCAGAATTCCACCCGGACAAAATATCTGGGTAATCAGACTGAAAATACTTTAAAAATTTTTCTAACAATTCTTTTTCAGAATTGCACTTGAAGTACAGTCCGTTCTCGGTTTTTTTAGAATAAGACTTTAATCCCCATGTTATAAACTGTTTTTTAAGCGAATCATAGACAGTAATAATATTAATGGGGTGTTGAGGGTCGCTGGGCACAGGAAATTCATCTGGACTATAAGTCTCAATATCTATGAACAGAACCCTAATAGGAAATTTATTGAATTCTTCTTTTTCATTATCATGCCAATATGTATCAATTAAAAATTGCTGCTGTACATTAAGGTTTTCAAAAACTCTTTCTATTTTATTGTCTTTAAGAAAGCGATATCTTTCAGCTTGATTCTTGAAACGTTTTTTCTTTAATTTGGTGTTGAAAATACTATAGATGTCTTCTTTATTATTTGTTTCAAGATAAATGTAAGGCTCAAAAGTAGTATCATAGGCCACACGATTGCCAGCATCATCCCACGTAAAGAGCCGGATTACTTGGTCGCGGGGTATATATGCTACATTTCTAAACACTAATAGATTATATTAGAAATAAAAACATTATCAAGAATTAACTGTATTGAGATTGACGCGTTCCGGTGCTTTATATCCGTAACTATATAATTCATAATATTTGTTTATGTTTTCTTCGTTTTCAAGAAAGCGCGTTTCTGCAACTTTTCTGGCCTTTGAACATATGTTCATATATCTACCCTTCTTGGAGAGTGTATCTTCAACTTGCGCTATCATTTCATCACCTGTTCTGAATTTTATAGGCGCATTCTCATATGTACAAAGATCTTGACATGCAATCGGAATACCAAAACAAGATGCTTCAATATATTTAAGATCACTCTTGGCTTTGTTAAATGTACTGTCTTGAAGAGGCGCTACCATCATATTGCATTTAAGATTATAAATTTTTTCTGGATAGCTATAAAGTTGAGACCATGTATGAAATTCAATTTTTCCTGCTCTTATGAGTGGATTGAGTCTTAGGGGAAATGCTCCGAGAAACACCCATTGAAATTTGTCAGCTGTTTTTGTAATGACATCAAATACATGCGCAAAATCGTCATTTTGGTTTACGCGATTATCTACATCAAAATGAGCGCCAGACCCTGCATAAAGAATGCGAGGCTTTTTTTCATACAGGTCATAATTTTCTGATATTCTTTTTTCACTATAAAAATTACCCATCCACCATTTTGGTGGATAGTTAGGAATTACTGTGACATTTTGATTTCTTGTTTTTGATTTATAATAATCGCGCATGAAATTACAGGTGACTGTGATTTCATCACACATTTCCATAATTTCTTGACAATTTTTTCTAATAGAAGGATCTACAAAAGCAGGTTTAAATTTATTATAATCAGGAATATCTTCACTAAAAACCAAATCATCAATTTCATATATAATTTTAAATCCTATCTGCTGAGATAGTTTTTTTAAGTGTTTGACAAACTCTAATTGATGGCTTGTGGCCTGTCTCTGTATTCTCACGGTTTTTACCCCTCTGTAATAGTTTGGATCAAGTACCATCACAGTGCTGCCATGAACAACCATTTTTTGATGTGCATTTAAAAGATGCTCAGGCCAAATCATTCTCCAAAAACCGCATCCACTATAGTCGGCATAATAATTAAGTGATCTACTCAAATTCATCTCCGGGGGGACCAGCGGTTCTTGTTTTGGTAAAGTAATATTACTTGGTGCAGCAAACGGGGATACAAAAGGAGAAGCAAACGGAGAGGCAAAAGGACTGGGATGCATGATGTTTATATATTAACTGCTGTACTCAATATAATCAACTCTGCGTGTTATTCCATTACTCTTCTCTAAGAAGATGATATCACCGGTTGCAGCCTTAATACTTTCTTTTCTATGACTAATGACCATAGCGCATTCTTCAAACTTTTCTACCCTTTCCTTGAGAATATTAATAACAAGCTCAACACCTTTTTCATCGAGTGAAGAATCAAACAACTCATCATAAATAGAGAAATTAAAAGATACATTGCCCTGAAGACGTCTAATGTCCATAAAAGCAAATAAACAAGCTAAATCAACGTTTTTACGCTCAGCACCACTAAAATTAAAATAAGAGCATTCCTTGCCTTTATCATCAACAACCGTTTCTTCGAAATATTCATTAAATGTGCATATACAATTAGCATCCATCTTTTTAAGGTAATAGGCAAGCTTTGTATTGAAAAGTTGTAGTATCTTCTTTACAATAAAAGATTTTACTCCTTCTTCAGACATTATAAATTTAACTGTATCGAGCTTATTGAGATTGGCTTTTATTTCATCTATCTGTAATTTAGCAGCATCTTGCTTAGCAATATTTTCATTAATAATACTATCAAAATTTGTATAATTTGTTTCAATTTCTTTTAAATCTACATCCAATTCTTGTTGCCACTGATTAAGTTGCTTGAGGCGATTGAGCAGTGAATCTCTCTCTTGGTTCTGAAGCTCAATTTCATGAATTTTTGATTTGAGGCTATCAATCTTTTCAAGTAGTAAGCTTTTAGCGGATTTATATTTTTTTTCCTCAGCTTTGAGAGTTTCAATATCTGTAAGAAAATTATCTATCTGTTCTTGTATTTTTTTCTTTTCTTCTTTAATATGCTTCTTGTCCTTGTCTTCAATTGACCTCAGGCAAGTGGGGCAGAGGTCTGCATCTGTACCAACATTTTTGATTTTTTTCTCAAATTCAGAAATGAGAGTCGCGTTTGTTGTAATATCAGCTCTTATTTCATTTATTTTTTTATCAGCTTTTTCAATTTTTAAGTTATTATCATCAATGCTTTTGTCAATATCCGCCTTGCTCTTAGTGGAGAAAGTTTTGATCCGGATTTGTATTTCTTTAATTTCTTTATCATTGTTAAGTTTGCGAGTGTTATACTTCTCTTGTTTCTTATCTCTTTCTTCTAAAAATTTATTTTTTTGTTTTTCAAGAGAGGCAAGATTGACACGCACTTCATCATATTTGGCAGAAATAATATCAAAAGTTTTTCTCTTTTCATTAAGCTCATTCTTTGCTTCTGTAAGCATAGCGCCAAATATTGATAAATTAAAAATATCTTCAATAAATTTACGCTTTTCTTGCTTCTTTTTTGCCATGAAGGGGACGGTATTGTTGAGGGTCATGATTACACAGTTTTGAAATATCTCTGTTGTGCAGTCAAATTTCTCCATTATAAAGCTATTAGTATTTGCAATACTATCTCTTGTCTTGTCTTCACCGTTGACAAAAACAAAGCATTTGGACGGATCAAGCGTTCGTACGATTTGTATTTGCTCTGTACTCACAGGTGTTACAATCTCTGCATCGAGTATTACCTCACATGTTTTTTTATTAATATTATTAATGATAAATTCTTTCTTTAAGTCGCGAAGTGTCTCACCAAATACTGCAAAATAAATACTATCTGCTACCGTGGATTTGCCAACACCATTTCTTCTATCTTCTTTGTCTTTATTAATGCCGGTAATAATGTGAAGACCGGTCTTAAAATCAATAACTACTGGTATATTACCAACAGATAAAAAATTCTTAATAGTAATTTTCTTAAAATTAATTTTTTTCATTTACATTTTTTAAAAAGTTCTTGACAATATAGAATTATATTTTCTTTATCTTGAATATCTAGCATATTAATAAATTCTTCTATTGCTTTTTCAATGTCTATGCCTGACATATCAACTTGTGTTTCATCAGTTATTGTTAAATTATTGTTTACAGTGTATTCAACAGATACGGAAAAAGGGTTAAATGCAGCTATTTTCTTAAGAAGAGCATCAATATTATCAGATGCGACTTGCTTATCTATAATAAGTTTTACAATATTATTTTTAATTTCATCTTTAAGTGATGCTTTGTCTGTTAATTTCAATATTTCAGACAGAAATATTTTCTTATGTTTAGGGGATTCCTTGTTTTCAAAGAATGTGAGCCCAAGATTGTTAAAGTCTAAAATATAAAATCCTTTTGTTGATCCTGTGTCACCAAAATCCATTTCAAAAGGGTTACCAACATAAACAATTCTCTTACCATCATAATTGCGCTCATCTCTAAGATGAAAATGCCCAGTAAGTACAAGATCAGCTTTTTCAAGCAATTCAGATGTCTTGGTGCCTTTGTCGCAAAGCTTGTAACTATTCATTTTAAAGCTTTCTATTTCAAAATGACCAAATATAATATCTTTTTTTGATACATCTTGTATAGAATCGCCCCATGGTACAAACAAGCATTCTTTTCCAAAAAGTGTAGCGCAAGATAAAGATGAAACAACTGTTACATTTTTTCGTTCCTCAAATATTGCAATGGAATTAACATCAGGTCTGTCTTTATAATAAGCATCGTGGTTACCAACAAGAAGTATAATATTAAATTTTTTCCACAATTTAAAAATTTCATTGACTGTATGGAGTGTGTTAACTGCAATTTCGTCTCTATAGTGAAAAATATCACCAAGAATAAAAATGTCTTTAATTTTTTTATCTGTTAATTCTTTAGCAAGCCATCTAGCCCACGATAAAGCTGTATCATGCCAGTATATGCTATTCTGATGAATGCCAACATGTAGGTCAGCAATACAGCATACTTGATTGCTATGTATTGCAATTTCGTGTTTATGATCCTGTAGCATTATAGTTGTCGTTGTCATCATTACTGGAAGGATCAACGTATATATTATAAGGATTATATCCTGCATCACCTTCATTAGACGTCATTAAATCAGTATAAACTTTGTCACGATAATTGGTTACGGTTTCATGGTGTTTTTTCTCTTTTTTAATACGATTAATAAAGGCATGAAAAGCAATTGTTGTAAAATAAGAAAAAGGACTAAACCCGCTATTCAATTTAAATTTTTTATTTTTTAAAGCAGATACCATTTTAACAATAGCATCTCCAATCATGTCGTCTTTATACGAATAGTTTATAAAATTAGGAGCAAAAGAAAGACCATGCGCAATCTTATTTATTGAATCACCAAGCTTGACGGAAATAAAATTAGAGCTATAAAATTTTTGTATTTCTTCTTCAAATTCCTTGCTATTAACATAATGTATTTTTTCTTTGCCTCTAAGTTTTTTAGGCTCAACTAAAGAAGGCGGAACAATACTATTAGCTTCTTCTGAGGAGAGCTTTTTCTTATTCTTGGAATTCTTTGATTTGATATGCGATGTTTTCTTTTTCATAAAGTAGTTTACGTTTTAAAAAATGTTGTTCTCCATACAAAAGGTTATCAGCGATATCGACTATTATAAGCTTATCCTTGTCCTTATGCAACCGCAAACCTCTTCCGATTGACTGTAATATCTTTATTTTTGACTTACCGCCGCCTGCAAAAACTATGTAATGCAGGTTTTTAATATTAATACCTGTAGAAAATATTTTAGATATGGCGACAACTACCACATTAGAAGACTCTTCCATTATTTTTTTAATCTTCTCTCTTTCTTCAATATCTACTTCACCTCTTATGAAGTATATCTGTTTATCTATTGTTTTTATTTTTAGAAGATCTTCAAGAATAGTTCCATGTTCTATAAAGTCGACGAGAATAAGTGTGTTTTTTTGTGCTTTATTAACAAATTTCAATATTATATTATTTCTAAAATTATTCTTAATAAGAAAATCTGTTTCTATACGGTATTTGTCTGTAGCATTATAATTATGTTCTGGATAAGCAGGTTTAGTTTTATAATTGAGTAAGAGCGCAACTACAGTAGCTGATGCAACAAAGCTTTCTAAGCGTAATTGATAGCTTGATTTTTCGTATATTACTGGGCCTATTTTGCCAATAATATTCCATTGATCGAGATTATCTTCTGGCAGAGTTCCTGTAAACCCAAATCTAAACGGTGTTTTTATTTTTTTAATAATTTTATTAATTTCATTTCCGCGCCTAAGTTTGTGTACTTCGTCTATAATGAGAATATCAACATCTTCTATCCATGTTGTATTACTATTCTTGCTTTGTAAAATGCCGAGATTAGCAACAACAATATTTGTGTTAAGATTTAGCTGATCGTCCCCAGTCCACTTGCTCGTTGTAAAGGGTACTTTGTAGGTATTAAAATCATTAATAGTCTGTTCAACGAGACCTCTATCAGGTACTAGATAGAGACATTTAAGCTTGGACCCATAGAAAGAAAAAATATTTGAAAGCAATGTAGCTGCAGTAAGTGTCTTACCACCAGCAGTTGCGAGCACAATAGTGCCACGACCTAGAGTGAGTGCTTTGATTACAATCTCACTTTGATAGTCGCGGAGTGGTAGAGAGAGTGTATATGGTTTGAGGGAGAAATTGGGGTCTTTGTGCCACGTGCAATTGGCAGGGATAATTTCACAAAAAAAATTAGGATCTATGTCAAGGGTTTGCGGATATTGATTGTTGGCAAGAAATCGTTTTATTTCAAAGAACATACACGGCTCAAACCTGCCGGTAGGTGTGATAGCGTAAGTGCGCTGAGGAATAAATCTTGAAAATCTTCTTGCAAAACGAGCTGCTTCATTTTTTACAGAAAAATGCTCTCTTATTTCATTGAATAAGTCGCCAGATAAAATACCTAATTTCTTTTTTTCGTCCAACTTAATATTAATCATGTTGTTTCAAGCTTAATAATATCAATTAAATTTTTTAAATCAAAAGAAGCACTAGAGAGCGTTTTTTCTGTCTTCTCGAGCAGTTCTACAACAAGAGAAAGTTCATTTATTTTTCTATCAAATTCTTTTAGTTCATCAGCATTTTCAACTAGTTTGTCGAGCACGGGCAAAGACGGTTTAACAGCAGAGTTTTCTAGTATTTTCTCTTTAATAGCTTTCTTGAGCTTATCTTTTTGATTCTTTATATCAAATAATTCTGCCTTATGTCTTATGCATCTACCTGCCCATTTATGCTTAATACCGGGTAATTTAAGTGTATAATCTTTAAGGTAGAGCTCATCTATCTTTAAATCATTTTCTAATTCTTTTATATATTCGTTAAGCACATATAAATAATAGTATAAAGGTATTAATTATCAATGATAACATTTGTACAGTATTATAAAGAGCAAAATGCGGCAGGGCCAGGTGGAGCTCTGGGTACTTGGACAGACACAGGTGGACAGTTTCCAGCAGCAGGAGATGCTGGTTATGCTCCTGGAGACTCAAGGCAGCTGAGCCCTTATGGACCAGCTGGAGCAGTGCTTGGAGCAAAAATACAAAATAAAAAGAAAAAGAAGAAAGTTAAATTTAAAGTACAACGTAGACCTTTGCCAGGCTTGGAGCTTTAACTAAATACCAGCATGGAGATGGGGCATTGGATATTGGCAGAAAATGTCGTGCTTGAAGAGAGTACATTTGGTTTTATATATGAAATATTAAACACAGTTAATCAAAAAAAATATATAGGCAAAAAACAATGTAAATCAAAATTTAAGAGAAAACCACTAAAGGGTAAAAAGAATAAACGCATAGAGGTGCGTGAATCAGACTGGAAAGAATATACTAGCTCTTCAAACGAATTAAATGAAGATATAATAAAGTATGGTAAAGATAAGTTTATATTCAAAATATTGAGGGCGTGCGGGTCAAAGTGGGAATTGGCATATTTTGAAATAAAAGAACAAATAGAAAAAAATGTTTTACTTAGGGATGATTATTATAATGGTATTATAAATGTCCGTATTGGAAGACCGCCAAAGAATATGCTTGATGTATTGGAGTAATAGCGCATAATAACATATGCTCAAAGAGCTTGTGCTAAACCAATACAATCTACAAATTTTTAATTATTCATATATTTTTAAAAGTTTTATAGAAAAAGAATTTATAAATGATTTGCATAATTACGGGCTTATGGAGAGAAAAAGAGATTCAACATCACGGCGTCTCTTTATTCATCATAATATACACACTGTCTGCGAGTTTATTTTAAAAAGTAAAAAGAAAGGCAAGCAGATTATTTACTTTGATTATAACAATCTACTGGATGGAGAAATATTAAATTATCTAGATGAAGGCAGGCTAAAGGGTTATTTAAACTATACATATCTAAAGATAAAAACAATGCTTCCTATACGCATCTTCTATTCAACCTTTTCTCTCGATTATTTAAGCACCAAGTACCTGCAAAATACCGGTGTATCCAAAGAAACTATATTAAAAATTAAAAGTTTAGCAGAAGATCGTAATTTTGAAGACTTTACTTTTGAAAAAATAAAGAAATTTGTAAAGAAAGAAAATCTTACATTTTTAGATAAAACATACTTTAATAGTTTAAAATCTAAACAATTACTTATTAATTAATAAATAATAATAATGAGATTTCTTGAAAAACTAAATGAATATGTTGTTTCTTTAGAGCAAAATGAACAAGCTGTAGCTACAGAGCCTGAGGCTGCAGCAGCTTCAGTGACTCCTGCAAAACCGGAGAAAGTGGAGATTGCGCCTGAAGGATATACGGAAATGGTGCGCTTACTTGCAAAAGCACTAGTAATTAATGTACCACCAGATGCTATTGACAATCTTTTTTCAACAAAAATTACAGGTGAAAATGTTGAAGCAATACGCGAGGGGCTTGAAGATTTAATTAATACATCTAACAATTACTCTGATAATCCTGAAAGAACAGAAAACCCGCGTGTCAAAGAATTTATAAATTCTATTAATGAAAATAATTTCATGTCAAAATACAAGCAAATAATTGATATGATGAAAAAATACAGTAACAATATTGATATAAGCACAAAATGAAGAAATATAGGCCGCTGGAAGAGGTGTATACAACTGAATCGCTGGGTAAAAAACTACCACCGCTACCAAGACAGCTTTTAGAGAGAGTTAAAATATCGGTACAAACAGATACTGGCGAAACTCAAAATTTTACTGTTTCAGATTCCTGGTATAACAAGGCTATCAAAGATAAACTAGCTGCAGGTAGTCAAAACTTAGATACATATTATGAGCTAATACATTTAAGATGTATTGATGCAGGTATTCTGCCTGCTGGTCATGAAGATATAAATGCAAAAGAAGTTAAGACTTTTTATGATTATATTTTTTCTATTACAGGGCAGGGTAAAATAAATTCTTTTTTTGAAAAATTTGTTGATGATGGGCAAAAAGCAGCAACACTATTCATAAGCGAAATAGAGAAAAATGAAAAATTTAATGTGTTTAATTTATTGAGCACTTTTTACGGTGTAAAATTTGTATATAGTGAAGAAGTTTTTAAGTTGAGACCTCTTGCTGCTGCACAAAAAACTAGAGGTGCACCTGGCCCGGGTGAAGCTTTTATTGCATTCTTCTTTTTTAGCAAAAAACCAGAAGTAGGAGATCTAAGTATACCTGCGGGAAATAAATTTATTGAAATTGAAATAAAAAAGCAAAATGGAAGGATAGGCAAAAGTCTAAATATAGAAAGTGGTAAGCTTGGCAGACGGCTTTATCCTGATTTAAAGACACTAAATACAAATGTATTGAAAGAATTTGTTGAATTTTATAATTTACAAACGGTGGGTGATATACTTCTTGGAAACCAGACATTTCCTGGCATAACAGGCGTAAAAAATATTCCAAATCAAAATATAGATAATGATTTTTTCAATAAATCATTGGATTATTTTGTAAAAACATTTAGTAGTCTGGAAACATTACAGCAATATATAGGTGTAATACAAATGAAAAATTATTTTTCAAAAATAAAGCAATTTGATAGTATTTTAATTTTTACAGAAGCAGGTTTAGCAATAGGGTTCAAAAGAGAATATATATTAAATAATCCCACGGTAGATGTTGCTGCAAATTTATTAAACAAACAAGTATATTTAAAAAGAAAAACAGAGTCAGGTATTTTATTTGATTCAGATGGATTTAGAATTGTTATATGAATACATTCAAAGAATATTTGCTTCTTGAGGGAGGTGCAGCTGGTCATATGGCTCACCCGTTTGACTTGCAAAATGTAAAAACAGGTACTGATTTAATTAATTTTTTTAAAACAGCAGCTAATAGTGTAAAAAATAAAAAAACTGCAGTAAAATTTGATGGATTAAATGCAAGCGTGAAGCTTATTACAAATCAAGAGGGTAAAATAGAGTATGCATTAGATCGTGGTAGCGCAAAGGAAATAGATATAAAAGGAATTACACTTGTAAATTTAGATCAGCGTTTTGATAAAGGTCATGGCATGATACAAGTAACCAATTTTTTACTTCCTATTCTTAATAGTACAATAGATACAACTTTACCGGAATTGAAAAAATTAGGTCTTTTTAAAAAGAATCGGTTTTTAAATATTGAATACATAACAAGACAAACAAACGTTACTCAATACGATAGAAACATGATTGTAATTCATGGTATTAATGAGTTTATACCTAAAATAGGTAAGAATAAGAGAATACTAAGCCGTACATCTGTTGAAGTAGCTTATAGTAAGCCAGTATTGAATGAGTTTATTAAAAAAATAAAACCTGTTTTTGCACAACATGAATTTGAAGTCTTTGGCCCCACAGCAACAGAGATATCTAAAGACCCTGATTATATTAAGGTACTAAATACACCCTTCGGTATTGCTTATACAGAAGCAGATACTGAAACGCGCACACTGGGTAATTGGTTAAAGACAGCAAAAAACCCAAAACAAGCTGTAGTAAGAAACACACAAGGTAAGAAAATTTTAGCAATGTCAAAGGCTAATTATCAGTACGTACTGGGCGGCAATACTCTTGATAAACTGGTTGGAGCAGATAAAGCAGCCACAAAACTGGTAGCAGATGGAGCTATATTCTATCAAGCAACACGGTTGCTAGGAAATGCGCTTCTGCATTCCCTTAGCTCAGAAGCAGGTGAGCTTACTAATCATGAAGGTATAGTAATACGTGATAATAGGATTGCTTCTGTACCAGTAAAAGTTACTGGCGAATTTATTTTGAAGGGCATTGCTAGTCCTTTTAAGAAATCTGAAAATGATGAAAACTTAGAGATGGCACAAGGAGTTGCAGGGCTAATAGGTTCATTAAACTATGCAAATACAACTGGTGAATACATGGGAAACAAGAGCAAGTACAGGCAACCTCCATATGATGCACCACCAAATCCTGGAGCTTGTTTAGGATGAACTTTAAAACATTTTTTATCTCGGAACAAGGGCAGGAGGCTATAGTCATATTACCTGGTGGATTTAAGCCGCCTCACAAGGGTCATTTTGAAGCGCTAAAATATTTGCTTAAATCTGGTGCAAAGCAGGCTAAAGTATTTATAGGAAAAAAAGAGCGCGACGGTATTACACAGGAGCAATCTCTAAAAATATGGAATATATATAAAAAATATATACCTGCAAATGTTGAAGTCATAGCAGTAACCGGTGCAGATAAAGCAGGCAGAGAAGCAACTCCCTTGAGCATGACATATGATTTTATAGAGGACAATAAGAATAGCTATTCAAAATTTATTGTAGGAGCAGGAGAAGAAGATTTAAAGAGATTTAAAGGTCTGGAAGCAAATAAAGAAAAATACCCCAATACTACAGTAGTTTCAATACCTCCACAGTTTAATCGCATATCAGGTACAGCAACGCGCCAATCAATACAAGACAAGAAAGCAGATGCATTAAGCTTCATACCTAATGAAGCGGAGAAGGATGCTAGTACAATAGGAACGATATTAGGAATCTAAGAGTTTTATAACTTCTGCAAACACCTGCTGCTTGGTTTCTTTTGATTCTTTACTTAAAACTCCTTTAAGAGCTTTAATGAGATCTTCTCCACCTCTATTGAAAGCATTATAGAGATCGATTTCTGTTTCTTCGTACAGACCACCCATACTCTGTACACTCTTTTTAAAATCTTCAAAATCTTTATAGCCAAATACAGAATTGAGATTATCATGAGCTTTACTAATTTTATCCAAAACCCATGCTTCAACTTTTTGATCACAACCACCCTTTACCATGAGACCATAAATCATTGTGGAAAGCTTAAAAATACGATAAACTAGTTGTTTGGCCATGTATGTTTCACTGTCTGTATCCTCTGTATCTGTGCCGCAAGTGCCACCACACTCTTCACAATCTTCTGCATTTTTTTGATTGGCAATACAAGACTGGCATTTATTGCACTTACAATTGCCACCTTTAGCAGCACAAATAGTATTAAGCTCTTCATCTTCTACTGGTCTTATAGTAGATCCCTGAGGAGATTTGGTGCCTGGCTTGTTGAGTGGTGTAGTAACAATGACTTTTTGACCTTTTTGCGGGGTTTTAATACCTTGAAGTTTATCCGGGCTGAGGCCAGCACCAGGAGCATTGTCTCCTTGAATGCCCATAGACCCTGTAAATTCATTTATCTTACTATTATAGGCTTCATTTAATTGTTCAAAATCTTTTCTAAACATATAATTATTTATTATATTTTACTAAATAATATTATGAGATTGTTTGAAAAAGCATTTCTTTTGTCTCTTCAGTCAGACTTATTGAGCGAAAAAAAAGGGTCTAGATGTACCAAGGTAACTGGCCAGATGTCATCAACAAGATCGGATAAAAAATATATGAGATGTGCTCGGGTAGGAGGAAAATTAAAAAGAATACACTACGGTGATCCAAATTTGCGCATTAAAAAATCAAATCCTACTAAAAGAAAGAGCTTTAGAGCGCGGCACAAGTGTTCAACCGCTAAGCCTGGTACACCAAAATATTATTCTTGTAAGAATTGGTAATGAGAACATTTGGTGACTTTTTTAAGGAGAGTGTACTCGGTATTAGAGAAGAAATAATTTTCTTAGATTTTGAAGATGTGGGTAAAGTGCAAGCTAAAATAGACACAGGCAATGAAGCATACAATGTCTTGCATGGGATTAATATTAAAGACAGAGGTGACTCTGTTACTTTTAATACAGTCAATAATAAAGAATTAACTCTTAAAAAAGTTGATACTATTACAATACATATAGGAAGTGGGGTAAAAGAAGAAAGGCCAGTTGTTAGCTTAAGCTTCAAATTAAACGGTAAAGATTATAACGATGTTCCATTCAGTATTGCGGATAGATCAGAAAACGAAGAGCCCGTTCTCATAGGTGAACCTTTCTTAAAGCGAACAAACTCTGTTGTCGACTCAAACAAATAAACTATTAAAACCTAAAGCATTAAGTACATCTCTAATGTTATAGTGATCTATATGATCTGTAACATATATGGTGGGGGAGAAATGTAATTTATTATCTATTCTCATTCCTGCTTCTTCCCCGGGCAACAAAATATCATCAATATAGTCCATAGCCCCAAAATTTTTGAGATATTTAAAATAAAAATCTTTTTGCTGACATTCGATAAAAACTTGTAAATGTATGGCTTTCTTTGCTACTAATGTCAATTCTCTAAAACATGTTATAGAAGAGGGCGGGTTTACTATATCCCCATTAATTATGAGGTTGCTGACCACATAATTATTTAGTCAAAATAAAGAAACTTTATTTCTTCATATTAGCAATAAAATTATAGAACTCTGCTCGCACAGCAGCATCATCCATAAAATCACCACTAAGCTTACTCGTCTTCATCTCACAACCATCGTGCTTCACACCGCGGTGGCATGCACAAGTATGTGTTGCACTAACAACTACTGCAACCCCTCTGTTTTTCTCGCAAACATCATTAATTGCACTATGAATTTGCATTGTGAGCCCCTCTTGTATTTGTGGTCTGCGAGCATAAAACTCAACAATTCTGTTGAGCTTGCTCAAGCCTATAACACGGCCTTCAAGGGAAGGAATATAGGCCACATGCGCTACACCCGTAAAAGCAAGATGGTGATGACTGCACATGCTCTTGACAGGAATACCTCCTTGAAACACCATGCCATCATAGCCATTGCTAGGAAAAGATGTAATTTTTGGAGGTTCATTATAGCAGCCTGCAGCAAGATCGTTTACAAAAGCTTTGGCAACGCGTCTTGGTGTGTTGGTGCTGTTGGGATCATTGCGCCAATCAAATCCAAGAGCATCAAGATAGGCTTCATACGCTTTAGAAGCCTTCTCAATAATATCCTGTTTTTCCTCATCTGTATGAGGGTGATTACCGTTAGCAAATTTAAGTTTATATTCTTTAGAGTACTCTGACATAGTATGTATTATATGTTAAGTATAACAGCGTTCAACATAAATATTAATATGGGATTTCATAAATTATTAAGTGAATCACTAAGAACAACCAATCTTAGAAGAATAAGAATAAAGACAGATCCCTCCAAGGTTACAAATACAGAAGATTTTAGAGATATTGAGGGGTATGAAGGTTTTATTCTGAGTGAATGTATGGGTAAGCTGAGAGTACTGGTTTTGGCACCAGATATGCCAATTATGGATATACCACCAGAAATGCTTGAACATATTTATGATGAGCAGAGTGTAGATGTTTTTAGTGAATTTAAGCAATATGCTAAATCTTGTTTAAGAGATAGAAAAAACACAAAGGAAAATGACCCGGTATTTGTTAATATTGACAACTCACAAAACTATAGTGAAGTGGAAACATTTCTGAGGCAAGGTGGATTGACGGAACAAGATCTCAACAGTTTGTATAGAGAGTTTATTGAGCATGAATAATTTTAAACAATTGTATGAAATGCTTATTTCTGAAGCTCCAATAAGTAGCTATATAGCTGCAGCAAAACAAGCTTCAGGTTATAAGGAGCCAGGATTCAAAACAAAATTAGCAAGTAAGCTTGTCGGTGGAGCAGGGTCACTTGCAAGCAGGGCGGTAGGAGCTGTAGGCCAAGGTTTAGGTGTAAGAGGTAAAGCTATTCCAGGTACAGGTGCACTACAATCTGGTATAACTAGAGTAGCCGGTGCTGCAGCAGGCGGGCTACAGCAGCTAGCGAATCTAAGCAAAGCGGCTGCAGAGCATGCTCAAGAAATACAGAAGCAACGAATGTATCGTTTGCGCGATCCCAAAGCAGGAGAAAAGATTTATGTAAATATAATGACAAAAAACAATCAAACATTATTTCCTCAGGGAGAGTATACTATAACAAATGTATCTAAAATAGGTGATGAACAATTTGTAGATGTTGCAATGCCAAATAATTTTACCTTGCGCATGAGTCTACCTAAGCAAGGAGAGTATTCTAATGTGTCTGTTCTGCAAAATGATGCACCCGTAAGAGACCCTCAGTATACACAGTTGGGTGGTAATTTTTATTTTTCTAATAATGAGAAAAAGTGGAAATTTAGTTCAGAAGAGCGGCTCCCCGCATATCTTGCAGTACCCAAAGTGTCTCTGCCTAGGGCAAATTACAATGTAAATCAAATAGTTAAATTCAAAGACAAAAATGGCAGAACAATTGAAGGGACGTATGGCGGTGAAACTGCAGATGAAAAAGGTGATATAAATGTAACAATTCTTGATCCTGAGTATATTTGATACTAAATAATAATATGCCATATAAAATAGTAAAAGCAGGTAATAAGTTTAAAGTTCAAAAGAAAGATGGGTCGCATACATTCGGTACCCATCCCTCTAGAAAAGCTGCGCAGAAACAAATAGCGGCTCTTCATATAAATGTAAAGGAAAGCTTTGAAAATAAAGTTAACAAGTACCTCGCAATTTTTAGCAGCATAAAAAATAACAGTTGATTTTTAATTTTTTCTGGTTATAATATTAATAGATATAGAAAAGAACATCTCTGCAAATAGACAGAGAGTTGATTTTTTAAATAGCTAGTTTATTATAATTTTATGAAATTTGAAAGTACGAAAATAATAGAGCTTGGCAGCTGCGCATTTAGACAGTGGAGAGCATCTAGTCATTGCAAGTTTATACATGGATATAGATTGATTGCAAAATTTTGGTTTGCATGTAAGAATTTAGATGAGAAAAATTGGGTGGTAGACTTTGGTGGCCTTAAGGATCTCAAGCAAGCATTAGAGAAGCAGTTTGATCATACACTCTGCATATCAAAAGACGACCCCCTCTTGAATGAATTTATAAATCTACACAAATTAGGGGCTGTAGACTTACGCGTTATGGAAAAGGGTGTGGGTATTGAGAGAACAGCAGAATGGTGCTTTGAAGTAGCAGATTCACATATTAGGGGGCTTACTAATAATAGATGCTGGGTAGAGAAAGTTGAAGTGTGGGAACATGAAAAAAACTCAGCACTAGTATCATATAATTCAACAGAATTGCTGCAACCCACACAACATACTGCTTGTGATGTATCTGCAACCAATCAAACAAATGCAATTAATGTTGTTAATGCAGGTATGAACATTGATACACAATCTTCATCTCTACACAACACAACACCACTTGGTAGTCAGATTGAACATACACCACTCAAGAAGGATATTTTACCTGCTCCTGTAAAAAACAAAGTTACATCAGGATATAGCAATTTATTTGCTGGCACAAGTTGGGGCAAGTGAATCCTGAAATAAAGCATCAGCTGTACGGCGGTGATATTTCAGATTATTACACCGATAAACATAAAAACATTAAACCTAAAAGTGATAATAAAAATATGGCAGAAATATATCAACAAATTATTAATAGACAGACTTTAAATATTAAAAATTTTACTATAAAAAATAATAACAAATAATTATTTTGATTTTATACTTGCTATAACTTTCACAATAAATTTTAATAATTTACTTCTAGTTATATCATCTTCTGTAAAATGAAATGTATTAATGCCGTTTTCTTTGCTTGCGTTTGTGTCAAATGCACTCATTATTTTCTCAAAGCCTGATTTTTGAATATCAGACTGCAGTGAATCGCCAATTACAAACAACTTGCAATTTTTACCAAATCTTGTCAAAATAGTCACAAGCTCACTATGTTCTAAATTTTGTGCTTCATCAACAATTACTACATTGTTTGTAAATGTAGCTCCGCGTAAAAAGTTAACTGGTATGCTTTTTAAATAATCGCTTTGAAATAACATTTCCGTTATATGTTTTCCTACTAGCTCATCACATTTTTCTATTAAAGGAATACTCCAAGGTTTAAATTTCTCATCCACCTCACCAGGCAGGCTACCCAGTTTTCTAGTAGCTGATTCCACTATGCTTCTTATATAAACTATTTCATCTATTTTTCTTTCTCTGAGCATTGAGAGAGCAACATATACAGCAAGATATGTTTTTGAAGAACCTGCTGGACCATCACAAAACATAATCTGTGATGCATCATCCATGGCTTTATCAACAAAAGCCTTGTGGTGCTCATTTAAGTGAAATTTTTGATCTATTTTAAAGTTAAGAAAAATATCATTTCTTATAATACCGTTATCATCCTTAACTTTGGCAGCTTTTTTGAGCTGTCTGTCTTTCTTTGACATCTAATAATATTTATTGATTTTTGCTATCTTTATAGCATAATAATGCTATGGAAAAGAATATATTTCTTTCAGATGATAAGGTTTTTCACACGATTGAAGGTGAAGGTGAACATATAGGTAAACCATCAGTTTTTATGCGGCTAGCTATGTGTAACCTTACCTGTAAAGGTTTTGCCAGTAAAGATTCACCACATGGCTGTGATAGCTTTGTAAGCTGGTCAGTAAAAAATAAATTTACACTCACACAGCTTCTAGATTACCTTGAGCAACAAAATTATGTCACACTCTTACGCAGAGGCGACATACTCAAAATAACAGGCGGCGAACCACTCATTCAGCAAAAAAATCTTCTTGAATTTATAGCAGCATTTCTCGAGAGATATCGCTTTATACCAAGAATAGATTTTGAGACAAATGCCACAATAATACCCGACCCTGCTTGGCAGTTAGATTATTTTGCAACCTTTACAACTTCTCCTAAGCTAGCGAGCAATGGTGATCCGGAAAATAAGCGCTACATACCCGAAGCTCTTCTATGGCATGCAAAAAATGGCTCTGGATTCAAGTTTGTTATCACTAAAGAGGACGACTTGAAGGAGATAGAGGACCGCTACATTGACAAATTTGATTTAAGAAAAAATAAAGTATGGTTAATGCCTTGCTGTGGAAGCAGAGAAGAGCATGTTGCTATTGCTCCCTTAGTAGCGGAGTTATGCAAGAAGCATGGCTTTAACTTTAGCCCGAGATTACAGCTAGTTATTTGGGATAAGGCCTTGAAGGTTTAGCTATACCCTATAATTACTAATATGAGAATTGCAATAGTAGGATCAGCCTGCCAGGGTAAAACCACTCTTACAAACGATTTTATTAAAAATTGGCCTGCTTATAAGCGCTCAAAAGAAAGTTATAGAGATTTAATTAAAAAAGAAAAAATAAAAATTAACAAAGAAGTTGACAGAGATGGTCAGTGGAAAATTTTAAACAGTTTAATTGATGATCTTCAGAGCACCGAAAAAACAGATAAAATCATTTTTGATAGATGTCCTCTCGACAATCTAATCTATTCAATGTGGAGCTTTGATAAAAATAAATCTGATATAGATAAAGAATTTATAGATAAATGCATACCACTAGTAAGAGAGAGTATGCGTCACTTGGATATTATATTTTTTATTCCTATTACAAGAGTTGCAGTTGTTAAGACTGAAGAAAGAGAGCTACGAGAAATAGACAAAACATTCATAGAAGAAATTGATAATATTTTTAAAGCCGTACAACGATCCTATTATACCGGTAAATCGCCTTTTTTTCCAAAAGATGATTCCCCTGCAATAATAGAAATATTTGGCAATCCCGAGGAAAGAATAAAAATGATAGAGCTATATTTAAATAAAGACGGTGAACTACACGGCGAGGAAGAGAGTGTTTTGAATTCTGAAAATCTCGATTACATGGAGACTCTGCTCAAAGCACAGAAACAAGCAAAAGAGCAAGAGGACGAAGAAGTAAGATTAAGAAAAAAATATCTTTTTAATAAATAATTAAGTGAACAAATTTAATAAAAAACTGGAATCTCTTGCTGAGAATTTCAAGTCTATAAAGCACGTAAAACGCGAATTCTACCCTAAAAATTTCAATCTTTCAGAAGATTTTGTTAATGCTTTTAGAAAAGAATACAAAAGATTAATCGACGAGGGCATAGAGCCTAAGAAAGCACTTATAAAGCTCAACAAGGCTCTACTTTTTCACACAAATTAATTATAGAAATAAAGTATTCTTATACCAACACGGGTGTCTAGACTTGCTGAATTAATTGCTGGTATTCTAATTAAAAAGATAAAGTAATCATCACCTGCACCTGTACCCGGGTAATAAGTAAAATCACCAATAGTCGGCGCATATGTGCAAGATTGCGCATAACCATTTGCAGCAAATGGTGTTAATGTGAAATAAGACGCATAGTTTACACTGTTACCTATCATGCTGCCTACGCTCGTACCGTTTGATGTTCGTGGAAACCCACCTACATTTATAGTTGATGAAACAGTGCCATTTGCTGGAATATTTGCAACACCTGTATATTCAAAAACTTTTTTATATGCTTGAGAAGAATTTGCTGAAAGTGTACCATATAAGTTGAGAAGTTGTACATATTCTGGTGATCCTGTAACATAGTCAGAAGATACAATGACACCGTTAGTTGTCTTAAAAGTGTTTTGATATGTATAATCTTTTGTAACACCGAGCTCACCCCCTGAATACACTACTTCTGGAATAAGAGAAGCTGTGCGTATTTCTGAAAAAACAGCATTATTTCCTGTTATATTACCTACAACTGTTGCATTACCAGCGGTATCAGCTCGCACAACATTAAAATTTTGAAACTGTATTGTTTGAGTACCATTCTGTGTTTCCAAAATTATTAAATCTGTATCAGCCGCAACTTGTGTTTGTGGAAGATTAGCTATATTAATAGTATTGCTATTTGACGTGTTCGTTGCCATCGATATTATTTATACTATAATATTAGAAATAATATGTGTAAAATGGGCGTAGGCATTATAACATGCGATAGATTTGACTATCTTAATAATTGTCTGAAGAGCTTGCCTGATTTTAACGGGCCTATAGTTATTGTTAACGACGGGAAAGAAAATATAGAACCCAAGATACAAAAATTTAAAGATCATAAAAACATACACCTTATACAGCATAAAACCAATAAAGGTGTAGGAATAAGCAAAAATGATGCACTTATCTATCTTTTAAATCAAGATGTTGAGCATCTCTTCCTTCTGGAAGACGATATATTAATTCTTGATCAAACCGTATTTCAGAAGTATATTGAAGCGTCGAAGGCTTCAGGAATACAGCATTTTAATTACGGCCCCGGAAGCCCTTTCAACAGAAAACAAGATCCTAATGTTTTTTATGATCTACATAATAGACACCTCTGCGATCAACATACTGAACCTAATCCCCAAAAAATTATTGACTACGGTAACGGTGTAAAAGTGTCTCTCTTTCTACACACAGTAGCAATGTTTTCTTATTTCAACCGCAAGGTATTGGAAGATGTCGGACTTCATGATGAGCAGTTTTACAATGCATGGGAGCACGTCGATCTAACGTACAGGATTATTAAAGCAGGATATCATCCACCATTTTGGTGGTTTGCAGATATATTTGATTCACACAAATACTTAACTGAAGCTCCAGGAGCCATAGATAATAGTAGTATTGCAGACAAGAAAGAGCAATGGGAAAAAAATGTTTATGGTGGGAGAGAGAAATATAAAATTAAACATGGACACTATCCAAACCAACCACCATACGTCTCAGAAGCAGAAGTAATACAAATTTTGAAAAAAATTAAAAATGCAAGAATTTAAAATAGAATCTGAAGATCCTGCTATTCATTGGCCAGACATAAAAATAAAAGGCAAGAATGTACTTGACCTTGGTTGCGGCAGGTGGGATGAAACAGATCAAGCAAAAATGACGCCTATTTATTTCTTGAATCAGGGTGTCAATAGTCTTATAGGCATAGATTCCTCAGTTAATGAAATAAAATATTTTCGTTCACTTAATTTAGCTAATGCACAATTTTATTCTGAAAATATAAAAACCGCACCTCTTGTTAAATTAATTATTAAACAAAACAATATAAATGTAATAAAAAGTGATATTGAAGGTAAGGAGCTTTTATTTCTCGATTTTAATAAAGAAGATGTCAAAAATATATCCTCTCTCTATATAGAATACCACGGTCATGGAGTAAGAAATCTACTAGAACCAAAAATAAAAGATTTAGGATTCACTATAGCAAAAGTGGGTCATCTATGGATTGATGGTTTTGGAGTTCTTTTTTGTGAAAAATAAAATGAAAAAAATACATCTTAATGTTATGTTTCATGAGGGTGGCTTATTTTCAAATTTTAATAAAGTGACTACTTTCATACAAAATACAGAAGATAAAATAGTAAAAATAACATGGAATCTGCAAGGACAGCCTTATGGTGCATTTGCTTATAACTGTGGAGAAGTATTTAGTAAGCTATTTCATGATTATGATACCGGAGAATCTGCTGATGAAATTGTTATACTGAATACTTACACAGATACCTCTTTTACAGGAAAAGAAGTCCATGATAAATATGCTTTATATAAATGGAGAGAAAATTTTAACAAGACACTAAAATATTTTCAGCCTACACCCTCTTTGCAAGAAGCTCAAGATAAAATTGAATATAAATATGTTTTTAGCTCAAATAAAATTAATTTAATAGGCATACTTAAGCGCAATAATTTACTAAAATGCGAACAGAAGCATGGTCAAATGCCTTCTTTAGAGGATTACTACAAGGAGATAGATAAAATTTTCGATAACAATACATACCTCTATCTTGCAGTTGATAACTCGCATGATCTTAATGCCTTTATTTCAAAATATAAAAACTGTATTTACAATCCAAAAATGCGCAGATCTAACCTATGCACAGATACTGAGCCTCATTTTACACCTGGTACTGCAGAAGACGCGCTATACACTTACCTAGAAGTTTTTACACTATCAAAATGTAAAACCTTTATACACCCACTATCAAACATGTCGACAGCTGTTCTTTACTTTAACCCAAGTATAAAGTCTATCTATATTTAAAATTGAAAAATTAAAAATACTCACTAAATTAATATAATATGAAAATTGCTATAATAGTACCTTCTCGAGAGAGAATGAACCGCAAGTTAACACTCTTAACTTCCATCATTACATCAGTCAATAATATTGATAATGTGACAGTTTATTTTGGTATTGATAAAGATGACCCAACACGCGATCTCTCTCACAAGATAGCAGCAGCAGTTCCTTGTGTAAAAATAGTTGATATTGAAACGAACGGTAAATTTCCTGGCTTAGGCAAGCTTTGGAATACTTGTGTTAAGAATTCTACAGAAGAAATTATATCAATGATAGGTGATGACATGGTTTTTCTTACAAAAGACTGGGATAAAATGCTTCTTGAAGAATTTACAAATATACCTGATGATAAGATTAAAGCTGTACATTGTAATGACAACCATCATGGCAAAAAATTAGCTGTTAATTTATTTTGTCATAGAAAATATGCAGAAGTAATGGGGCAATTTATGCGAGAGGAGTTTAAAATTAACTGGGTCGATCAATGGCTGCATCAAATGTTTGATTGTTTTGGCAGACTTACATATAGAGAGGATATAATGATTGAGCATAGACATTGGGTATACGGAAAAGCAAAACATGATAGTATTGCTACTAGAATGGCTATTGAAGATACAAATCAAGTAAGCGACAAGCTTTGGAGTAGTCTAGTTAATGAAAGAATAAAAGATGCAAAAAAACTCGCTTCATATTTAAAAATTGAACCTGATTGGTCTAAGGTAGATACCGCAGGAGGTACTATTTAGTTATGACTCGTACAGAAAAATACGGTTTCAAAATACATAAAAATCAGCATAAAGTTGCTGTTCCTCCAACATGGGAAGACTCTCTCGAGAAAGATACAATAGATTTATTTGAAGCTTGCTGTTTAAATTTAAAAAATAGAAACAATAAACTATATACCATGGTTGAACTTGGCTCAAACTGGTGTTACTACTCTCTTCTCTTTAAACATATAATTGGAAAAGAAAAAACACTTAATATAATGGTTGAACCTGTAGAGGATAGTCTCCAACTAGGTAAAGACCATTTTACACTCAATAGTTGTGAAGGTATTTTTTACAAAAAAGGTATCACCAATACTATGGAATATTATGACAAAATAATAAAACTTGACTTCATTACTTTAGATGAAATTTTAAAACAAAATTCACTAACGCATCTAGATATCTTGCATTCTGATGTTGATGGAAATGAGATTGAGTTGATTGAAAAAAACATTGACTTCTTTAAAGAAGGTAAAGCAAAAAATGTTTTTATTCTCACACATGGTGATAATTGCTCTAGCAAATGCAAAGAATTTTTTAACCAATTTCCATATAGTTTAATTGCAGAATTTCCTCATGGTACACAGTGTGGTGACGGTTTATTAGTTTATAAGTTTAGTAGCAAAACATTAAAATGAAAATAGCCTTAATGTGCCCAACAAGAAATCGGCTTAATAAACTATTAACACTTATATCAAGCCTGATAACCACCATCAAAGGCAAAGATGTACAATTAGTTCTCGGTGTAGATGAGGACGATCCTGCAAAAAAATATTATGAATACTTGAGCAACAATATTTTGTTTATTAAAATTATTACTTTTAAAAATAACGGAAAATTTTTAGGACTTTCTACAATGTGGAATGAAATGGCAAAGCAAACCAACGCTGACATTTACTCTATGATTGGCGATGATATGGTGTTTATGACACAAGGTTGGGATGAGCTGATTATTGAGGAATTTAATAATGGACCGAGAGATAAAATTATGCTACTACACTGTAATGACGGCATGAGAGGCCCTGGTAATAAATATGCCAGCGTACCACCACTCTGCGTTAATTTTTTTCTGCATAAAAATTATATAACAACTACAGGTTATTTTGTAGAACCTTATATGGAAAATACACACCACGACACTTGGCCTCAAATTATTTTTAATAAATTACAAAGAGTTACTTACCGCCATGATATATTAATAAAACACTTACACTATAGTGAGACATCCGGCCAAATGGACAGCATTAGCAATAATTTAGAAGCACTAAGAAATAATATATGGAACAACAATGATTGGATTCAAAAATATGACAAAGAAATAAATGAAGAATTTATTAAATTAAAAACTTATATAGAAAATTTTTAATGAAAATTTATACACATTATAGCGATAGCCATAGAAGTATGTATGATAATTTTAAGTATACCTTAAGAAACATATACACCAAAGAACAGGTTACAATAAGATGCCTTTATCACCCGCAGACAACGCAAAGCGGATCTTTTATGACCCCTGGGTGGCTTGATTCAATGGAATATAAATTAAACTTAATTTTAGATGCAATTGATGAAAATAAAGACAGTTGGTTTATTTTTGCTGATTGTGATGTACAGTTTTTTAAACCTTTTATTGATGATCTTGAAAATGTATTGCAAAATACTGATATAGCCTGTCAAGAAGATCGTGGTAGTTTGTGTGCTGGTTTTTTTGCTTGTAGCAGCAACAATAAAACATTAAATCTTTTTAGTACAATAAAAAACAATTTTCGTAATCTTGTAAATGATCAAGTAGCCTTAAATAAATTTCAAAATTTAGCTACCTGTAAAATGCTAGATAGTAAAAAATATTTTACTATAGGCAATTTTTTTAATAATTCTAACGGTACTTTTAATTGGGACAATACTACAAATATAATACCTCCAAAAGAAATAATTATTCATCACGCAAATTACGTTGTAGGCGTGGATAATAAGCAAAAAAATTTAGAAATGATTAGAAAAAATTATGAAACTTTGGTTTGATAAAAATGAAGTAAATTTTAGTAGTTTTTGTTCTGAACAATTCTTACTACTGCCTTTTTTTAGTGAAAATGTATTAAAAAACTATAACGATTTTCAAAATTGCAAAGAATGGATCACATCAATATCTAATACTATAACTTTTACAACAATAGATGAATGTGATTATATATTATTTCCCGAAAAACTAAACAATAAAATTGTATCTTATATTAGTAAAGCAAAACAATATAACAAAAAAATAATTGTCTTTTATAATGATGATAATGATGCTCCTTCAGCTTTAGAAGAAAATGTTTTAGTTTTTAGAACATCGCTAAATTCTTCTAAAAAGAAAAATAATGAATATTCTATGCCTGCGTGGAGCAGAGATTTTAATGATTACTATTCCTTTATGCCACGGCAAAAAAACATAAAACCTGTTGTTAGCTTCTGTGGCTATCTCTCCCATCCCCTCAGAGAGTTTTGTATTGAACAGCTTAATGATAATAAAAATATAGAAAAAAAATTTATAATTAGAGACATGTTTTGGGGAGGCAAGGTGCATGATGAAAATATAAGACTTGAATATGTTGAAAATATGACTAATTCTGATTTTGTATTGTGCGTCAGGGGTGCAGGTAATTTTTCATATAGGTTTTACGAAGCACTATCTTGCGGAAGAATACCGATATTTGTTAATTCCGATAGTGTTTTACCTTGTGACGATAAAATTAATTGGAAAGACATTTGTGTGTTTGTTGAACAGCCACAGGATATTAATAAGGCAATCCACGCATATTGGAATTCTCTGAATGATGAAAAATATCTAAAAATACAAAACCACATAAGGGAAATATATTTAAACTATATTTCACCCGCTGGATTTGCAAAATATCTAAGCTCCTTATGCAGTTGATTAACCCCCTTAAACCTGTATAATTAATTATGATAGCAAGTCTTACTTTTACATATGGCGACGATAGGCATGATATTTTTAAATATAAGCAAAAAGATTCTATTGATCAATTATTAAGATCAGAATTAGATTATAATTTATATATTTTTCACAATTCTTCTGATGAATATATTAAAAATATAAAAGACGCTGGTTATTTAAAAAATTTTAAAATAAAATTTGGTAGTATTGGCGGAACATACCCTCAGGCTCTCAAATCTGCTCTACAACTTCTTAAAAATAAAGGAATAACAAAACTTATATTTTTGCAAGATGATGTTTTTTCAGTAACTAAAAATACTGAGCAATTGTATGATTTAATAAACTTTTTCAAGAAAACAGATTTAAATTATTTAAATCTGGAGCAAGCGTTTGATGACAAAGAAATTGAAATTTTAAGCACTCAGAAAACCTTTAAAATATTCAATACTAACACATATTTTTTTAAACAAAGAAACCTCTGGTCATTTGATGACGGGCCTTATTATGCAAGCATGGATTTTATCTTAAATGAACTTTACGATGACACATATTTTAATTACCCAGATATCTGGTCAGCCGAATGGTATTTAAAATATAAATTTGATAATAAAAATATTTTAAGACCTGTAACAGATACAACATTTTTTAGAAGAGTTAATTTTTTAGGAAAAAATGACTGGAACAAAGAAAATGAACTGGTGTTTTTAAACAAAAATTTTGTATGAGCATACACTATACACATGTTATGGGTAGGTATGGAAATCAGCTATTTCCTTATTTTGTTGGTCGCATCCTGTCCCACCATTTAAAGTTTAAGTTTTTTAATCATACTGTCAATCATCCCGATTTTCTTTTATATGATATAGAGGAAGATAGTGAAAATAATAATTATGCTTACTACGACTCTCCTACCCAAATAATTAATAGCATAGAACAACCAAATTTTAATATAAACGATATAGTAACCGATAAAACACCAAGAAAAATTGAGCTATATGGTTATTTTCAAAAAAAAGACCTAGTCTTACCTTTTAAAGATTTTTTAAAAAAAATATACAAATATAAAAAAGTAGAAATTAATAAAAACGATTTAGCTATTCACATAAGAACAGGAGATCTGTACATACCTAGTTTAGCGGATAACTTGCTGCCATCAGATTACTACGAACATGCAATTGAATCTACTCCCCATGAAAATATTACTGTGTGCACAGATGATCCCAGCATGCCTGTTGCTTCACATATAATTAAAAAATACAATTGCAAAGTGTATAATGGCAATGAGAGAGACACTATAATATTTTTATCGTCTCACAATAATTTAATATTAAGTCAGGGTACATTCAGCTTCTGGGCAGGGTTTTTTTGTGATGGTGATAATATTATAAATGCTATACCTAAAACTGGCTGGAATAGTAAAGCAAACAAAAATAATATCGATCTTTTAATTCAGGATAAAAATTATAAATATATAGAATTAACCTAAGGCTTGACTTGCTAAAAGTATACATTATACTAAGATAATGGTCATTTCTTTTTTTGAAGATATTTTTCCTTATGAAAAATTTCCTGTTGAATATGAGTGCTTTAAACAGCTCAAAAACTGTAATAATATAAATTATATTGCTGTACCGTGGACACAGATATTAAACAGTCACTGGTTAGATTATCCTAACAAACAACCTGCTGAATATTATTTCAGACAATTAAGCAAATACAAAGTACAGCAAACAAATAATTTTACAGTATGCCAGCATGATAGTTATATGCTACTGGAACTTTATTATAAACATTTAAACATAACAAAAGTTTTCACACCATTAAGAGATAATACTGAAAAAAACATAAAAGACGTACAGCTTATCCCTATACCTTTTACAAATTCTTTTGATTTTGATTTGCATAAAAAACGAGATATTTTGTTTTCTTTTGTTGGTTCGTATACAACACATCCGTTAAGAGAAAGAATGAAAACCAGAATTATAGGGGATAATATAATTTATAGAGATGAATACCACGTGACATCAAAAATGTTTTCTAGCAAATATACAAAAATAAAGCAAGAAGACGAATACAAACAAATACTACAAAGAAGTCTTTTTTCTCTATGCCCGAGGGGCAGCTCATGTTCATCAGTAAGATTCTGGGAAAGTTTACATGCAGGGTCTATTCCTGTTTTAATATCTGATAATTGGCTGCTACCGGAATGGGATTGGAACAATACAATAATTAAAATAAAAGAAAAAGAATTTGAAAAAATGACATATAATGATATATCTATATTTCTTAATCAGATTACCCCTGAAACGGTAAATTTTTTATATAAAAATGTTTTAAAAGCTTCTATAGAATTTAAACAAAATAATTTTAAAAATTATATAATAAGCAAAATATGAATTATGTTTTAGTTTGCTTAAATTCAGTTCCTGATCATTTAAAATACTGCATAAGACAAATTTTAAAAGTAGATACTAGCAGTACAATTACCCTTATTACAGATATGAAAATAAAAGCTGATAATATTGAAATTATTAGTTGTAAAGATTTAAATTTACCTGACCTTTCCAAATATTTCATAAGAAATGATGACCCCCTTTGGATTACATCACTGATGCGCATTTTTATTATAAATGAATATTTAAAAATTTCCAAAAACTCAATTATTCATTTTGACAATGATGTATTAATTTTTTATCCTTATGAAACAATTAAAGATCAAATAACCAGTCAAGTGTACATTACACCACATAAGCACACAGAATATACGTTTGGCTATAGTATAATTCAAAATTTAGAAAAATTTAATTTATTGACTGAAAAAATATTAGACATGGTTTATTTAGGAGAAAAACGTGTAAGAGAATTAATTACCGAGCCTCATGAAATGAGTTTGCTGGGCAAATGCGGAAAAAATATTATTACAGATTTACCTGTGCATCCCTCAATAGATGAACCTATGAATAATTTTATTTTTGACCCTTCATCTTATGGTCAATTCGTAGGAGGAACACCCAATGGACATGCTCCTGGCTTCGTTGATGAAGCGCAACTAGTTGGCAGCTGCTTCAAGTTATATCCACCCTGTATAAAATTTGTTGAAAAAAAACCGGTTCTTGACTTTAATTCTAATTCATATAAAATATTTAACTTGCATATTCACAGCAAACAATTAGACAAATATGTTACATGACGTAGTAATACCTTTTCATCCTAAAGATGAGTATACAATTTATAAATGCATAAATTCATGCAAAAATATTAAAAATTTAAATAAGATTTTTATAGTTTCAAAGAAGCTTATAGAAGCTCCTAATACAACATGGATTAATGAAGATATTTTTCCGTTTAAATTAGAAGATATTGTAAGCAACAACGCGTTGATACCTATGCACCGGGCTGGCTGGTATTACCAGCAACTTATAAAATTATACTCTTTTCTCATTCCTAATATCACTAATACTTTTTTAATATTAGATTCTGACATAATTTTTTTAAAACCGGTAGATTTTCTTGAACAAGGGTTGCCATTATATTCTTACTCTGATGAATATACCCCCGATTACTTCGAGTGTATGAAAAAATTAAATTCTTTTTTTGAAAGAAGTGTAAATGTTTCCGGCATATGTCATCATATGATGTTTGAAACCAGCATTTTAAATGAAATTTTTACATTGATAGGCAATAAAGAAACTGCCTGGAAAAATATTATTAAAAATGTTGAAAATTGGCATCATGGCTTTTCTGAATACGAATTATATTTTCACTATATACACAAAGCTTACCCCAAAAAATATAAAATCAGAAAATTAACTTATGAAGATGTTACAAATATTGAAACACCTATCATGAATTCAAACTTAAACTATATAGTATGCCATGAATGGCAGAGAAAGCAATGAATTTAAAATTTATTAGGCACTTTACTGCGCCAACTGCAACATATGTGAGCGATGATTTTGTTAACCAAATAGCAAACAAAAATGATATCAAAGTCATTATTGAAGCGGGTTCAAGAGATTTACTAGATGCCTTGCAGCTAGAAAAAATATACACCAATGCAACTATATTTTCTTTTGAGTGTAATCCAGAAGGCATAGAGGTTTGTAAAAATAATTTAAATTTTAGTCAAGGAAGAATATTTTTTTATGAATGTGCCATTCTAAATAAAAATGATAATGTTGATTTTTACAGCTTTGATTCAGAAAATTGTACTGGCCATGATTGCGGTGTATCGTCTTTGTATAGACATAAAAATATTAATGATGTTCCAATGAAAAAAATTAGTGTACCGGGTCGTAGATTAGATTGTATTTTAAAAGAAAATAATATTTTATCGGTAGATATGCTTTGCTTAGACTTGCAAGGAGGTGAATACAATGCATTATTAGGATTAGGTGAATATATTAATACAGTAAAATATATTATAGCTGAGTTTGATTCTGCTTGTTACAGTGATGCGCCAGAAAGTAGTACTCTCTATAATTTTTTACAAAAAAATAATTTTACACCTATCTATACAAATTGCGATACTTTATTTGCAAGAAAATGAACTTTATTACAGGAGAAAAATTTCAAGAATTAGCTACTATATCTATAGCTCTCAATGTGGAGAGTAACTATAACTCTGATTTAGTAAAGACACAACTTAAAAACACCAAAACTATTTGCTATGTTTTTAGTGAAACAGCAGATGTACCAGTATTTCCAGACAACATTAAAAATGCTGAAATAGTTTTCACCTACACTCATATATTGCCGTTCTTTTTTGATAAAATTTTTTCTGCAATTCAAACACCTTTTACACTCATAACACATAATAGCGATCATGGTGTAGATGCCAGTTATTTAAATTACTTAGAAAACACAAAAATAAAAAAATGGTTTTGTCAAAACAAATATATTTCTCATGAAAAATTAATTTCCCTCCCTATTGGAATAGCAAATAGCCAGTGGCCTCATGGCAATCTTCAGACATTAGAAACTATAATAAAATCAGATTTACCAAAAAATAATTTGGTTTTAAAAACTTTTGATATATCTACTAATCCTAGTCACCGTCATGAGGTAAATTTAATTACCGAACAAAACGGTTTTATAATGTCTCCATCATTACCTTACATTGACTATCTAAAACAACTAAAACAATCTTATTTTTGCTTCGCGCCTCATGGCAATGGCGCAGACTGTCACAGAATATGGGAATGCCTATATTTAAACTGTGTGCCTATTGTTCCTGAGAGGCACCCTTGCTTTGATGATTTTAAGCATTTGCCAATATTATTTGTCAATGATTTTAAAAGCATAACTAAACCTTTCTTGGAACAGCAAATTGAAAAATTCTTTCCATTTAGTAAATATAATCTAGAAATGTTAAATCTAGACTATTGGAAAAAATTAATAAACTGTTAATATGCACTACTTTTGCATACCTTACAGAGATAGTGAATTTTCCGGAGGAAAATACAGGAGAGCCTTTGAAAAATTCAAGCCATACTTTAGAGATTATTTAAAACACAATAATTATAAATTTAGCATAATCTATGTTGAGCAAATTCAAGATAAAAATCTTTTTAAAACAGGTAAATTGAATAATGTCGGGTTTGATCTTTGTAAGCAATTTTTTAATATAAAAGACGGTGATGTTTTTGCACATCACCCGGTTGATCAAATGCCTATAGATGTAGATTATAGTGTATTACAAGAGTGTAATCTTATTTTTGATGCTCGCCGCGATTATCCTAAAGTACATATATTTAAAGTTGAAGCTTACAAAAAAATTAATGGATACTCTAATGACTATGAAGGATGGGGACATGAAGATACTGATATGATGGAGAGACTAAAAATTTGTAACATATCAACAGCAAATACTTTTTATAATTTTGAAGCTCTAGCATGCAATGGCACAGGAATAACCGATGGCCCTGGTAATTATTCCCCTAAATACGATGAAAATTGGAAAATACTAGATGAATTGAAAAACAGTAAAAACATATACTACAGCGGGCTAAATACTCTCTCATACAAATCTTTAAATTTTAAAGAAACAGACAGCAACGAGTATCACTGTTTGGTTGATATATATTAATAAAAATAAACTACTTGAACACATAACAAATGTTATTATAATTATTGAATGATTATAACTCGCGACAAGCTAAAAGAAATTACAGGTTCAGATTATTATTGCGGTGTTGCTCTGCACTCTCGCTTTGCTTACAAATTTTTTCGCGACAAAACTTTACCCATAGGTAATATTATTGCATTCAGAGCTCCTATGAAAGTTGAAGCTGCTGGCATGATTGATAGTGAAGATGTACTCAACAATGACTATATTTACAGTGATGATGCAATAAATTTTCTTTGGGAGATTCCTAACCTTGATGCTTTTGGAGCTGTTGCATATCAGAGACTTCTTAATACACAAATTGCCAATATTTTAAGCACACAGTATCTCAAAGCACCTATTGAGGTAGATGGTGATGATTTAATTGTACATAAAGAGCATCAACAAGGCGGTATTGCTCAAACTAAAGGTAAATGCAGTGTTAGCATTACATATACAAAAAATAATGCTGCTCTTGGCCACACGGGTATTAATATTACTGCAGGGAAGAAAGCCCCGGCATTTGCCTATTCAACAAACCTCACCGACGAACATGCACAGCAGCTTATGCAGACTGTTATTGAATTATTTTATACCATAAATGATGACATTTTTATTGCCACTACTAAAGTTATTTGCTAATGACTATATTTGATATTATTGCAGACATTCTTTTCACAAAAAAGAAATCTACACTTATCAACATAGATAACGAATCTACTTTTTCTCCTTTCATGCTCAACAGGTGGATTAGTATGTATTCAAATATTTTAGCCATTAGATGTAATATTTTAAATAAATTCATCTCCTTCAACAAGCAAACCGCATATACATTATTTTTTAATATTTTTGAAAAGGTGCCGCAAAAAAAAATAACTTATTATAAGAAAAATAAGGAGACTGTTGATGATAAAGATATGTCACCATTAATAGCTAAGTCTTTAGAACTCTCACACCGAGAAATTAAACTGTACAGCGACGTATTGACTTCTCTAAAAAGTGTATAATATATTGATATGGCTGCTAATATTGATCTCTTACCAACACAAAAAAGTTTGATTGATTTGTCTGAATTACCAAAAAATTCGTTTAATTCTATTTTTTACGGATTTAGTTTAAAACAACTTCTAGATGATGTAATACTTGTAAAATTTGTAGATGAAACTGAAGATGGTACAAACATTATAAGAAATGGTATTGTGGTACCTGTTAATGTTGACACAAAGGCGTGGCGCATTGGTGAAGTGATTCTTGCTGGACCAAACACAAAGCATGCAAAGCCTGGAGACTATGTCTGCTTTCCAAACAATCTCGGAATACCTGTTGCTAATATTTCTGTTGATGGGTACGGCACACTAAAGAAAGGTATTTTTCTTAATGAACAGCGCATATTTGGTATCTGCTCTGTAATAAATGATAACAATTCAGTTGCAGCTCATACCACAAAAAAGCGAAAAAATAGTGAATGAAAGTAACTGTTTCTTCTTTGCGCACCATAGTGCAGAGCAATGTTGCTGAAATAAAATTTTTCAGAAGACGCCCAAAGCCCGGTTACCCTGCAACAAGAAGAATGCTTTGTACCACTAGCTTTTCTTTACTTAATAGCACAGAAGGCAGATTAGTATTAAACTACAGACCAACAAACAGGCCCCCGCGATTTAACCCCGCTCAAAAAGATCTTCTTATAGTCTGGGACATTTTTATGCAAGATTATCGCTGTGTTAATACTGCAGCTTGTAATTTAATAGCTACTATTCCTGCAAATAAAGAATTTTGGAAATACTTTACACAAAAATTAGCTCGTCTTACGCCTCAGCAAAAAATCGCTTTTATGAACAAATGACAACATCTCTTCACATAACAAACACTATCAATAAGCATTTGCAAAAACATGCTGAATTTATTATTGATAGTAAAACTATCAAAGCAGGTAAAATTTTGCTTTTTAGCGTAAAAGACTTTTTTTGCTCCTTTCTCTTGTATAATGAAGTAAAGAAAAAACGCTTTCTTTATGAAATACCTTATCCTTTCAGCTTTAGTGAAAGTAAAAATGAACTTATCTTTGACTATACTCTTGCTACTTTCACGCAGAATAACCCAGCAGTAAAAGATGATTTCTTAAAATTTAGAAACAAAAAGTCATCTAAATTGTTTAACAAAAAAGTAAAACTTAAGATTTTTATTTAACTCTCTGCAGAGTATACTATAATATAGTACTGTGTTTAGCCGCTATTTAAACCATTTTCCTAAAGATTATAGCCCCTCACCTCAGCAGGTAAAACTTATTAAGAGTGTTGAAAGAGCGTTTAATAGAGGAAAAAAGTTTGTTATAGCATGCGCACCAACAGGATCTGGTAAAAGTTTTCTTGCAAAAACACTTGCTGGACTTAGCACATCGCCAGATTCAGATTTTGTCGATCTGGTTAAAAGCTACAAAGCTTATAAACAAGATTTTACCGGTAATTACATACATGAAGCTGAATGTTTCAACACACCACCTGCAGGAACATTTGCTCTAACTATTACCAAGTCGCTTCAAGATCAGTATTTAAAATTATTCTCTGACACCAATCTGCTCAAAGGCAAGACAAATTATATTTGTGATGTAGATCAAAACTTTGATGTAGAAACAGCACCCTGCTTGTTTGCAAGTAAAATAAAAGACGACTGTTGGGAGAAAAATAAATGCCCGTATTATAACGCTCGTAATAACGCCCTCATCTCACAATTTGCAGTCTTAAACTATAAAATGTTTCTAGCGCTTCCTAAGCACTTGAAAAGAAAAAACTTTCTCATTTGTGATGAAGCTTCAGAATTAGAGGACGAGCTTGTAAAGCAATTTTCTGCAGAAGTAAATTATGAGAGGCTTAAAAATTATGGTATTGAATACCGTGTTCTTACTACAGAAACTTATGAAAAAACTCGCAACTGGGTTAACAGTTTAATTTTAAACATTAATGAAAAAATTGATGCTTTAATTAATAAAGCTAATAAAAAACAAAACACCCTCTCACAGCCTGAAAGAATAAAACTCTTGTATCTTAAAAATGTTTCAAATTCTCTTTCTTCTGTAGATCTGCTTTGGGGTGACTGTGAATTTGTTATTGACAAAGATGCAAAGAAAGTGACATTTACACCGCTCAAAGTGGACAAGCTTTCTAAAAACATATTTGATTATGGTGATAATGTTCTTCTTATGTCTGCAACAATTATAGATCACAAAAATTTTGCAAAAACTCTTGGTATAACAGATTATGAATATGTAGAAGTGGATAGTGATTTCGACGCATCAAAATCACCCATACACGTTACTTCAAAAAATAAATTAAACTATAAAAATCTCAAAGTTCTTCTGCCTGATATTATTGATCAAATAAAACAAATAGTCGAATTTCATAAAAACGATAAAGGCGTAATTCACACGCACACACAAGAAATTACAAATCTTTTAAGAGATAAGCTGCAGTCAAACCGAAGATTTCTTTTTAGAGATAGCTTATCTAAAAATGAAGACATATTAGGTGAACACTTTAAAGCTGATTTTCCTACTATTCTTGTTTCACCTTCTTTGTCTTATGGTATTGATCTCAAAGATGACCTAGCTCGGTTTCAAATTATAGTAAAATTACCATTTCCGCCACTTTCAGTAAAGCGAATAAAACGATTATTCGATATAGATAAATCCTGGTATGAAAACAAAATGCTAAATTCTATAGTTCAAGCATGCGGCAGAGCTACTAGAAGCAAGCACGACTACTCAACAACGTACATACTGGATGGCAATATTGTCAATGTATTGACAAAATCAAAAGACAAGCTTCCACAATATTTTATTGACAGGGTTTGTTAATAAATAATATAGTGAAGAATTACTCTTATCACTTTGAAATAAAAGATCTTGTAACACAATTTGTTAATGCTTTTGACAATATTGTTATTAAAAGATTTGATATTACGAGAACGCCTAAAAGTAGCATTCAGGTGAGATATGTATACTCACCTAAACAACGAGTAATGTATGATCTTGTAAATAAAGCACAAAATTTAACAGTTCCTGTTGTAGCTGTTAGCATTTCAAATGTATCACGCGATGAGACACGCGTTTTTAATAAAATAGGTGGATTTTACTATTCTCAGGGTGATAGGATTGGTAACGAAACTACAAAGAGCGATTTTTACAAAAGCCCTGTTCCGGTTAACATAACAATTAACATGTCTATTCTTACGAAGTTTCAAACTGACATGGATCAAATTATGTCTAATTTTGTTCCCTACAACAATCCTTATATCATTATATCCTGGAAAGTCCCAGAAGATATGGTTGAAGGTGGTTTCTCAACACCACAAGAAATACGCAGTGAAGTACTGTGGAATGGATCAATAGCACTCTCATACCCCACAGACATAGCTGCTTCTGAAAAATATAGAATTGTAGGCGATACTTCTTTTACTATCAAAGGATGGCTGTTCGGTGATCCAACATTTCCAGCATCAAATATATTTTACATCAACAATAATTTTTATAATGCTTCTCTACTTACTGAAATGACTTTTGAAACTCTATCCGGGCAAACATTTACTTACCCTACATCATCAGGGTTAATTAGTGATTTGGAAAATGTTTCTATTTCTGCTTTTCCTCAAATTACCAACTTCGATTACACGTTTCAAGACATATGAGCCTTTTAACACTCTACCCCACACAAACCGCGTATATCTCTTTAGAAGGTTATTATCTTGATAGAGTAGAGTTTGTTTATTTAAGTGCTGCTGACAATACTATTTTTCCTTATGTATGTGCAGTAAACTTTTTTACCGATAACCCTAAACTATCTTCAACTTTTTTGCCGGTATCCGGTTACCCCTATACAGACTACACATTACGAGGAAACAACCAGCTAGCTATCTACCTACACAATCTTTCTGCTGGTATATATGATTTAATATTTGGTAACAGTGCAGGATATTCTAAATTTTCTGACAAAGGATCTTTTATAAATGCAACAACGCCAACACCAACACCAACTGTAACACCTACACCTACAGTAACACAAACACCTACTCCTACACCAACTATAACCCCCACACCTTCTATAATCACATCAGGGCTCTTAATAAACTTGGATGCATCAAAAACTGCAAGTTACCCAGGCACAGGAAATACTTGGACTAATCTTGTAGACAGTAACACATTCACAATTAACAATGGAGCTTTTAGCTCAGAAAACGGAGGCAGTATTTTATTCAACGGTACCAGTACTTTTGTACCCATAGGATCACCGTTAAATACAGGTACTAATTATTCTATTGAAGCATGGGTATATGCTTCTACTACAAATGAATCGCGTAATATAGTTTCTTCTGTTAAAAGCCCTCTATGGATTGCTAATGGGACATTATATGGTGGAATAGATGAAAGTTTTTTTGAAGTTTCTTACGGGAGTTTTCCTGCTAATACATGGAAATATGTATCTTTAACATTTAATGATACAACTAATACAATGAAGCTTTACATAGATGGGAGCGCTGTTAGTACAAATAATAATGTGACTAAAAGCTTTCCATCAGAAATATTAAGAATAGGCAGCCATTTTAACCCAGGCACAGGGCTTCCTGTTTCTTTTTGGAGTGGGCGAATTGCAAAAGTTAGAATCTATAATACAGAACTAAACTCTTCTGATGTCTTACAAAATTATAATGCAGAAAAAGCACTCTACGGCTTATAATTAAAACTTATATAGATCTTTTAATAGCATAGTATATTATAAATAATACTATATGGCGGACTCTAATCGCGAATCTACGTTCGGCAGAGATTTAATGAAGTTTATTTCTTCAAAATTACCTTACCAACAGGTTGATGTTAATGACAAAATAAATGTTCTTAATCCTAAATATGAGGTTTTTTACGATCAAGGCACAAAAAGAGCTGATGCACTAGCCAGGCAGTCAATATCTAATACCACCTTTTATACAGATGATTTATTTGGTAATGTCTTGCGTGATAAGAATTACCATGAATTCATGTATGCAAATGTGCAACCAGATAAAATTCGTCGACTCATGGACTACAGGGTCATGGCTGCTTTTGCTGAAGTTGCAGATGCATTAGATGAGATTTGTGATGAATTTATTAACAAAGATGATAATGGTGATGTTATAAAACTCATTTTTAAAGAGTGTGATTTATCAGAAACACAAAAAACAAAAATAACTAAAGAGTTTCAAAAATATATTGGTTTCTTCGATTTAGAAACTAAGGGTTGGGAATATGTTCGCAATATGCTTGTAGATGCAGAAATTTATTTTGAACACATTATTCATAAAAAATATCCTAAGGAAGGCATACTAGGTGTATTAACAATACCTTCAGATACTATTGATCCAGTTTATGCAAATGTTCAAAACATGAACATCAAAGGATACTTGTTGCGCAAACCTGTTTATGACTTGAAGAACCCATCCAAAGTTGCAAAGACAGAGCTTGTACCCATGGATGTAAACCAAGTTACATACGTCAATTCAGGCATTTGGAATGAGAATAAAACAGTTAGACTACCTTTCATTGAAAATGCGCGTCGCGCATACCGTCAGCTATCTCTAATTGAAGATGCTATTGTAATTTATCGTCTAGTAAGAGCTCCAGAAAGGTTAGTGTTTAATGTTGATGTAGGCAACATGGCACCACCTAAGGCTGAAGCTTATTTACGCAAGCTCATGACTAATTACTGGTCCAAAAGAACATTTGACGCAGATCAAAATGCTTCAGTACAGAAGTTTAATCCACAATCAATGCTTGATAGCTTCTGGTTTGCAAAAAGAGCCGGTAGTGAGGGCACAACTGTTCAGTCTCTACCAGCAGGTCAAAATTTAGGTGAACTTTCTGATTTGCTTTATTTTGTTAAAAAATTATATAAAGCATTAAAAGTCCCTACAAGCAGAATAAACCCTGATGATGTATTCAATGATGGAGCAAACATACTAAGAGAAGAACTTAAATTTGCCAGATTTATTATTAGGTTGCAGCAAAGGTTTGCCGCTGGCTTAAAGAGCGGGTTTATTACTCAATTGAAGCTCAAAGGCATCTGGGATGAAATGTCCTTAAGAGAAGACTATATCACACTTGTTTTCAATGTTCCAACTAACTTCTATGAACTGCGCGAAAATCAGAAGTTTGAACTTAAAGCCAATAGCTTCAATACAATTACACAGAGCGACCTTGTTTCCAAGACTTATGCACAGAAAAAATATCTAGGCTGGAGTGATTCTGATATTATGGCCAATAGAGAGTTCCTCAGAAAAGATAAGGAACTGATGTGGGAGCTTGCACAGATAGAAAATGCTGGTCCTAACTGGCGCAATCAAGAAGCCACCGTTGCAGCAGGCGAAGTTGGAGGTGGAGGCGGTGGAGGAGCTGTTGGCGCTACACCTGCAGGAACCCCTCCAGCTTTTGGACCTACACCTGAAACGCCTGAGGCTCCAGGCGGTGGAGCTGGTGAAACTGCTGCAGCTCCTGAAACAGCCCCTGAAGCCGGTGGTTCAGCATTACCTACTTAATAAATAATTAAATGCCTTGTACTGATATTACACCAATTACAGCTTTTCAAAGCACCAATCTTAACAGCAAGATTTGCTCTTTTAATAGATTAGGCGAAAGAATAATGAGAGCACTTGGAGCTCCTTTAATAACTGTTGAAATACATCATGATCAACTGTATGAAAACATAAGCTTAGCATGCGAAATGTTTTCCAAGTTTGCAGGATACACGGAAGAATATCTCGTATTTGATTCAGATCTTTATATCGATAATAAGGGTCTTAAACTTGACGAGCTCTTTAGTATTACACCCGCTTTTAATAAGGTTATTGATCCTACAGTTCCCACTGTTTATGTCGCTAATACTTCTATTCCTGGAACTACATTTTCATCTTCATCTGCACTTTCAGCAACTTATGAATCTGGCATTTTTAAAAATCAAATATTTAAATCTACCGCTTATGCGTCAATTACAAGCTTCAATACAGAATTGAGCGCTTCTTTTAATGCATCTGGATCTGAAAGATGCAGCAATGAAAAATTTGTAAACAGCTTTGATTATGACACAATGGACTACAGAAAAGTTTTAGAAGTTGTAGATTTTGAAGAAGGATCCTCAACCGGGGTCAATACATTGTTTACTATTGAGCAAACTCTAGCACAACAAACTTATTTTAGCTATGCAATGGGTAATTATGGTTTTGACTTAATAAGCTGGTATGTTCTTAAAAATTGGCTTAAAGATAGAGAAAAATTACTAGCTCAAAAGAGATATTTTACTTTTGATCAAAGAACACAGTATCTTACATTTTACCCGCCCCCTCGTACTCCAGGCTCTGGCTCTCGGTTTTATGGTATAATTGCATGTTATGTAGAGCGTCCTCTGAGAGATATAATTAAAGAACAATGGGTATATCAGTATGCTCTAGCATTATGCAAGATAACTGTGGGCACCATAAGAGGCAAATACCAAGGTACAAACTTATTTGGCGGTGGAACCATAAATGCAGCTATTGCAGAAGATGGTAAGGCAGAAAAAGCTCAGCTTGAAACAACACTCATGCAGCAAGGTGCTGCAGGGTTTGGTGATGCCGCACCACCCATGTTCTTTGTTGGTTAATTATGCTGCCACTCAAGAGAGATGAAAAATACCGTCAAGGTATTTTTAAGCCTGTAAATAAATCAAAATATGTTGGCAAAGGACTTCCTGTGTATCGTTCTGGGTGGGAGCTCAAATTTTTTAGATGGTGTGATAATAATGCTAATGTGCTTGAATGGGCAAGTGAATCTGTTATAATACCTTACGTAAACAAAGCAGACGGTAAAGTACATAGATATTACACAGATGGTATTGTTGCTATAAGAGAAGGAAGCAACGTTGTAAAATACATTATTGAAATTAAACCATCATCTCAATTAAGCATGCCGGTGAGTGGTAACAAGAGAAAAAGCACAATAAACTATGAAAATTATAGGTATTTACAGAATATTTCTAAATGGGAAGCAGCAAAAAAATGGTGTGACAAGAGAAACATGAAATTCTTAATATTAACAGAAAAAGAGTTAGGTCTTAAAAAATAATGCATTCTTTTAATAAATAATCATATGGCGCTTCGTCTTATAGTGGAGACTCCACAAGATAATACAGATTTTGAGTATATTTACGAGGAGAAGAATAATAAAGAACAACCAAAGCTTTTTATTTCTGGGCCTTACATGATGTGTGAAACAGTGAATAAAAACAAGCGTGTATACTCCAAAGAAGATATGTTTAAGGAAGTAGCAAGATATACAAAAGAAATGGTTGAATCCAAAAGAGCCATGGGTGAATTAAATCACCCCGAATCTGCAGATGTAAATCTTGCTAATGCCTGTCATCTTGTTACAAGCTTGAAGATGGAAGGTAATTTTGTCTATGGTAAATCACAAGTACTATCTACACCTTCTGGAAAAATAGTTGAATGTCTTATAAAAGACGGTGTCAGTGTTGGCATGTCATCAAGAGCTTTAGGTGAATTATCAGAAGATAATGGTGTCAACAAAGTTACAAACATGAGGCTTATTGCAGTAGATTGTGTTGCTGATCCAAGTTGCCCCAAAGCTTTTGTTAATGGAATTCTAGAGAGCAGACAATATGTATTAAAGACAAATGGCGAGCTGGAAGAAATGTACGATAGCTTTGCAAAAAGCATTGCAACGCTTCCTAAGCACGATGTCAATTCATTCTTAAAGGAACAATTGCTAAAATTTATAAAAGGACTATAATAAATAAATTTATGAGTCAAGAAGATAATAATTGCCAAATGCCTCCGCAGCCACGCATGCCGGTACCAGAAGAAGAAGCTGCAAATATTTCTGAATTTATTAGCAACATTTCTCAAGAAAAATATGCTGCAGCCAATAAATATTTACAGGAACTACTTGATGCAAAGCTAAAGGCCAGAATTCAAGTAGCTTCTACAAAACAAATTTTTTAATATGGAAAAAACAATAACAGACACACTTAAAGAAGCAACAAAAGATATTCTCACTGAGGATGTCTTGAAAGAAATTGAAACCGCTTTCAACGCATCAGTAGATCAAAAAGTTAAAATTCATGTTGAAAAAGCTCTCATGGAGCAAGATGAAGACTATAGCAAAAAACTTGAAAAATTAGTTGAAGCTATTGACACAGATCATACAGCTAAGCTTGACAAAGTTGTAGAAGCTCTTGATGCCGATAGAACAGAAAAATTAAAACAAATAATTAACAAGTATGAAACCGCCCTTCATACAGAAGCTAATACTTTTAAAGAAACTTTAGTTGAATCTATTTCCAGATATCTTGAAAAATATCTTGATGAAAAACTTCCTCTTGCTGATATTGAGCAAGCAGTTAAGAACAAAAAAGCTCTTAACATGCTCAATAATTTAAGAGAAGCTCTTGCAGTTGATATGGCTCTTTCTACTGAAAGTATTAAAGAAGCTGTAGTTGACGGTAAGAATAAAATCGATGAAGCTGCAAAGCAGCTTGAAGCCTCAAATAAGAAGGTAAATGAGCTAACAAATGAGCTCAATAAAATTAGAGCAGATCTAGCTCTGGAGAAGGTTGTACAAGACCTTGATACAGAGAAGAAAACATACATGAGAAAAATGTTCAAAGGAAAATCTGCAGATTTTATCACAGAAAACTTCAAATATACATTGGGGCTTTACGAGAAAACCGAAGAAGAGAGACTCACAGGTCTTAAAGAAGAAGCTGTTAAACAAACAGTTTCTGAAAAAGTAGATAGACCTGTTATTGCTGAGTCAGTAGTTGATGCAACTGCAGATGAACCTGCTTTTAACAACTACATGTCAGAACTTAGCAAATACTAATTTCCTTTTCTTGAGGGTAATCCTGAATAGAATATAATTTAAAGGTCGACATTATCTCTTTGGAGATTTATAATATTATGGCAAACATACGTCCTTCACAGTCTTACATCAGTGAAGATCGCGCCAAGCTATTGGTTGAGAAGTGGGGTCCAGTATTGGATTACACATCTGCCAATGTCAAGGCAATTGAAGACGATCACACACGCTTGAACACTGCTATCCTCTTGGAAAACCAAGAGAAGTGGTGCTTTGAAGCTAATAATCAGTCTGGTGGCTCTGCTGCTCTTGGAAACGGAGTTTTTGCTGCAGGTTCAGTTTATCCTGGCGCTGCTGGCAATCAATTCCCTTCTCAGAACGATAATGCTTACGCCCCTAATGACTATCGCCTTCCTAAGATCCTCATTCCGATGATTAGACGTACCTTCCCTGAGTTGATTACTAACGAAATCGTTGGTGTACAGCCCATGAGCGGTCCAGTTGGTCTAGCCTTCGCACTCCGTTACAAATACGAGAGTGATGCTCTTGGCTATGATGCTTCTGGTTCCGGTCTTGATGCTTCACTAACCGGTGGACTTGGCAATCCTCAAAAGAACGCTGACGGAAATGAACTTGGTTATCAGTATCTAGATACTAGATTCACTGGTACCTCTTCCGACCAGCTCTCTGGTGCTACTAACTACTTCACAATGGTTGATCAAGACAAGGGTGTTGCTCAGTTACTCTCGAATTTCGAGTTAACAAGCAAGATTCCTCAGATTGTTGTCAGCTTTGAGAAGACAGCAGTAGAAGCCGGTACACGTAGATTAGCTGCTCGCTGGTCTGTTGAACTCGAGCAGGATTTGAAGAACATGAACGGTATTGATATCGACACTGAACTCACAAACGCAATGTCTTATGAGCTACAGGCCGAAATCGATCGTGAAATGATCATCAGAATGATCCAGACAGCTCTAAACGGTGGCTTTGGCCGCGGTTTCTCTGTTTGGTCTCCTGTTTCCGCAGACGGTCGCTGGCTAGTTGAACGCAATCGCGACTTCTATCAGAGACTAATCGTTGAGGCTAACCGTATTGCAGTCCGCAATCGCCGTGGTTCCGCTAACTTTATTGTTGCTACACCTCGCGTTTGCGCTATCCTCGAAATGCTCCCTGAATTCCAGTGGGTACCAGTACAGGGTAACGTCAATACTCAGCCCGTCGGTGTTGCAAAGGTTGGTTCACTTGGTGGTAGGTTCAATGTTTACCGTGACACACGTACAGAAGCTCAGTTTGAGCTTTCACAGGGTGGTCCATTCAGCGGTACTACAGGCGCCAATTTTGGTTCCGGTAATTATCGCCAAACACGTCTCGAATACGCTCTCTTGGGTTACAAGGGACCAGAATTCTATGACACTGGTATCATCTACTGTCCGTACATCCCTGTCATGGTACAGAGAACAATTGGACCCAATGATTTCGCTCCTCGCGTTGGTCTATTGACCCGCTACGGGGTAGTCGATAACATCTTTGGTGCTAATCTCTACTATCACGTCATCATCCTACAGGGTCTTGGCACATCCTTCCTACCCGGACAGAATTCTGTCTACTTCTAATAGAAGTGTAGGTTGGAAACCATTAAAAAGAAAACATTTTCACCTGGTAAGTCCCAGGAACTTTAAAAAAGGGCCTCTTGCGGGGCCCTTTTTTTTTTTGTAATTTTAGTCTTTAAGACAATAAATATTATTATGGCAAACTCATTAACAACTACACCCACATCCAACCTTGTAACATCTACAGCTAGTAGTCAATTAACAACATTTACTTTTAGATTGCCTATTTCTGGTTCTATTTCTGGAGATTTTCCTGCTAATGTTCTTTCTGGGAGTAGTTCGCTTTTTAGTGGCTCTGTTGCAGCTACGCTCTCCGGATACAATAGTTCTCTTGTTACAGCAACTTCTGTAGTCTTGACTTTATCAGGTAAAGATGGGTTGAATACATATAATGGTTATGCTGCCGGCGGTACATATTACCCAAGCAATTCTTCCATAACAGCCTCTCTACAAATTTATGGTGGCAGTTTTCTAAACACAATCATAAGCGTATCTGCAAACCCTGTTGCAACCGTTTTAAATGGCTCAGCAACATCTGTTATTGATGTACCTACAGGTTACACCCCTGGTGCAAGCCCAGATGCAGGAACAAACAATTACATTAGAACAGTTAGCAATTTCTTGAGACTCTGGAATCTTAACGGCTAATTACTGGCGCGCTGTTTTCGGAAAATACTTAAACTTGTCCCACATGGCTTGGTTCTGTTTCAATATCTCCTGACTGCTGGCTCTAATTGGATTGATATCAATGCCGCCTCGTCTCACATATAGACACGCTACCATCAATTCTTCAGGCTTAGTCAAATCATATAAGCGCTTGTAAATAGTTTCACAAATCTCTTCATGAAAATGACATTCATCCCGGAATGAAACAATGTATTGCAGCAAAGCTGTTTGATTGAGCTCATAAGGTCCTTTGTAATGAATATAAACATCACCCCAGTCAGGTTGAGATGTGACCCTGCAATTACTCTTCAATAGAGCAGAATGAAAACGCTGCACTTTACTTGTATCACCTAGCAACCAGCCAAGTAACCTGGGGTCTTCTTTATATCCTCTGGACTTAATACTAGTTACATCTATGTTATTTTCTAGCGTAGGGTACATGGCAGTTGGAAACAAGGGAGGATAATACATTGCATCATCAACCGCTGCTGTAAGTCTAACATGGACCTGTACATCTGTTTCTAATAAATTAGAGAGATCTTTAGCAATTTTTTCTTCTAACTGATGCAATACTTGAATAATGTTGCCGCTAATAATTTCCATGTTGAAGGAATTCATGTAAAGCTTAATGGATTTTGACTCTACAATATATTTGTTTGTAGCAGGATAAACAACCTTGGCAATAGCAGCAATGGGCATGCCTTCTTGAGTCAAGCAAGATACCTCGTAAGCATTCCAAATATCATAACCACAGAAAGGAGGATTGTTATCAGAAATATCCAAATGCTTTCTATTGTTTTGTCTTGGTTCGCGAACTAAGAGAGAAGGGTCATAAGTTGACTTGTAACCAGTTATTTTACCAAGGTGCTTTGATATATTGCTATTATCTAATTCCGTGTTCATTAAGTTTTATTTTAATTGCTTCCATGCGTTCTTCAACTGTTCCTTTTAAAATAGTTACCTTTCCTTCCAATCTTTTATCTTTTAACCAAAAATTTTCATACAAATCAATAATACCATTTCTAAATTCTACATTTACACTCCTCTCGCCATCATCAACCAAGGGAACATCATGAGGGCTTGGATAAAAGATATGATCATACTTGTGAATATAATTTGTATAATACAGCAATCCTAAACTATTTGACACCGGAAAATCATTTAACTTATCTCTAGCAAAATAACTTGTAAACACCATGCCATCCATTAAACAGCGATCGTGTAATATGCCCTGAAAGCCGAACCCCTTGTAGCCATAAAATAAATTCTCAAACTCTTTGTTAAGAATCAATGTCTGAGTAACATCATTTGCCCCCTTCTCATTTATATCAACATTATGCCAACGCTTAATTTGTCTAGTTACTTCATCAATATAACAAAGCTTAGAGCCATAATATTCCCTGCATTTCTTCAAAAGAGTAGTCTTACCTGAACACTGAGGACCAGTAAAAGTAAATATCATTTGCTATATTATAACTGTATTAATGCAAAAGTCCAAACAATTTAAGCAACACAAGAGATGAACACAGTGCTGCTACAAGACTTGTAAATGTGCGCATCAATTCTAGTTTATGGTTGTGCCTATCAACCCAAATTTCTACATGATCACGTAAACGGCCTTCTCTTTTGAGTTTTCTAATTTCTTTTTTGCTGAGTTTTGTCATACTATTTAGCCCACTTGTTATTATAAACTATTTCTGCAATAATGCAATAAACTGCTGAATCTTTAAATGCATCCATAACAGGCTCATTAGCAGTATGAAAGGTTTGTTTCTTTAAAACAAGATTAATAAGTCTTTGAATCTTATCATTTAATCGCACCACAAGAGCAGAAATTGAAGCAAATCTGTCTTCTTTTTTATTCAAATCTGAACCAAGAGAAATATTACCTGGCCCGTAATCAAACTGCTTCTTACAAAACATTTCATAATGCTCTTGCTGAATTTTTTTAAATTCTTTTACAGTTTCAGGAAAATTATCTTCCACATATTTAATAATGTCTTCTTTATTCATAATCTCACCCCGTATGATACATTATTTAAATTTAATGCACCCAGATTGCAACCACCAGCATAACTAATTGCACTTTGCAAATCTTGTTTTATTTCTTCCATTTTCTCGAGATATGTGAATGTGTCGGTTTCCATGAGCTTCATTGTGCCTTCAATATTTTTTTTCTCAATTTTATTGTGTACACTTGCTGAACCAAAATATTGTTTGAACCGCCTGCCATTTGCATCTTTTACAAGAGGTGCAGGACTATCAGAACATGCAGCAAAAATGGAACCACACATTACCATGCTGGCACCAGCAACTAGAGCTTTGGCAATATCACCATTGCAACGCACACCGCCGTCTGCTATAACTGGAATATCCCTGTCTTTAGCACACTCAAGCACACAACTGAACATAGGGTATGTGAACCCTGTCTTATCTTTTGTTGTACAAGCATAGCCTCCACCGATACCAGCCTTTACTGCATCAGCACCTTCATTATGCAAATATTCTACACCTTGAAATGTTGCTACGTTACCTGCAATAACTTTTGCAGAAGGTAGTGTCTGCTTAATATGTTTTATTTGATCTGCTACTTTTGAATGATGACCATGTGCGACATCTATTGTTATAAAATCCACCTTCATCATGCTTTGTGCAATACTAGTTAACAAATTTTTGTCTTTTTGTTGTATACCAATGCTTATGGATACAACATTAAATTTGTGTAGATTTGCATATTGCACAAAGTTCTGGATATCATTATCAAACCTATGCATAACATAAAAATAACCATGTTTATCCAAGAGCTCGCATGTGCTCTCATCAACACAACACCTCATATTGGCAGGTACAACTGGTAACTTAAAATCAAATCCACAAAATAAAACGTTTGTATCAATCTCAGACCTGGTTTGAACAGTGTTAAAATTTGGCTTCAAAAACACATTTTCATAATGCAAGGATATATCCATATTAACGTTCAAGAATTTTATATGCTGTAAAAAAACTTTTCCACAGATCTAACGCAGTATCGCGCAAAGCACCATATACACCATCAAGCGTCATGCCTTCAATACCAATACCCTGACTCATCAGTATTTCACCTTCATCTACTCCTGGAGTGACTTTGTGTATAACACAACCTGCTAGCTTGTATCCTTCTGTAAAAGCTCTTTCCTGTGGATTGAATCCCTTAAGAGACGGGTATTTGTCTATAAGTCCAGGGTGTAAATTGTATATTTCGTATTGTTCACATATTTCTTTTGGAACAATTCTCAAATAACCATGCAATGTGATTACAGGTTTTTCAAAGCGCTTTAAAATTTTTAAATAATTATTTGCCACTGGTTTGTTTGGTAAAAATTCCAAAATAGTCTTGTTGAATTTATGCTCTCTAAATTGTGTAGTACTTAGCAGTTCTTTATTAACATTTTTTAAATCAGATTTATTGGTAACAACTAAATCCGGATATACACCCAATGCATTGCATAAATTATGTATCTCTGTTCCAGTTTGAGAGAAAAATGCAATCCAAGGTCTCATCGGCGAATAATCTTCTTGAACATTGTAGTATTGTATTTTACTAATTCAAGCTGATCATTAGTGAAACTGTGAGCAATAAGATCGGCTAGCTTGGTAGAAGGCTTGCTATCCAGACCGTAATCAGCATCATACCTCAATCCATGTATAGCAGCAACAATGGGATTGCTGGTATCGCAACTAACAATATTGTGAATATTTCTATCAACATAATATCTAAATTCTTTAGCTAGTGAACAGCCTAATAAATGATGTGGTTTGTTCCAGTTCCATAATCCAGTATTTATTAAATCTTGAATAAATCGCTGGCGCCCAGAACACCATTTTTCTAGATGTGTCTTACCTTCACCAGTTAACTGGTAGTAACTAAAATCAAAGCTAATTGCAATCATATCAGCACTGTCACTCATGAACTTATAACATTCTCTTAGTTCATGCCATGTTTTGCCCTGCACAGCACCAATTGCTTTTGTGAGAAAATTTTCTTTAATGTCCTGTGTATATAGATTAAAATCTTTATAACTTTGCATAGTGCCTTGTGCATCTTCAAGAACATCTGGCACAATAAACATATTTGGCTTTATTTCTTTAGCTTTCAACCAAAATTCGCGGCTGTCAAAAGCTTTGCCAAGCTCAAAAATTGAATTATCTAATAACACTTCTCTGTTGTATGTCTCTCTTGCTGCCCTATAATATTCACTATATTCAGAATATTGATCCAATAAATGAACTAAACAATAATCAAAATCATTATATTCTTTTGAAAAATTAAGTATAGATACAGGAGATTCGTGCGATACTTTCATTAGCATATATAAATTATACTATTAAATAATATTAATTCAACATGAAACAACAGGCGTACTATGGAAATTATTTAGGCATAGTAGTTCAAAATAATGATCCGCTCAGAAGAGGTCGCGTAAAGGTTTTTGTGCCTCATGTTTCTCCTTCTGTATACTCTGGATGGAATGAAATAAACAGGGATAAAAAATTCAAATTTATAGGAAAAAATTTAAATTCTGATTTAACAGATGTTTTAGATGACTTGAAGAAAATTTTACCATGGGCAAATTGCGCAAGCCCATTAGCAGGTGAAAATACAAGCGGTAGATATAATGCTTCAATAGCTGCGGGCAGTATCAGCGATACATCAAAAAAAGACAAATTTCTTTCTAATACTGCAAATACAAATATAAATCAATCTTCTTTAACAAAATACTCGCAAAACTATGACAACATAGGTGAAAAACCAGGAAATGTTTTTGATATCAATTACTTTAAATTAAAAGATGCTTTTAATAACCCTGATGATACAAATGTTAATAACGTTAATAAATTTAGCTACAATTACACGCCCGATATCTATAGTAGTGGAGCAAAAGGTTCTTTTGCAATACCATGTGTAGGTGCTCATCTTTGGGTGTTTTTTGTTGCAGGTGATCCGCTTAAGCCTATTTACTTTGCATCTTCCTTTGGCGAAGCAGATTGGAGCAGCATATATAGTACAGGTTCAGCAACAAATATAGATGGGTCAAATACCCGCGGTGACTCTGGTATAGACTATCCAGGTGATTTTGAAAATAAACGATCAGCTGAAACAAATCCGCCGCTTGATGCTGAGACTTATAGAAACAAATATATTATAAACCAAAAAGGCGGTACTCTGTCTTTTGTTAATACAGATAACAAGGAAGCTGTAAAAATATCACACTATACTGGCTCTTTTAAAGAATTTAATAACTTTACAAATATAGAACTAGCTACTAAAAATGATCAGAAATTGGTACTTGAAGATTCTTTCTTAACAGTACAAGGTGATAGAAATGAATACACAGGTCGTGATTATGACTTAAACACAATAGGTAATTTTTATAAAAAAATAGGAAAGATCAATAGTACGCTGGCTTCAGAGTGGAAAAGCGTTGTAAGAGAGCTTGCTGACATTAAGCAATTATTTGATATTAAAAGAGCAGATAGATTTAAAAATAACCTGCTTAAATTTTCTTCAACAAAACAAAGCAAAGTGGGTACACCAGCAGAATGCCCTGTTTGCAAAGGTAGTATTGACTCTTATTGGATATATAACATATCGTATAAAGACTCCTTTATAAACGACATTCGCACATCTTTTAGCGACGCTGGTGGTGATTACGCCTACGGGCAGACTAATTTATTTTTAAAATCTTTAAAATATGTGGGTGTAGCAGGTAGCCCTACACACACACAACCAGTTACACGGTTAGGCGGTTCTGTAGATGGTAGTCAATTTAGCTCAACACCAGGTAGTTTTCTCGGAAAAACTCCTTGTCCTGCATGCGGCGGTACAGGTAAATCACCGTCATCACAGGATGGCAATTGGAACAAAGAATCAAAAGAACAATTTATCAATCAATTTTTTAACAACAACATAACACGTTTATCTGAAATTGAAAAACAGCTAGGCCTAGGCGGCAATGAAATTATAGAAATATCAAAACACAAATTTGAAACCATTGGCACTATAATGAATGACTTTGGGTCCATACGCATTGACGATAAAGGTAAGATGGAGCCTTCAGAAGTTGTAATTGCAGAATATGGCACATTTTTAAACAGAAAGCCTACGCCTGTACATGAATATGTGCATGTAACAGATTTGCCTGGTGGCAATTATACTCTTAATGTTAGCAATCGGTATAATTTGCTTGTAGGTGCAGGTGGTATCAATATGAAAAGCTATGGTCCTGTCAATATTTCTGGTACTATTACTAACATAGCTGGCGAGCAAATAAACATAGGTACTGAGAATGAAATTAATATTGATGGTGGTAAGCGCGTTTCTATTACTGGAGACATTGTATCAATACGACAAAGAGACAAGAAGCAAGTATTAATAGACAGTTCTTTAGGTGTATCAAAAAATTCTATTGTCTTGGGTGGTGGTTATTTTGAGGGAGAACTGCACGTGCAACATGTTACAGCTCCAATGGAAATACAAGATACAAACAAGACACTTTGCTACGGTGCTGCTACAACAGACCCTTCTAATAGTAATGGTAAGGTAATTGGTTTTGGTATCCCGCTTTCAAATTTTCCTATCAAGAACCCATTAGGATCAGGCTGGATGCCTAACCCTGTTCCCGGTGTACTAGGCCCACCCTACATAGGTTTTACTGATGCATTGATACCTTGTGGCAGACTACCTTTGGGATTACCTATAGGATTTATACCAGCAGATGTTCCTATAGGATATATTGCTTCAGGAACCTTTCTAGGATCTAACGCAGGAGGACCAGTTAATGCTGCAGCACCTATTCCAGTTCTTGCATCACAATTAGGGCTTCCTGCACCAGGACCAGGAGCAGGAGACGTAAAGGTATTTGCTTCTAGTACTGGTAATACCTTAGGATTTGATACACCTGTTCTTGGGTCTGGTTTTGGTTCATTTTTACCAACAGGGCCTGTAGGTGGCACAGGTATACCTGGAGTAGGCTGCGTAAAGGGTTCAGATGCAGGTCTCGTTCCAGGTAAAGGTGGGGTAGTAGCGGCTACTATGCCTCTAGCAATTTATGGTTCAGGCAGAGACGACGATAGTATTATGATACCAGAACATAGTCATATGTTTGCAAATCTACCACTTACACTCAAACAAACCAACAAGCAAGTAAGAGAACAAGCTATAAGCACTCTACAGAGCTACAGAGACAGTAATGGTGAAAATAATGGTGTGGGCGGTGAACCTGCATATGCAACACCTGTTGTAAATTCTGCAAAACAAGCTATTTAAGCCATTTTGACTTGTGATTAAAAACCCAGTCTAATAAAGCTCTCTCAAACCCAACATCTTTGCCTTCCCGCTCACTCATGAACCATTTATTTCTCAATATATGCTCTCTTTCTTCTTGAAAGCGTTTATAAAGATCACTATTTTTAACAGCAGATAAAGAGTGAAACATACTGCATATATACTTATTGTCATTACAATAAAAATCGCTACACTAGTAACCTCAAAGGTTCCCACCAACCCACCCCTAGTGTAGACTAAGTACAACTGCTCCTTCGAATTTATTTATAGCTCTTCAGTTACTTTTTTTAAGAGATTCTCTAAGGTAGGTAAATGATCATCAAGAATTTGTTTTTTTAAATTGTTAAGTATTTTTATTAGTATGTCTTTGCGTAAAAGCTTAACACAGGCAAACGAAGGTTCATAGCCACATGGTTGAAATGTTTGCCAGAGTATAATATATAAAATGCTTTTCTCCTCTTCTGAACAATTATTCAGAAAGTAATTTGTTATCATAATTCTACATCATTAAAATCATTGTCAGAAATTGCAGTATCTCTGGCGCCAATCTTATATGCGCTAATCTCTGTCTCTTGTGGTGCAACCTGTACCTTGCTGCTATCTAGATAGCTATCTAACCAGCCTGCAATAGGATTTTCTTTTTGATTGAAAATTTTCTTATAACCTAAGGAACGTAACCTGGTGTCGCAAAGCCATTTAGAGTAACCACCAAGCACATCTGCATTGAGGCCCAGCAAACTGCCTTTGCTAAACAAATATTGAGCCCATTCCATTTCACTCTTGGCAGCATTTTCATACACTTCATAAATTTTATCTTCATTTCTTTTTACCACAGAAGTAAAGCCTTCTTTGTCTTCTTCTTTGAGTATTTTTATAAGATTCTGTGTTGTAGCAAAATGCAAAGCTTCATCTCTTTGAATAAATTTTATAATTTTAGCATTGCCCTCCATTTTGCCTCTGTAACCAAAATAAAACGAACAAGCAAAACTAACATAAAAAACAAGACCCTCCATGCAATTTACAGCAAGAATACAATTAAAGATACTATCTTTTGAGTCTTTATCTTTATTGGAATTAAGAATTTTATCAAAATTTTCGCGTATAAGCGAAGCACGTTTGACTATTTCTTTATCCTCCATAATACTATCGAAGAAAGCTGATGCATCTGGATGCACATTATTGAGAAGATAAGAATAACTGTAGCTATGAATGCCTTCGAAGCGCTGCCAAGTATTCATACATATTTCAAGCTCAGGGTTAGATACATTGTCCTTCAAGGAGTGTATTGATCTGGACAACATGCTATCTCCTAAAGTCTGAAACTTTAAGTTTGTATCAAACACAAATCTTTCTTCTTTGGTTAGCTCCTTGTAATCACTACGATCTTTCTGCAAACTTATTTCATGTGGCCACCAGAAGAATTCTTCTTGTTTTTTGAAAAGCTCAAAAAAAACAGGGTACTTAAATTTGTCATATCGCTGAAGATTGAGATCTTCACCAAAAAACAATGGTTGCTTGGTGTAGTCAATATTCTTTAGGTTGAGAACACTCTTCATAGCAGTCTATTATATACTTAAAGCTTGCAGGCTCCACTAGAGCAATCTGGTTCTTTATTCATGGATTGCTCTTTATCGCCATCATCCGTATTGTTATAATATAAAGAGATTAATCCCATACTATAAGCATACATTATCTCTTTCATTACTTTACTATCAGGCAGTACATGGTTGGGGTAATGAATATAATTATAGTAAATGTTTGTTGAAATGGCCATATCTAGATACTTCTGAATAACAGCATTTATATTAATAATATCTGTGTTATTCTCAAAGGAGAAAGCAAGTTGATAATTTGATTCATATTTACCTATTCCTGGCACTAGAACAGGGAGCTTCCCCATTTTAGAGGTTTTATATGTGATTAAAGAGCGAACTGGTTCAATACCATTGGTAGAGCATTGAATAACAGAACTAGATTCACAAGGCATAACACAAGATAGCGTTGAATGCCTGAGACCATGCTCTTTAATATCTTTTCTCAAAGTTTCCCAGTCCAGAGACAGTTTTCTCTTGACTAAATCATCTACTTTTTTCTTGTATGTATCAATAGGTAAGATACCTTTGGAATATTTGCTTCTATCAAACTTGTCACATCTACCCTTTTCTTTAGCTAATGAAAGGCTAGATTTGAGCAAATAATACTGAAAATGCTCCATCCACTCATCAACTAGTGTCAAAGCAGATTTGTCTGAATACTTTTTTTCGTTTTTTGCTAAAAAAGCAGCAAAATTTGTAATCCCTATTCCCAAACTTCTGCGCTTTTTAGCAAAATTGGATGCGGCTTTATTAAAATAATACTGTACATCTATAATTTCTTCTAAAAACCTTACAACAAGATCACAAGTTTTTTCTAAGTCTTTCCAATCACGAATTTCAAGCATGTTGATAGCAGATAAAATACACATGCCTATTTCTGCTTCTGGATCATTGTAGTCGTTGAGTGGTATGGTAGGGTGAATTACTTCTGTGCACAAATTGCTCATTGTCACTTTATCAAGCCATGCGCCGTGCTCATTTGCTGTATCAACATTGAGAATATAGATTCTTCCTGTCTCAACACGTTCTTTTACTATTAAGCCAAACAATTTGCGAGCTGATATTTTTTTCTTGAGTTTAATTTTTCTGCTTTCCTCGCACTCTTTATATGTTTTATCAAATTTAGGTGTTCCCCATGCTTCATAAAGCTCAGGTACCTCGTGAGGCGAGAAGAGGGTAATCTGTTCATCTTTTAAAACTCTATCATAAAATAACTTGGACATACCAACAGTATAATCAAGCTTTCTAACCCTGTTATCATCTGTACCAGCATTATTCTTAAGCACAACGACATCCTCAATTTCATAATGCCACCATTGTATATTAGTGGTTGCAGACCCGCCTCTTAATCCATTTTGCTGCCACGCTTTAACTGACGCTTCAAATATTTTGAGAAAAGGGATCACACCAGTATGTACAACTTCTCCATTATTTACAGGAGCGCCAATAGCGCGAATTTTTGAAATATCTATACCGATACCGCACCGGCTAGCAGTGGCAATTGAAACAGCTGTACCAGATGCAGTGATTGATTCTTTGTTATCATCTACACCTATGAGACAGCAGCTGGCATAACTTTTAGAATTTGTGCGCACACCTGCCATTATGGGGGTGGGTAGATTTATTTTGTGTCTAGAAATTGCATTATAAAATCTGCGAATATATTCAAGCCTTGTTTCTTTGGGGTAGTTTATAAAAGCGTATGCTGCAATTAAAATATAAGCAAACTGAGGTGTTTCATAAATCACATCTGTTACACGATTTTTTATTAAATATTTGTCACAAAGTTGCTTGATACCAGCGTAAGTAAAAAGAAAATCACGATCATGATCAATAAATTCACCAATTTTGTTTATTTCATCTTCTGTATATTTTTCTAAAATTATTTTATCATAAATTTCTTTTCTTAACCCTGAAAATATGACATCAATTAATCTTGGAGCGTGTCTGCCACCCCAAACATCTTTTCTGAGCTGGTAATTTAACAGTCGCCCTGCAACAAATTGATAGTTAGGTTTTTCAAGAGATATTAAGTTAGCAGCTGATTCAATTAACACCTGATGAATTTCTTTTGTAGAAATATTATCAATCATGTTGAGGTTTGCATTAATCTCAACTTCAGAAAGACTCACTCCGGATATGCCTTCTATTGCCCAGCTAATTACTTTATTAATTTTTTCTATGTTAAATTTTTCTAATTTACCGTTGCGCTTTTTAACTGAAATTTGCGAACTCATAGCCATGAAATAATTTATTCTCCTTTTAGGAGAAAACAGGAACTATTTTCCAAAAATATCACTACTTAATAATACAACAGTTTATAAAAAAATCAATGCAATCTTTTTAGAACTTCTGAGACAACTACTACTGTGATAGAGGTAAAAGATGCAAGTATACCGGTGAAAATTGCTGTCTTGTGACTCCATTTTTTATCAAGAACATTTTTTTCTTTTGTAAATTCACTGTTTATTTGATCACTTAAATTGCTAAATTTTTCAGTAACAACATCTGTAATGTTTTTGAACTTTAACCCCATTTCATTTTCTAATGCTTTGAATCTTGCATCAACTTTTTCCTCTAATGATTCCACTTGTTCATTTAGTCTTGTAATTTGAGTTACAATGGAAGGCGAACCGTTGCCCTGATATACTGCTTTATAAAGCGCCTCTACATTTTTTCTAAGAGTTGCTACAGAATCATGATTTGAAGGTTTGCGCATTTTCATATCATTTTACATTAAAACTATATCGCAGTATACCTTTATTTATATTGTATACTTTGCCTTTTTTCTCGCCTCTGCTATTTACGGTCACAAAACTCAAGGCATCCCCGGTAACAACTGGACCATTGTATATTTTTTCACCTGCTAAATGAATTGAATACTCTTTAATACCAGATGTTACACTGAAAACCTTAATAGTATCTTTGTCTGCTACAGCAGAAAACCCAGAATTAGATGCCATATTATTATTTATATTTATGTGGTTTTAATAAATAATTTAAAGTATGTCCAATCAAATCACTAAAATAATCATCAGAAACGGCACTGACTCACAAAGAAGAACTGCAAACATAACTGGTGTAACATTTAATTTAGGTGAACCAGCTTTCTGTACTGACACTCAACGTCTATACATAGGAAATGGCACTGTAGGTGGCACACCTGCTAGTACAAGAAACTTAGGCCGTGTTGAAACTCTTTTTGGAACATATTTAAACTCCGGTTTTAGCAAACAAGCATACGATGCATTTGTTACACAAGGTGCTGAGAGCGGTGACATAATTTTTGATGCTTCAACAAGAACAATTTATAGTTTGAGCGCTAGAAGCAATTTAACAACAAGCGATGTGCCGCTTGTAGCAGATTTAGTAAAATACGACGCATCAACACTTGTAAACTCAGTGCAATTTTATTATGATTCAGGATTATATTTAAATTTACAGACACAAGCTGTTGATGTAACTAAACTAAACAGTAATGTTATAGATGGCATCACTCTATCAAAAGCAACCCCGTCATTACCAATTAGTATTGCTCAAGGATCAGTAAGCAATGGTATAGGTGTTGAACATTTGAGATATATAGATCAAAATTCACTTTATTTAAACTCAACAAACAACACAAATCAACCTGTACTTCAATATGTAGGTCCTGGTGAAGTAATAGGCAGAACTGCATCATCTAGTTTAACAGCAATAAGCATTAATCAAATACTCTATACTGCCACATATACAGCAGGGCCAGGATTTATCATAACACCAACTACTTCTAGTATTATATTTGAATTTGATCCTGCATATATCGCTTGCGGTAATCAATTTTATATTAATACTAATACAACTGTTACTGGCAATTTAAGCTGTACAAACAGCACCGCAACAGGCAATGCAGCAGTTAGTGGTAATCTGACTGTAGGCGGTGTATTAAATGTAACAGGATCTACTAAGCTGAGCGGTAACTTGGACGTGGTGGGCAGTATAACATCACCCACATTTGGTGCACTTAAAAACATGGCCTCATTTACATCACCAAGAATTAATACTGGCACAATTCCGCTTTTTAGAACCACGTACGACATACAAATTATTACTCCTGTGACAGTTAATGCTACAGGCGGCACTCCTACTTTTTCACCTGCTATTACATTAAATTCTACTGTTCCTGCCGGTACATTAGTCAGCTTAATTGCAGGTACAAGCCTTACAAATGTAGATATTTCTTTTGGATATAAATATCTCTAAACATAAATTAATATATGCTAGGCGGAATAATAGGGAGTGGCGAATTTGAAATAACATTTGGAACGCCGGGAGTGTGGCTTACAGCACAAAACTTACGCTCCATAATGGATGCTAATTACCCAGGCGTTGCTGCTTTAGGACCAGTGCGTGTTGTGTTTACAATGAGGGGTAATCTAGGAGCAAATACAAATAATAGCGGTGTCGCACTTTATACAGGATCATGGATAACAGGATCAGAAATTGTTTTAAATGTACCAGCAAATACAGGGTTGGAAACCTCACCTGAAGGATTAATTATGGGCAATGGTGGGTCCGCAGCTAGAAATGCAGAACCAGGCTCTGCAATTTCTTTAGGATATAATTTAACAATCGTAAACAATGGCATAATTGGTGCAGGAGGTGGTGCCGGAGCAGACAAGGGTGGTCCCTATGGCAACGGTGGTGGAGGAGCAGGGTATCCAGGCGGCTTTTCAGTAGAAAGCAGCGGACCAGGAAGCAGATTTACAGGTGGTGGTGGTTCAGGTGGCTCAGGCTATGGTGCAGGATTAGGCATGATAGGCGGCTGCGCATCTTACTGCCCTAGCCAAGGTGTTGGTGTTTTACCAGTGATAAAAAATGGCTGGTCACTGACATTTGATCCTGCCAGCACACACCAGTGGTTTGCTGGCAATAGAAGTGTGCGCTCAAATACTTGCGATCCCATTAATAACCCCTCACATAGAACTGCACCATATTAAGGTAAATATATATATAATGACATTTAAAGAGTATTTTAAGGAAGCTTTTGTTTCTCCATTTGTTAGTAGAAGCATGCCGCAAGCTTCAAGTAATTTGGGCCCAGATCAAGGCATGACATCTGGTGATTTAATGAATACATTTCCAAGCTCTTTAAAGAGCGTTACTGTAAATTTGCCAGAAAAAAAGAAGAAAATTAAGAAGAAAAGAAAAGCTTAGCCAAATCATTAGCTCTATTCTTAACTTGTACAGCCCACTTGCTGTTAAGAATCTCTTCACCCGCTTTTTTATAATTGCCTGCATCAATGTGTTGCTTCGTATTAGTAAACTTGCTCAATCTTGTATAACCAAGATTAAAAGACATGTCCAGCACAGCTAGCTTAACATTCCTAGGCAGACCATCAAACTGAGGCAAAAATTTCTTAGCATCATTATAAGCTGTTTTTATGTTTATTTGAAATAGAGTTTTAGCTTGCTCATCAGTTATATCCTGCTGTCCATTAAGTATCTTATTGTAGTCTGCACCAATGCTTTTGAGTATAGCAGGGGCATCAGATCTTGTTAAGTTAAAACCTATGCCAATAGTTTTTTTACCCATGGAGTCAAGATAAACATGGTTCTTATGTCCTTCATGCTTCTTAATCAAAGATAAAACATCATCAAAAGTAATGCGTGTATCAGCTACGTTTTGTATAATAGCAGAAGCAGGGGGTGGTGGTACATCAGCAACAGCTTCTAGTAACTCACTAATTCTTCTATAAAATTGCACTTAATTATTTAGTTAAGCACAGCCACTTTAACAATTTTAGGATGTGAGTCAGCAAATTCCAATGCATCTCTTTTATTAACAAAAAACACATCAATCACAGGCAGCTTACCACCTGAAGCAACTTTTTCTTTCACAGCTGTGCCTGTATCAACAGCTTTGACTAGCCCAACATTAGGTATAATAACCTCTTTATCATAAGGTATAATCCTCGGATCAACCGCTATGGATTCACCTTCTTTGAGAGTATAGCCTGTGGAGCTTCTCATTCTGCGGCTATCAGTATCAGTTCCACCACCTCTGGCCCAATAAACAGTTAGTCTAACTGTGAGCACCTTAACTTCTTGACTCACAACAGGTATAGAAACACCCTTAAATTTTATACTCTCTTTATTAACTACAATAGATTTGGCAAGCTTTGCTTCTTCCCTTTGTGCCACCTGTTTTAATTCTTTTTTCAACTCTTTAACATTGGTAGGGCCGTTTGCCATTGATAATTGACCAAACGGCAAAGTTGTAATCATGAGCCCTGCAAGAGTGGCAAGCAGTTTATGTATTTTATTGGTTGTTTTCATAAAGTAAAAAATAACTGCTTAAGCAGTAGGCACTAAACAGGCCAAATAACTATAATGTTGTTGTATCATTATTTAATCAAATGATACAGGGAAACTAGGGCTGTTCAAGTATAAAAAATTGCCGATTCTTATTCCCAAGGAAAAACAATCCAGACATCGTTATTAACACTTTCTCCAACAATATCTGGTACAAATTTAGTTTCTTCTTTCATATATAAAGAAACAGTTACAAGCTCTTTGTGTTTGTATATTTCTTTGACTATTGAGAAACTCTCACCTGTATCTGAAATGTCATCAATTAGCAGAATTTTATTGCTTGTTAAATCAGGCAACTGATAAATCTCTGCGCCATCTTTCTCTTGATCTTTATATGTCTTTAAACCGAAACAATATACTTTGCGTATGCCCAAAAGGTTGCTTATAATTACTGCAGGCATAAGACCGCCTCTACTAATACCAACTATTTCATAATCCAATACATGAGTGTATTTTTCTTTCAAATCTGTTGCAAGTTTTTTGCAACACTGTTGAATATCATGCCAAGTATAAAGCGTCTTCATGCTTTATTATGTGTTGTTTAAAACAGAAATCAACTATGAATTAAAATTATATCGCTTGAGCATGCCAGGCATTTTGCCAGCTCTTCGAAGTTTCTCTATATCTCTTTCTATTTCTATAAGTGCACGAACAGCATGCATTAAAAAACCGTGCTTTTCTTTTATCCTTCTGTATACAAAATTAGGCTCATTGTTTTTTATTCTCTTGGCAAGATCTTCAAATTTCTTGGTCACATTTTCTTTTAAACTCCCCAGAGTAACTACACCAAACCCAGATACAGATACTTTTGATTTATCAAGGTCAGTTTTATCTATTTCCTCTATCCAGCCTGCTCTTACTTTTTCAGGCTGCGCAGGTGATGTTTCTTCTGCTTCATTGTCCCTGTAATCCATTGGTGCTGCAGCACCATCTGGTATATTTTGTGTTTGAACTTCAGTATGATTAGCGCTAGCATTAGGCTTGAGCTTGTTAAGATACACCTGTTCTATCAAAAAGATATCCCTATTCACTTAAGTATTTATATGGAAAAGTCCAAATTGGACAAATTAAAATCCATGACTCGCAAAGAAGTCTGTAATTTTGTAATTGAAAATTGGGATTTATTTAAGTCATGTGACAGCTGTGAATCAATACTGTCATGCAGAACCAACATATGTCCAGTATGTTCAAGTTATAGGTTTAACACAGAAGAAAAATTAATTAAAAAACTTGCTAGAAAATTTAAAAACAACCCTAGAACTAGCTTACTTAATTCCGATTTTCTGTAAGTCGAGTCTGTCGTTTAAGTGTTGAGACAAAAAAATTACTTTTTTCATAATCTCTTCTTTCTTAACACCCTTGCTTCTTTTTGCTTCTAAATATAGGTCCAAAACTAAATCCGCGGTAATTTTTTTCCGCTCACTCATAATAATATTTAATATTTTTTTTAATAATAGTTGATTTTAATTGCATATCTTATAATTAGTCTTATGGAAAATAACTTCATTACACAAATTGTTGAACTAGCAAACACATTGACAACTGACTACGAAAAGTTTTTTGTCAAGCAGCAGAACGCGGCCTCATCTCGCCTTCGCAAAGGACTCAAGGCGATTGCCGATGTCTGCAAAGCTGAGCGCAAGAACATTACTGAAGTAAGAAATAGCCGCAAAGCTAAATCTGCTTAAAGTTTAAAATACGCTTTAAAAAGATAGCATGCTGCTAGATGGGTCAAAAGCCCTGCAAATGCAGTTGCAACGATAAAATTAAATTCTCCCCTCAGGGGGTTGTAGAGCAAAGAAACAAGCACCCCTACCCAAAAGCTGCTGCATTCGGGACACAGCAGTGGTCTGTGCACCCAAGGTATTTTTGCTATAATGTTTCTTATAGGAATAAAAATTCTAGCAAAACTCCACATTTGAGAAACAGACACAGATAATAAAAGAAATATCAATATATCTGCCAACTTCATAGGAAGAATATTTTAAGCTTGTCGCCTTTGCTTACAATATTACATGCGCGAAAGTTGAATTTTTCTTCAATTGTGCGTTTAAAGAAATTTTCATATGCCTCGCTGGTATCATCTATTTCAAAAACTTTTCCTGACACATCATAAAAGCTACTACCATTGATTATGGCATTAATTGTTTGCTGAAGAGAAGTGTTCTTATTAAAGTAGTCTTCTAGTAAATCAAACACTTCACTGCTGTGTTTTTCTATAAATAGCTTTACTTTATTTGCACATGAGCACTGTGGGTTATTTTTAAAAGAAACAACATCTGCAGATATTTCTGGAAATGTACTTTCTATTTGTTCAGCAAAAATTGGCATGTTGATAATCAACGGCATTATAACATTGGTTAAAAAAGGCGAGTCTTTTTTGATAGATAATTCCATAGAAATATTGTATCTGTAACTGTAATAAATTCAACTATAAAAATTAAAGAGTGGAACAATTGATAAAACAAACTAAATAGATTAAATGAACATAAACATTAATACAGATTTTAAGAAAAACAAAAAAACAGTTGACACTCTTAGTGTATTGTTAAGCACAGAAGAACTAGCTAAAATTGTCAAAACAAAAGGATTGGAAGCCGGTAATCTAGCTATTGATAAATTTGTAGCTAAATATACAGAAGATCTAAAAAAGAAGCTAGCAGCTATTATTAATCAATAATAATATATTTTAATTCTACCAGCACATACAATAGTTAATTCACCAAAAACACCCTTTTTATTTGATAAATAATTAGGTTGTGCCAATATATACTACTGCTTCTTCGCCTTCAAGTTTATTGTCAGGCACTGATAAATTGTTTGCTACTGGTTTAAATGTATCAGGACAATTGGGCATAGGTAATAATACCAATACAAATGCATTTGTATCATTGACAGGCAACTGGAAGCTTGTAGTATGTGGTGGTAGTTATGTCATGGCCATATCAGCTGGTACCAGCAGATTATATGGAACTGGCTTGAATGCATCAGGACAATTGGGCATAGGTAATAATACCAATACAAATACTTTTGCACCACTAACTGGCAACTGGAGTCAGATAGCTTGCGGTGTCAGTCATACCATGGCCATATCAGCTGGTACCAACAGATTATTTGCTACTGGCTTGAATACATCAGGCCAGCTGGGCACAGGCAATACTACTAATACAAACACTTTTGTATCATTGACCGGTAATTGGGGCCAGATAGCTTGTGGCGCCAATCATACCATGGCCATATCAGCTGGTACCAACAGATTATTTGCTACTGGCTTGAATGCATCTGGACAACTGGGCACAGGCAATACTACTAATACAAACACTTTTGTATCATTGACTGGTAATTGGAGTCAAGTGATCTGTGGTATTAGCCATACCATGGCATTGTCCGCAGGTACTAACAGATGGTTTGGTACCGGTTTGAATACATCAGGTCAGCTTGGTACTGGTAATAATATAAATGCAAATAGATTTACACCATTAACGGGCAATTGGGATCAAATGGTATGTGGCGGGACTCACACCATGGCCATATCAGCTGGTACCAGCAGATTATATGGAACTGGCTTGAATACATCAGGCCAACTGGGCGCAGGTAATAATAGCAACACAAATGCTTTTGTGCCATTGACAGGCAATTGGAGTCAGATAGCCTGTGGCGGCAATCACACTATAGCATTGTCCGCAGACACAAGTAAATGGTTTGGAGCTGGGTTAAATAGTAGTGGTCAACTGGGGTTAGGCAACACAACCAATAC
>Ga0214923_10000044_pt1 | contig 160766 bp, 183 predicted proteins | sample LL1510_MetaG_FD_177993 | JGI IMG/M metagenome (GOLD analysis project Ga0214923, IMG submission 177993) | Freshwater microbial communities from Lake Lanier, Atlanta, Georgia, United States - LL-1510 | ecosystem: Environmental > Aquatic > Freshwater > Lake | place: USA: Georgia | collected... | reverse complement strand
TTCATTATCTTTTTAATTATTCTATATCCAGGAATAATTAATTATTCTATATCCAGGAATAATTAATTATTCTATATCCAGGAATAATTAATTATTCTATATCCAGGAATAATTAATTATTCTATATAAAAAATTAACTTTAATTAACTTTAGTTGAAATGAATTTATTGGATTCTGTAATAAACCAAGCAATACAACGTTCGATAGTATTTAATATATTAAATATAACAAATGAATCAAACGTTAATTCTTCAGGCGGTAGTTATTTCAATACACCACCGATTGGAGGTTACACCATCGATGAAAACGACGATTATTACCCATTAAATCGGTATGTAACATATACAGATGACTTATCTTCGATGGTCTTCCTCGATGTAGTTACACGTTTTGGTAGTCCTGGTTCTGATTCTTTGGAAAAGAATTACAAAGAATATCGTCGTAAAAAACTCAAAGACCTTATGCCTTATCGTAAAATTAAAGAAACCGACCCATTATTAACAACACAGTGTTCCATATGTATTGAAGAATTCCATACAGGTGAATTTCAAAGAACTTTAAAATGTGGTCACCCGTTCCATAAAAAATGTATAGACCGTTGGATTAAGAAGGATAAAAACGAATGTCCAATGTGCAGAACAAAGGTAATTTAATGAATTTTTCTACGTTTAACATCAAATTGTCTTTCAAAGTCTGGGTCGTGTGTGTATACGTATTTCAATCCATTTAAATGTTCCACCAATTCAATTATAGATTTATAAGAATGAATAACTTCGTCTAATTTTTGATAAGGGTCATTGATACTTATACTATCCATTAAAGATTCTTTTATAATCATAGAGGTATCTATTAATGAATACATGTCGTCTTTTTCAAGATGTTCAAATTCAATGATACATGGGTTAAGGTCAAAATCGATATTTTTTAGATAGTATTCATTAACTTTATCAATTTTTTTCATAAATTCGTAAAGTGGTTCATATACCAAATTAGATTCATTAATGGATATTATTTTTGAAAGTTGGATTAACTTGGAATAATTATCAGTAATTCTATTCCATTCAAATTCATGGTCGTGGACAGATAAATTTCCAATACTAAATAAAAGTTCTGATAACAATAATTCGTTCGACATTTCACCAGTTTGTTTCAAAATCAAATTTTCAAATCCATCGATTATGTGTTCCATGACCGATTACCAGATAATTTATAATAATGTGTATTAATGTTATATTCTTTAAGAAACATTATACATTTATTTATTTTTTCTCTGAGAATATTTTTGTAATTTAAAAAACCTTTATTTTCAAATACATTTATAAGTAAATTTTGAAAATAACAATTCTCTTTGGTGATTATATCAATACTATCCCTGATAGTTTTAATTTGAAATTTAACAAATGTATTATTAAATAAACTGATTTTTGATACGTAGTATTCTTTTAAATTGTTGTTTTTACCAAATGAAAAATCTGGAAAAATAATTACGTGTTCGTTAGTATTATTTGTTTGTTGAAAAATACTAATGAGCCTTTTAAGTTTTACAAGTAATGATTCATTTGTACCTATAAAACAATGACAAACGAAGTAACGTTCAGAATTTGAATATCTACTTGCCCTGGGTTTTATTATCTTAACATGAGAATAACAAGAACACAATAACAAATAAAATATATTTGTATTGTGTGTAAACATATCAAACACCTTGAGAACAAATGTACCTCCGATTTTCTGTATTGACAATGCTAATACAATTTCCGATAACAACAACTTACTCGATATTACTTCCTGGGCATGGAAATATTTCACATCAAAACCTCCATCTCCAGTGACTAAATCGACACCGTCGGGGAATTTATTTAATGTTATTTTGGTAATTAATTCAATGTTTTTAAGTGTTGTTATATCATGATACATTATATTTTCAGATAAAACATATGGATTATAAAAAATACCATTACGTTCATTTATACTTGTAGTAAGATAATCAAAATGTTTATTTTTTTTTCTACGAATGTCATTTATACAGTCTATGAAACCTCCTGGCGCTTCACATATAAAAAAACAATCAAGACGGTCTGAAAGAATAATTGGATTATGGTAAATCATTTCATATAATTTGAAATAAGACCTACTTATAACTTTTTTTATACAAAGAACTTCCAGTAGTTCATAATCATGGAGATATTTTACTATATTATTTCTATATCGTTCCTGGACAACACTCAATGAATCTATTTTACGTTTAGTATCATTGATTGATTTAAAATCTCCGTATTCTGGTCTTATTAATTTATTGTAAGATGTAGAATCGCAAATATCTAATGAATCAACAAGGTATAAAAACAAGTTTTCGAAAAACGTTTGTTTAATTTCATTTTTTTTGAATATGGTTATTTCCATTATTGAAATTAATGGGATTATTCAAAGAACAATGGTAACGATATTAATTGTAATTATTACTGAATCTTTAATTTTCATTTCTTATTTATAAAGAATGAATTACCTAAACTTTGTTGTTTTAATTTTTATAACATCTTACTTAATTAGTAAAAACTATAATGCATCATTATTTGTTACACTTATTGCTTTATTATCAGTAACTACTTTTAATTATAATTGCTTACAATTAAACTTAATTATAATATTATTAATATTATTTAAACTTAATGACAATAACACAAATAATACTAAACTAATTAATTTTATTTTAATAAGTTATGTTTTTTATAGCATAACTGAATTATTAGTTCATAAACATGTAATGCATTGTAATAAAGATAGTACAATTAGTAAAACTTTAGAACAATTACAAATACCAATTGTAACAAACCACTATTTTGATACATGTGAACACCATATTGACCATCATATATCAGTTAAATCTGATATGACACTGTCTCATGTTAATCATAAACAATCTCTATTTATGGGCTGGAATGTATTTATCCATATTTATATCCTTACTTCAATAACTTTAATATTAGCTAAATATGTATCAAATTATGATATTTCTTATAAATATATCTTTATTATTAGTTTGGTATTAACATATATATGGTCTTATTTATGGAATAAAATACATATAAAAATGCATGATTACGATACTGAATATTCTATAAGAGAAGGTCCATATGATTCAACTTTAGAAACAGAATTTATTAAAGATTTGTTATTAGATAATCATACAAAACACCATTTACAAAAAGGTGTTAAAAAAGGTAATTTTAATGTAATTATTTTAGGAGCAGATGAATGGTTTGGATATAATAACAAAGTTGTTGATAATTCTGAATAACCAAATAAATTAAGTTAAAGAACAGTGTGTTTATTAAAGTAAGATAATACAAATGGATAAAATAATTTTCAAGAAATCGATAATAAAATCCAGTGAAAGGTATTTTACCAATCATCCATTTTATAAAGACATGAACGAAGGACGTGTTGCTCGTTCAGGTATACAGTTATGGGCAGCTAATAGGTATTATTACCAAAAAACAGTCCCAAGGAAGGATTCTTTGATTTTAATGAATTGTAATGAGAATTCTCCACTGAAAAAAAAATTTATCGAACGGTTATTAAATTACGATGAATTACACCAAGTAACTGCATGGAGAAATTTTTGCAAAGCCGTTGAACTTCCAGAACAGACAATTGATACGGACCAATTTGTGTTACCTGGTGTTAAATTTGCTGTCGATAATCATCTTAATTTTTGTATGAATGCTACTTTTGAAGACTCATTAACTTCTTGTGTGACTGATACATTTGGACCTGAGTTTCATACACTTAGACTTGAAAAGTGGAAAAAGAATTACCGATGGATTCAAGGTTCTGGTTTTGAACAGTTTATGAACAACAATTCAAAACTTAACCATTTCAATGGTAAAGCTGAAGTTAATGATTTTATAATTGACCATATCCTAGACCACTACAAAACACATGAACAACAATTACGTGCCTTAAGTATTATCAATTACAAGTTAAATGTATTGTGGTGTATACTGGATGCTGTCCAGTTGAAGTATATGTTTTTTGGTGATAATTTATCGAGTGGAGAACTTTCCACCAGTGAGTTATTTATTAATTGATTATTCGTTTCAGAAATTTAGATTACTCTATGCTGCTTTAGATTGTTCACATAACTTTGTTTCCTTATTGTAAAATTGTCCTGTGTCTCATACTGGAATATCTTGACAAAAATTTGTTTGACTGTTGTAAAATGTTCCTGTGGTGCATACTCTAATATCTTCACATGACTTTGTTTGTCTGTTGTAAAATTTTCCGTTGTCGCAAATATTTTCACATGAGTATGGAGTTGTTTTATAGTTCATTCTTTGACCGATTTTACATGCCGGAGGGAGAGCGGTTTCTAACGGAATTGTATTACCAGGTGTACTAGTAGTACCATTGTCAGGTTCTACTAGATATAACATGTTATTGTTAGTTAATAATAACACGTTATTAACAAATCCAAGTAGTTCTATTTCTCTATCTTCCTTATTATTTTTAAATACTCCAATATCTCTCACCCTTGATATATTTATATGGTAAGTTTTATCTTGATATTTACCATTTTCTTCGTTATAAACATTATTAACTTTAATTCTTAATTTAATACCATCACTGTGTGTAATTCTAAAACCTGAATTTGTACTTAAATCAGCTGTTTGTACAATCTTATCTTTAAGGACTTTTTTAGCCTTTTCTTTTGCTTTTTTGCCAAATAAACCAGATGCAGTTGTTCCAACATTTTTTACAAGATTCAAAACTTTTTTTACTGATTTAATACCAACCCAACTACCTTTTCCTTTGGTATTATAAAAACTGATAGCATGGTTACAAAGAGAATTAACAATATCCCATTTATCTGGAACAACATCATCACCAAAGTTACTTTTATCACCTGTAATGTTCCACATCAAATAAAGTAACGTTACCACTAGCAACAACGTTAATTTGGTTGCACCTTCAATGGAGTCCCCAAAGCGTGTACATCGAGTTTTCAACATTATTTTTAATTTTAATTAAAACCAAATATTTTAAATCTGGTTTTAATTAAATGGGTAATAATACTAGTACCGCTAGTTCAGCTTTTGGTGAAAAATCAAAAAAATGTTCAATTAACGACCCAACTAAACCAAGACCAGGGTATTATACCAACGGGCATGAAGTATATTATTGTGGGAAACAAATGACATTATTACCTGGTGAAATCCCCAGTTCATTTAAGAAGTTGGGATACTCATACGCAAAAACAAACAAATGTGTATTTTATAAGGGCGTTCCTATTGATGGTACAGACCCAGCTACATTTGTAACCATTGACCGTAAACAACAAGAAAATATACTATTACCACCACACCAAAAAGCTATTATAACGAGAATAAACGGTGTCATTGGAAGAGACCGTCATGGAATATATTTCCAGGGAAAAATAATAATCGGTAATTAATTAATTAAGTGGTACTTCTTAAACAATTCCGTATTAACACTAACAAGGTCCTTGTAATCTTGTGAATCAATTATTGGTATTTCATCAGTTATAAGAAAATGTTTAAAACCAATTTTAGATTCTTCAGCACTTCTGTAGGTATGGTGCCAACTTTCAACAACTGGAATACTACCACACATTATTGTTTCATAAAATCTAAATGACCAAGGACCGTCTCCAGATGGACAAAGTATGTATTTACTTTGAGACATTGTTCGAAAATACATTTCGTTTTCACTAACAACACGGTATTGTACTTTTCTTGATTGATTATCATTGTTTCTTCTTGGATTGTACCATCCTTTAAATACAGGGTCATTTGTTTTGTCAAAAGGTCCCAATGACTGGTGACCAGGGTCTGTATTGATAAAAACTGAATCGGTTGTAAAATGTTTTTTTGCAAAATCAATTACCCACTGTCGTTCTGCTTTATTTATAATTGTACTACCGATGAAACAAAAATCGTAAATTTTTTGACCTTCTGGATTCAGATTGACAATTGATTGGTAATAACTTCTTGCAAATTTTGCAAATGGGGGGGCAGAACTTGCACTATTGGTTTTTTCACCAACTTCAGCTAACGCGTCTTCCATATGGTATTTAAGACCTTGGTAATAATGATCTCCTAATATCAAATTTGTACATTCCATTATTTTAATTAAAAATTAAGTTATTTTTTTAAGTTAATTTTTTAAAGTTAATTTTAATTACAATCTTTGCAACCAATGGGAATCGAACCCATCCGTGTCATAAACAAATGCATCTTAAGTGCATTGGCGTCCCCAGCTACCTCTGGTTGCAAGCATTGTAATGGTTTGAAAGTGCTCTTCGCTTCATACTGGGTTCGAACCAGTGACCCCACGGTTAACAGCCGTATGCTCTAGCCAACTGAGCTAATGAAGCGAACAACACTTTGTTGTTAATCTGTTAATTGGCGTTTCTTTAAGTAAGTTTTAATTAAAATTGAAATTATCATTAGGTTATATAACGACAATATTGTACCCTGTTAGTGGGCCAATAGTCTTATTGTTAACAGTATATGTAACACCATTTGACAACACAAAAGAACTATATGGCGATATAGTAGTTATATATTCACCACCAGTATAAACATCAATAGGAGTATTTGTACTATTATAAATAAAAGGTTTACTAAAATCTATAACAACATTACCTATATTTTCTTTGGGAATAATTCTTGTAGTAGAGTTAGAATTTTGAACTATATATTGTTGGCCATTATTTATCTTAAAATTGTTATTATTTGATATAGTATTTAATTTTTTCATAGATGAGTTATAAACTGAAACAGCTGTACCGCTGTTATTAATAATAGAAAATTGTTCTGCACCAAAGTTGCTCTTATTGGTAATTTGCCAAACCAGTACTACAACAAGTAATAAAAACAAAAGCATTAACAAATTGTTACATCCATCACCCCCCCCCCTCTACACGGTCACCAAATCTCAAACGGCGCATTTTGTTAACTTTACTTAAGAAATTAATTTTAAAATTAAATTAAATTTAAATTTAACTAAAATGAACGAATATTCCCACGACCAAGAAACGGTAGTATTCGAATATATACCCAAAACAATCAAACGCAAGGAAACGAAGTACCCCCGAACGAAGATACCCAGGACTCTCGTCCAGACATTTAAAACAAATTACGTCGGTACGGAAGTTATCAAGTGTACCAAGAGGATGCTCAACAAGAACAAAACATTTAATTATATGTTTGTTGATGACCAACTCGGTATTCAAACAATCAAAGAAAATTTCGAACCAACGGTTCTCGATGCATTTTTAAAGTTGAAAGCAGGTGCTGCAAAGGGTGATTTTATTAGGTATTGTGTAATGTATATATACGGAGGCATTTATGTTGACATGGATTCAGAAATAATCACAAATCTAGAACGTTATCTCAATTACGATTTTGTAATACTTTACGACGGTGCTCCAAATATACTTCAATGGTTTTTTATGACAGTCCCCAAACATCCGTTGTTCAAAATGATTATCGATGAAATGGTAAATCGAATTCACAACGGAGAACAAAATATATTCCTTGCAACTGGACCCACATTGGTTAGCGATGTTGTGTATAATATCATTAACGGAACTAATTTAGTCAATAATACCAGATTAGTTCCTAAAGACCAGAGAGCACTTACATACACCACTCAATGGAAATCAATTGACCTTTTGAAAGACGGTCTTATAACAGCAGAAGACCCCATTAACACAGAAATTGATAAACGTTTAGCAATTTTTACATTCAAAGGTTACAGAAAGGAATATCTGTATACACCAACAAATCCAAAGTACTGTCCTACTTTTAATTGCCCAACACCTGGGCTTTACCAAAGTAATTAATCAACGGGGGGTGGTTATCAATGGAATATCAACGGGGGTTATCAATAGAATATCAACGGGGGTTATCAATAGAATATCAACGGGATATTAAACATCCATATAATCATATTCCATCTGTGGTAATTCAATTCAAAGTTTCCAGAGAACTTAATATTTTCATTACCATCGGCAACCAAACGTTGGTAATTAATCAATGAAATACTTGAAATTGTAAATAATATTCCTAATAATGGAAAAATGATGTCTTGGTTTACAATCTGAGTATGGATGTCATTACCTGTACTTGTATAACTTATCTTTCCCAATATAATACCAAGTGATGCACAGCGTCCATTTACTACTTCTGCGTATTTCAGGTAATCAAATTCAAAATCAAGATTAAAATTAATTACTTTGGTACTTTTATCAACAATTTTAACAATTGGTACAGGTTTTACAATAACCGGTAAAATCGGTGTTATATTTAATACAGAATTTAGATTTTTAATAGTTTGTTTTATGCTAATTATCGGTTTGGTAATTTTATTCATTTGGTAATTTGGTAATTTTATTTTTTAAATCGGTTAATCAATTCAACAAAATGTTTTATTATTTCATTCTTGATAATAGGTCTAGTTAATCTATGACCATAAATAAGTAATAAGGGAGTCACAAATCTACATAGACCACGATGAATCAAAAATTTAGATTTTTTGTGAAATCCCTTGTAAATGAATTTTTTTGAATATTTTTTAAACGCGTTGTGCATTTTCCTTTCAGTTATTTTAGTATGACTAATATAACTAGGGTCTATACGACGGATTTGTTTATTTTTGGGGTTATATACAAATAAAATAAGATGTTTATTTTTTGTTACTTTGTTATCAACATCAACAGGAATAATAATAGCTTTATTTTTATTACCCCCTGCATCAATGACAATGTCCTTTATTTTAATTTTGTCTTTGTATGAAATTATATGAGCATAACGCTTATTTAAACGATAGCCTTTTAGAATATAATTCACAGGTTCTCTGGGGTCTTTTATGAGCTTTGTTAACTGATAAACAATTTTTGCAAATTTACGACTAATTCGCATTTTTTTTAAAGAATTTATTAATTTATTCACCTTTGTTTTATTTAGTTTCATTACAACTATTTGTACCAAATATTAATTTTGTTAATGAAAATTTGTCTTTAAATTCCATTTTTTGTCTGATTCCATACATTATAAATCCGATAATTGCTATAATTATAAAGGACAACAAACACTTTTCTCTAAACAGTTTGAGTTTTGTATCGTCAAAATCGGGGTCTTCTTTTTGTTTATCTGATATATATATTCTAATATTTTGGTCAATAACTATTAAAATTAATAGTGGTAACGTTATATAAATTTTATTTTTAATTGACATTATAAATAGTATATACACCAATATTGTCTTTTTCCATGTAGAAGCTAAACCTTTGTTATTTAAGTCAAATACTGTAAACAAAAAGAAAAAAGAAAGTATACCGAAGATGTGTTTAACTAATACATTACTTTTTAGTAATTTTTGAAGGTCACATGAAAGAAACGATGTCAAAAATCCAAAAATAATCCATAAATAAAGTGCACCAAGTGATGTTAAAACATCAAACCCGTTTTTATTTAAATTCCTTATAAATAATGTAAAATTGTTCATCGAATGTTAAATAAATCGAATATTAAATAAATCGAATATTAAATAAATTCATTTAATTAAATAAACTCATTTAATTAATAATAATGATTTTATTAGTAGTTTTTATAATAATAGTTCTTGTAATTTTGGTAAAAGGGTATGATGTTTTTGATATCCCAACATTTTTTCGTTCAAAAATAAAGATAGACAAATGTTTTTTGATAACGATGGAAAGTTCAAAAACTAGATACAATTCATTTTTGAAGAATTACAATCAAAATTGTAATTTACCGTTGGAAATTATTTGGAGCGTCAATACCAAGAACCCAGAAGTAGCAGAACGATACAAACACCTGGTAACCCAAGAAAAATACGATTTAATGTACATGTTTGATTCAGGTAAAGCAATACGACCAGACCACAGTTATATTAATTCAGGTGCATTGGGTTGTTATTTGGGTCATATGGAATTTTACAACAGGTGTTTTCAACAAAATCTTAATTATGCAATAGTATTTGAAGACAATGTTATCATTGGTGATACTTTTACCAACGAACTTAATACCTTACTAGATATGATAAAAACAAATCATTTAGATTTTGATGTAATATTTTTACATTGTTGGGCACATATCCCTGATGAACAAACCAATGGGCCAATTACTAAAATAAAATGGACAATGAGTACAAAATGTTACCTCATAAATGTAAACAATATGAAAAAACACCATCATTTGTTTTATCCCATAGATACTCATGTAGACCTTGTTTATGAGAAATTAATATATCACGGTAATGCAAATGTGTATCTTAAATCTTTTAAAAGCTTTAAAATATTAAAGACGTCAAGTAATATAGGACATACCGATGTAAAAAATAATAAGTATGTACAGTATTTTAATAAAGATATACAACAAGATATGGTTAGATGCAATGTTTTTGTATGAAACTGGTATAAGTTGACATTTTAATTTAAATTTTAATTAAATTATTCGTTTAATATAACAACGCGTAATGGGTCTTGTTTCATTCGGTCGGCGCCACAGGCGTCCATCTGCCAAACTGTTAAAACTTGCACGGAAGTACCACATTAAGGTCTCTACCAGAAAGGGTGGCCGACGGGTTTACAAGTCGGTCGCGATGTTGAAAAAACAAATTCGTGCCAAAATGAACCGTGTTCGTCGCGGTAGAGCCCACGTTAAAGCAAGTGGTGCTTGTGGTGGTTTGAGAAAACGTGTTTGTCAATCGAACCCCAATTGTAAATACATCCGAGGAACGGGTTGTCGTGTGAGGGGTGGAAAACTAAGGGAGGGACCAGCCCTCCCACCTGGTCACACCTTTACAAGTTTCGGCGCGCGTTCTTTTAAACAATTTGCTAACCGTTTACGTTCTGATGCATTTTCCATAAACAATATTGATATGCTATCAAGACTGGCTACAGTACAATCAATATCAGATACTTATTATAATCTAAAGAATTTTTATAATACTAAATTATCTAAACAAGAACGGGATAATGTTCGTGATAAATTTATTGATGCTAAAAAGCTTTTTCGTATTATAGAAAATTATAATCCTAGTGAACTTACTTTATCTGTTTTAAAAGGTATTTTAGCAGATATGGAAGAGATACAACGTTCGATTTATTTTACAGGAGGGAAAATAATTAACGGTCGCGGTGGTGAAAACATCAACAATAGCTATTAGTAAATATTCATTTAAAATATATAGATACTAATTTTTTTACAAACGTTAATTTTTGTATCTAATTTAAAATTGTTACGATTGTTCCACTGGGTCATGGAATTCATCTTCTGGTTGGTCAGTGGTTGTAATATTTATTAAACTATTCTTAAGCTTGTTCCTAGCAGTTTGTAATATTTCATTATTCAATTTCAAGTGGTTTTTATTGGGTTGTCCTGGTACATCCGTTACAACCTGAATGTCTTGTAAATCAACTTGTAAATCAACTTGGGATTCTTCTTCAGGTGAACGTTTTTTGGGACTCGTGTTGGGACTAATACTAATCCTTTTCATAATGTCCGATATTCCACCTGATACTGCTCTAACGACCTTGTTTCCAAGAGCACCTGTAAAACCGGTAGATTGATTGGTAAAGTAATTTTTACGGTTATTGACACGGTCAGATATGATATTCTTAAACTTAATACCTGCATCTGCTATTATTTTGGAATTTTTGTATTCATCATCGGTGTAGATATCTACTTTATTGATATGGATAATTTCAGGTTCTGTTATACCTGAATTGGAATACTCGTTATTGAATGCATCAAGTATAATCTTTGGTATGGTAGGGCTTTGTTCTATCAAACGGTCAATTTCTGTTCGTGATATCTTAACGAGTTCCTTACCACCTATGGAACGGTCCTTAACGGGCAAACTCAGTTCAACGGTAATATTCCTTGAATACTTTCCGAAATTGATACTTGTTATCCTATGAGCTTCCATATTTTCCGATACTTTGAGGAATTGGTACAACGTTGTCAAGATGGCACAAAACAAATTAACTGCACCAATGATTGCTGGAATGTAAGGCCTGATAACAATCGGGAATGTATTCTGGGCAAAGTTAGCAGTTCCAGTTATCGTACTCATAATAATCAGTGGAATCATAAAACGCATATTTTGTTTTTTATAACTTAGGTGTGCTTGGTTGTGTAACCAGCGATAACAACTGGCTATTTCTGCCCAATTTTGAAGCAATTTAGCTTGTTGGTTGTTCCAGTCTGGGACCACCGGTTGTTGTTTTTTGGGAACATTTTCAAAATTATTCATTTAAACGAGTGCCTTTTGTTAATTATTATTAACATTATTAATGTGATTAATAATGATTAATACCACTGAAACCATATAAAAAGTATTAATATCTGGGCGACATCTAAGGTCTACTAAATCTTCCAGAAAATTATAAAGGTATCCATTTTCCTTTTTAACACCTCTTGCTAGGCATTCTACTCTACTTAAAGTACAATGTCTATAATTGAATAATAGTTTAAAGTTTACATAAATGAGTATAGCTAAATACCATTCTGGAAATTCTTTTCTGTTGATTATAAAAATTAATCCCACCACGACAATTAAATAATAAACAAATACGATAAATTCCATCTGAATTAATTAATTTTAATTAAATTTTAATTAATAAATATATCCATTAAAGTTAATTAAATTTTAATTAATAAATATATCCATTAAAGTTAATGGATATTCTACAAAAATTTGGAGAGTCGAGCCCAGTTGGTGTAATAGCTGGACAATTCCTACCTGAAAAATTTGGAGCTGCAAAGAATGTAAATAACGAATCATCAAAACCACCCAGTAACAACGATTCACTTATAAAATTCATCAGTGCAATTTTATTTTTTGGTTCAATGTACTACTATTTTAAATGTTGTGTAGGACCTGATGGTGTATTCCGTTTCAAATTTAGAGAATTGTTGTTTGCATGTTGTTGTCCCTTTATTTATTTTCCTTATAGACTCGCTGTAAAGTGCAATCGTCCAAAGGTCCAACCACAGTATAACCAGCCACAGTATAACCAGCCACAATAACGAACCAACTTAAAAATTTGATTTTTTGTTTGTTTAAATGGATGAAAACCTGCTGTTCTTTGTTAGGGGTTCGAGTTCATTTTTATTTGCGATACCAGTTTATGTAAGTTACATATACGGTAATTATTCTGCATTTGTTTTGAATACGTTGTTAATACTCAGTTCATTCTTGTACAATGGAGGTTACTATTCAATTAGGTACGAACAGTTTGATTACCTTGTTATAACTTTGATTGGAGTGAATTATATCAATCAAATTTTTATAAATACTTTATTACTTTTATTGGGGTATTATGAATATCAACGAACTAAGTCAATAGAATACACCAAGGACATTTCTATGATGATGGGTGCTGTTAAGGGTATTGTAGTAACTTATTACCATTCAGAACTAATAATTTTATACTTATTGCTTATGAGTATTGTTTATGCATGTACGATACGTGCAGTAAGACGATTTTTTTACTATCGTTACAATGGACTACATAATTTGTTATTCACGTATTTGTTCCATATCTGTGTAACAAATATACTTTGTATTTCAATTTAACTTAACAATGATACTTTATTTTATTGTATGGTGTCACGAGAGTTTCTTGTGACCTAAGTATTTCTGTTTGGTTTGGGTCGTTTATTTGGAGCGGTGTTTTAATAAGTAATGCAGTACCACCAGAATAATTTAATAGATTAACATCTTGGTTTTCTAAGTAAAGCACTGGACTTCCTGGAATATGTGTTTGTATTACTGAACTACTAACATTTGCCCCCACTGGTGAGAACCCGTTAGTATGATAATAAGTATTGTCCATTTAAACTTAATTAACATTTTTAATTAAACGTTTTAAATTAAACGTTTTTAATTAATGATATTACATTCCCTAGCCCATCGACGCATCATTGAATGGTATTGTCCATAGGGAGGGAGGTGGTTGTCTTCTTTCCAATAAATGTCATTACAAGTTGTATGAGTAAGTTCATGGATAACAAGGTCCATAATTCTGTTGTAATCGTATAAAGGTCCACAAGTGTAATTGTTACCATTTCCTTTTCTGATATTCCTCAAAGTAAGGTGCATTGAACGTCTTTTGGCCCTTGGATAACCGTTGATATTGACAATTTCTTTAGGTTTGTTAAGACCTAAAATACCATGGTCATTAGGTGTCATCTCTTGCATATTGTAAAATGGTCCAATTATCATTGATTCTTTGTTAACGGTGTCATTTAATGAAGAAAGTTCATTTTGATTTGATAAATTTGTACTATTTATTAATTTGTAATGTCTTTTCCAACTTGGTATATGTATATCAAATGTGTGTATTACACCCCATGCTATTGGATGGTTGTACCACATTTCTGGATTTTGAATGAGGTAAAAAAGTAATAAATTTATATTCTTTCTAGACATTGCAAGAACATTGGCAATCTGTTTTTGTTCTTGAGGTGTTCCTACATTGTAAACTTTGTATCCCAATTTGTCAATATCGTTGTTAAGATTTACAAAATTTGTTTCTTCGTCTACGTCCCAAAATGGAGCCATTAATAACCAATGAGTCTTTGTTAATGGAAAATTAATTTAAAATTAAAATTAATTAATTTCATTAATTTAATTTAACCTTGCACCTGTTGTCTCTAAAGATACACTCTTTGTTACCAAGTCCTCTTCCAGAGTTACATTCTATAGGTGTGGTAAATCGTTCACATGTATCATAATTCAACGGATAATTCTTAACATCATTAATATTTACTTCTCTCCATACAGTCTTTATGGTATTTCCCATATCCAAGGGAAATTTAATATACGGAGTAGGTCCGTCTTGTTCTATCGTTCTCATAACAAAAGTAGTACTTCCAGTTCTTGGATTTAATTCTTCATATGGAACTGTAATTGTATATGGTTGTCCAGTCAATTTATTTTTATTCAAACGGTATACCTGAAATAGATATCCGTTATAAGCCTCTCGTGAATAACTGCCTGTATATGGATTGTAAAGAACCGCTTCGATGGTATCTTTTGTTTTTGATTTATTAAGAGTAAGTTCTTCAAATCTAATAATCGTTGGGTCCAATGAAAGTTGTTTCATGGACTGCATTACCTTTTCAACAGGTGCTACACGTTGTGGAACAAGTAAACGAAATAAGTCTTTACGTGCTACAGTTCTTGTTATTACTTTATTTACAAGGTCTGGTGTATCATTAAGTATCTTCATAAGTCTTTTAATTATAATCGTATAATAACCAACGTCTGGATTTTTTTGTTTTAACCGTTTCATTGAATGATTATAAATCATTTTCTCCAGTTGAATAGAATCTGTATTTATTAATAAATTTTTAAAAATAAGGTATTTGTTTAAGATGTCCTTTGAAAGTTTGTCGAGTATAATTCCTTTCAGTCGTATCGTATAATTCTTTCTAAGTCTTTTAAATAACATCCGTTGTCTGAATGTTTTATTAACTTTGGTTTGGGTAGAACCAGTGATTGAAAAATAATCTGGTTTGAATGGTTTCTTCCTTTTACCAACAATGAGTTTGTTAAAAACAGGTATTTTTCTTGGTTTGGTGACAATACTTATTGTTGGTTGATTATTAAGTAAATTATAATTTCTTCCACGAAGTGCATTACGCTCTGTATCGGAAAGAAGTATCAATTTACCTATGTTCCTAATAGCCGAAACGTCTTGTTTTAATTCACGGTACAATTGATACGGTTCGTCATTTTGTATCAACTCGATTGTTTTTATACTAGTAATACCTATGTGTTCTACGCTTATAGGTAAATATCTCAACATCTGTTTATAAAAAAACGAATTAGCAATTTCAAAATCTGTAGCATTTTTATATTCTTTCATTTTGGGTATATGTATTTTATTCGATTTTGCAAGTGAATGCATCTTCTCTAATTCATTTTTAGTGAGAACGACCCAATTAATATCTATGGAATCTGGTATCCGTTTAACTGGTTTCTCCATATTTGAAGAACCTTCGTTGGAAAATTCTTTGTAATATTGCTTTCTAATTTCTTTGATAGTATCTAGTATACCATTGTCTAATTCATCATTGCTAACGAGTTCTGTTTCAAAAGAAGTTGGTTCTTGTGGTTGAAAATGCCTAGAATAAATAGAACGGACAGTTTTAAGTTCGTTTGTTAGCCTTTCAAGTTCTTTGCGTTCAGATACAGACAAAGTTCTAGATTTTAAAATATCTGAATATCCATTAAGTTTATAAGAATATTCAAATTCCTTCGTTGCCAATTCCGTTTCTAGGGGTGTTTTAGCATTACCTACATCTGTAATTTCATTATTAATTTCATTAAGCCTAATTGCAAATATAACAGGATCTATCTTTCTATTAATTAAAGTATTTATTAAACTGTATTTTGCATCTGTAAGACTCTTTAGTGTTTCCGTAATATTTCCAAGTTCAGATTCTATCGAACGACTTGTTTCGATTTCATCTGGGTAATCTCCTGATTCATTTTGAGACATTTCCGAACTTTCTGAACGGTCAGAACGTTCTGAACCTTGGTCTGAAAGGTATTCATCGTCTGAATTCATCAACTTGAATTTACTTTATTAATTAACTTTATTAATTATCTTTACTAATTAATAAAGTAAATTCAACTTGATGAGTTCATTGCCAATATTTTTTGGTTCAGGTAAATGTCCCGCGTGCGTAGGGCAAAAAAAGATTTTACAATCTAAAGTAGTCAATGTAGACTATTATTACTACGACCTAGAAAAACTTCCAGTTCCACGTCTGATAATAGACAAGTCAGGTAGTTATTCAATGCCTACATGGTGGATACCTATAAAAATTGTAAATGGGGTACCTTATGGAAAGCTACTCAAGGGTATGTTATCGATTCAACAAATAAATAAATTTATGAAAAAAAAATCAAATAGGCCGCGCAATCTTCGTTTTGGCGCCTCCGAACCGGTAAAATCCTTCCCCAACGGACAAGGTTTTATGACATCCCCCACTTGGGAAGAGGTTATGCGACAACAATATGGAGGAGATGGTACAAATTCTGTTCCATTTGGAGGACAACTTAAGAACACAGACATTATTTTTGATAAAGCTTATTATTTAGCACCAGGTGGGACTATACCCAACGGTGACCTAGGTACTTATCTTGGGTTAAATAGAACATGCAACGGTCTTAACAAAAATCGTGGTTTTATTCCAGGTTTGTTATCTGGTAGTCCTTACCAAGAAATAAACTAAACTGTTAACAAAGATAATGTTTTCTACATACCGATATGTATTTATCGGCACCTCCAATATCTACTATTTCTTTAATACCGGATTCATTAATTTTCTTTGTAAAAGGAGCTTCTGTTCCATCGTTGCAAATAGTACAAAATGCGTTCAACTTGACAACTGAATCAGCAATCGGAATCAGATTAAGAATATGACCAAACTCAGAACGATTTATATCACCTGACAAACCAGCAACTGTTACACACTTATGATGTGTGTCCACCATTAACTTTACGAATGGATACAGGTCTTCAAAAAACTGTGCTTCATCTATAAAGATATAATCACATTGGTTATCGATGTTATAATCACATTGGTTGTCAATGTTGTAATCCATTAAATTTTTCAATTTTATACAATTAATTCTTGTTAAATTGTGTGTACAAACGATTTCTTGTTCTCCAGTTGAATGAGAATATCGATTGTCATCGATGTAATTGATAACTATGTATTTCTTTTTAAGAATATTAAGTTTGTTAATTCTTCTAATAAGTTCTGTAGTTTTACCACTAAACATATTACCAATAATCAATTCCAATTTACCTTGGTTCATTTTACTGTTAATATTTTTAGTATCCCAATTCTTTAATTAATTTATCTATACCACTTGGTCCATTATCATAAATAGTCCCAATAGTTCCAACTGTTGGTGAACCAAGTCCATATGGATTACCTTCATTGTCATAAATATTATTAGATAACCCATTTTCACTTAGAAGTATTTTATTATATATTTCTTGTACTTGTGCACCTGAATGTATGTTTCCTACCGAGTTGGTTCCTCCAGTACTTATGACTGTAGCTGGTGTAAAAGGTAAATTTTCTCGAAGTGAAAATCCTTCTAATGAATTAAAATTGTTGGTATCTGTAGCTAACATGATATTATAAATATAAATATCTGAATGTAAGTCGTTGTTGTTGTTATTGTGTTCTTTGATGGATTTATTCCATGCATCTATAATCCTTGTTGTATTTTGATACACTTCTGCTTTGAAAGTAATTGTATTGTAACGTGTTGTATTTACAACTGAAAAAAGAACTGTATTGTAAAAGTGGTTATTATTTGTTAAAGACTTATAGGTATTTATCTTGATATCTGTTATTACAAAACCTTCTGATAACGGGTTATAACTATTAAACATTGGTATTTCATTTCCAGAATTGACCATTTTTATATTTAAATAATCGGTAACGTCTACATTAAGCATATTTATAAAAGAACTGAGAGGTTCGTCTCCAGTATCTAAAAATGGAGTATATCGTTCTTTTGTCATTTCAGTACCGATTAATGATTGTCTTTCAGAAATTACTAAATTTGAAAGGTATTCCTTGATGTTGTTAAAGTATTCTTTGGGATTAGTTATTGGTCTCATTGCAAACCTTTCAACTGCTGCATTTTTGTCTCCCCATGTTTGTAATAACCCTTTGGTGTTTTTGTATCCTTGAAATGGTGTAGTACAATCATGTATTCCAACTTGGCTTGCATATGGAGCAGAATAAGAAGTATTTATATAAGGTTGATTGTTTGCTAAAAAGTGATGAAGTTTACTATTAAACATTCTCTACTTATTAATTTTAAATTAATTTAATCGACAATTGTTAATTTAATTAAGTTAATTCTAACATTTTTCCTTTTAGTAGTATCTTTTGGGGTTCTTTGATTATTTTGCATTTATCTGTAATGTAGTAGTAATAACCAGGTTCTACAATGTAATAATTATCTGAATTTGAATCATGTATGTAAGTACAAGAATGTGCGTTCCAATTTGTATCTGTATAAAAAACAAAGTTACTATTATGCTTTTCAAGATTATCTAAATTAATACCACTGTTATTTATCAGTGATTTACATGTTTTATCCATATGATATTTAATCTTGTTTTCGTCTAACTTTAATAACCCATGCGTACTAATGATATTATGCGAATATAGTTTCATACAAAAATAAATGAACAGAACTAAAAAACAACAAGCAATACATTTAAAAATTAAGAATTTCATTAATTGAATGGATAATTTTAAAGACCAAGTACTAACTTATGAAAATAAAATCTTTTCAGTTTATTTACAAAAAAGAAAAAAGTTTATTGAAATAATCCATCAAACCGAGTTTAAAAATCTCAGTGAGAATGAATTGACCATTTGTATAAACGATATAAAAGAAGTAACCGATACTACAAAAATTGTTTGTGAAAACATGGATTACTTTATATCAAATACTTTAACAAATTTTAAAAATACGTACAACATCGATAATCATTTGTTAATTCAAAAAATTGTACTAAATTATTTGTTTCTAGAACCTTTTCTCAATGGCCGTAAATCAACTGATTCGTCGGACTCGTATTCTGATTCGCTACCTGATTCGCTACTGGATTCGGTAGCCGATTCGTCTGAATCTTCATCTGACCCTTCATCGGATTCACTACCGGATTCATATAAATCACTAACTTCCTTCTGTAGCAATTCTAGAACTGCTTCTGAATGATGTTGAGAATATTCGAGTTTACATATTTCATTGACATTAAACATTTCTTTAAGAACAGGCAAATATCTATGGTCGATACCAACAGGCATTATTATATTGAATTTAATAATAAGGTCTCCAAATAACCCAGGGTTTTGATATACTGGCATACCAAGTCCTTTGATTGTTCTAATCGAATTATGTTTATAAAGAATATCTTTTGGGTCTTTTCTAATTTTTATTATCTTAGCATCTAGATGTTTTATATCAAACGTTAGCTCAAATACTTCATAAAAATTTATATTTTTTACCATAACAAGGTTGTCGTGGTCTCTCTGAAAAATAGGATGTTCATTTTCGATGAGTGTGATGATAACATTGCCTGGAATATAACCTGGATATTGGTCCGCTTCACCTTCGAAGCATATTTCTTGTTCATCTCTCATTCCACGTTCTATTGGAACTGTTAGTTTTTTCCTTTCTTCGAGTACTTTACCATCTTCTGTTATTTTCCTCTTGACAACAAGTTTCTTCTTCTTACCTGTATAAAACTCATCCAAGTTGATATTCAAATCGAACTTGATATCTCTGGTTTTAGGTAAGTTTTTTGAAACTGGTTGTTGGGTGGTTGGAGAGTTACCCATTATTTCTTCGGAGTTGTTAAGCATTTTAAATACATTTTTTGTAACATGTGAAATCATTTGTTCCATATCCATATTCTCTATAGCATTTTTGTCTTCGTTTGACATATTATTTGCTATCTCGTTTGCCATCTTGAAAATATCCATAATTATAACTTTTCTCTGGAGCCTTTATTACCTTTAACTTTATTTTTTTATATAGATTACCGCCAATTACCAAAATCTTTCAATTGTTGGGAAAAAATCTTTCAATTGTTGGCAATTATTGTTCAATTTTGGGAAAATCTTCAATTTTGGTAATTTTTTTCCAGACGTATTCTTTCAAAATGGTCTCTTCTCAATCGATTTGCAACTTGGGGTGGTATTTTAATCTTCGCATGAAAATGGTTACCACCCCTTTCAGTGATAATAATCTGGTAATCACTCAGGTTCCAAAAGTCCGTAAATAATTTTATGTCATTAAACAAATTGATAATTGTTTCTGGCGGTATGTCATAAATTGATTGGTAGTGATTTACAGATGTAACTATAATCATTGGTCTTCTGAAAAGGTCATGATTAAATACGTAATCCGGTGTTCTACTAATTATATGTTCTTTTACTGTACCTCTTGGTTTACACGAGTAACAATTTTTCTTAAAAAGAATATCATTCATTCCAGGTGTTTCTAAATTGTCAGGGACACCTGGAATAATTATTTCATTTCCATTTTTGATATTTTCAATAATTCTTTCAACTTTATCGTTATCCATTTAAATTTAATAAGTTTGTTTGGTCTTTAAATTGATTAAAGTTGTTCTCTTGACTTCATAAGTTGTTCTAGTGTGTTATTTTTGTTTGTATTATCATTAAGGGTAGTCATCCTTGTAGGGTCCTTGTTATCAAGTGTACCATTTCCCATTCCAAATGAACCGTTCTTTTGTTCTAATAGAGAAAAATTATTAAATAATTGTTCTGACTGTCCATTTACAAAAGTGTAAGGTAGACCATCATCGGCTGGTGAAAGATACTCCAATAGTATTTCATCTAACCACTTAAATGCAGACTTTCCACAATAAATATTTTTACCATCGTACAAAGCAGGTACTTCGGTTACTTCATCTGGAATTTCAGGGATTGTATCTATGTCTACCATCTTTACCTTTTTAACAAGTTCCTGTTTGGAATTTAATTTATTGATAAAATTTTTTGAAAATTTACAATTTTGGCTAAAAAACAAAACATAAATTGGTTTATCTACAGAACCCATAACAACTCAATTAAATTAATTTTAATTAGTTATTTAAATAGTTAATTATAAACGAAAAATTAATAATACTTTAAGTTAAACTTAAGATGCTTGAATTTTATTTAGTAAATGGAGTTATAACCCCTCCTGCAATGGTAGGTGTTTTTACAGGGCTTCTTATGAATTCATTTCATCAAAATATAATTAAACCATTGTCAGAGAAAGCAATACCTTCTCATAATTTGGACCCTCATGTAACAAGAAAGTCTCAAAGTACATATGTCCAAGGAGTTAACCCAGCTACAGAAATTACAAATAATACTGTTTATAACATTGAAATAGATGAAAATGCTGATAAAATTAGATGGCAGACGTTTTTAAGAGACCTAATACTTTGGTTTGTTACACTTTTTATATTTTATATATTCTTTAAATTTATATTAAAAAGTAATCCACCAAAAGCACCAAATTAGTAATTAATATTAATTAATCTGTAAAATAATAAATTAAGTTAATATAAATGAATTCATTCAGTTCTGGATATACAAACGGTGATATGTACCCTAATACTGGATACAATAATAATGGTATCGTTGCACCAAGTGGGTATATAGAACTTGACGATTCGATGAACAAAAAAAATGTTCCATCGAGAGAAACAATTATGACAAAAGAAGACCTTTCATTTTGTTTTAATAATTATTTAGTTCCAAAGTATGGTATGGATAACTTAAATGTTAATAATGTTGGTTCTTTTATGAAGGAACTTGAAATGAATTGGAAACGTTTAACACCTGAATTGAAAGAAAATTGTGTGGACATCCTTTTTGTTATATTGTCTGATAATTATGATTTTAAAAATGCTTTGATGAAAAGGTTATCTATTAAAGACCACACAATTTCATCTTTTGGAAGTGTTACAGAACAGAGTTCATGTCCACAAAAAAAGAAAGGGTTAACAACTTATCAAATAATGGTAATTCTTTTATTTTGTGTTATTGGTTTTTATTTGATTAAATTTAATTAACTATTAGCTTTTCTTTTTTATTTTACAAAAAAGTAAATTACTTAACCAATTAACAAACTTGTTTGTTAAAGTTAAATGAATCACTTGTTATTGCCGTTTGTTGAAATTGAAGTACGTTTTGGTACTATCAATAATAACTGTTTTGATTCAAGTATCGATAAAAATTACTTCAATAAGTTACTTGGTATTTTGGAAAAGAATTCATGGGTATCTACCGATTTGAAAAACACCAATGAATACTTTGTTGAACGTTCTAAAAAATTAATCATCTATACAGATGGTTCTAAAAAGGTTATACTCAAGGAAAAAGTTAAGACCGTTGATATCATTTGTCCTAATAACCCTTTTGACATCAGACTTTCAATTAACCAAGAATTCAATTTAAATTCCCAAGTCGACCGTTTTACCAAACAAGTCGAATCAGGAACTGTATTAGGTCTCAGAAAAAAGAACAGAAAGTCTTTTATCGATACCCATTTTAGATACGACCTTACGTGTGTAGAGGAAATCATCGATAATGTCAGCAAAGAAAAGTTTGAATTGGAATTGGAAATTATAGTTAATAATGAAAATATCCATTGGACCACAGATTACCTCATTGAATTTATACGTTGCAAAGTTTATGATATCGTAAACATTATCGAACCAATTCCTTGGGACCAATTTAAATTAAACTTTAATTTTTAAATAAAGTCAATACTCCACAGGTCCGATGATAAACGGTTATTTAATAAGTAGTCATAAGGAAGATAAAAATATCCACGGTCACCCCATACAGAACCCCAACTATTACGAGCTATCCACCATTGACGAGTGTCGTCATAACCACATATCAACACTGCATGGCCACCTAACAAGCGTTCCTTAGGTCCAGGCATTGAGACAATACCTGTAGCCGCTACCTTGTTTGTTTCAAAAGAACTATAAACTAAAATACCAACTACAAAAGGAAAACCAGCACTTAAACACCCTTTCATATCGGCGAGGGTATTTTTGATATTTACAGCCTTTGGGCTGCGATGTGCTAGTGCTGCCTGGTAACAATTTTCAGGTGGTTTAACACGAAACTGATTGATGATATAAGGCCAAAGTGTTTCTGGACAGATTCCCCAAGTTGACAATGACTTAACTCCATCACGTAAAAAGGCACCTGCATCAGTATTAACGGTACCTTCTAATACCCTTTCGTTATAATACACAAACAACCTAGACCCAACAAAACCAGGTAGGTCAAATCCTATTGCTGCACAGATTGCATTTGCCGTACAACTTCCCAATTGGCCTTGGTCATAGACAGGTGGCATCCTAGAACGAAGGTCTACTCCACTTGGTAATTTTAGTGGTACTGATAATTCCTTGTAAACCAGTTGGTCTTCTGGTAATCGTGTTACCGCTTGGAGACCAGTGTGTATATGTTTGTTTACCCTAATTATCTTAGACATTTTGGTTTAACAATTAACAGTTAACAGTTAACCTTTAACCATTAACTTTTAATTTAATTTTTAAGAATTTAAAACTTAATTACTTTTTAAATTTTTAAGAGTCCTTAGTTGGTTCAAACACTACCTTGAGTTCCTTACTATCGGAACCTTTCTTTGATTTCTTTTGTTTTATAATCACAGGTGGTGGAAGTTCTTCTTCAGATTCTTCTACCAATTCATCAAGTGATTCGTCGATAGATTCAAGTTCAGATTCGTCATCAGAACCAGGTCCGTACTCCTCTTCAAAGTTTTCCCATACACGTGCACGAATAGACTTGTCTGAGCCTGATGGGTCTATGTCCTTTATTTGACAATAAACCCTCAGTGTTTCAATGTCATACTCACCCAGGTCTTCTTCACACGATACATTGTTTGTGAAATCAAGTAATTCCTCCATTACACCCAATTGGGACTGGTCATAGTTTCTTGCCGATTTGAGTACCTTTCTAACTACCCGTTTGAGTTCCTCGTAGTCTGTATCGGTTGCCTTGGCAATTGTCTTAATGGCTTGTTTTACAAATGTTTCTGAACTCATAATTAATTGTTAATTAATTGTTAATTAATTGTTAATTAATTTTTTAAGTAATCTTTAATTTTTGATTCCATCGAAAGTTATATTTTAAAAATTAGTAGTCGTACTCGCTTATTGTTTCTAGGTTAGTTTTATTGTTTTTTGGTATACTTATGGTACTTACGATAATCAGTTTATCAAATAATATTGTAGCCATGCAATGTATTCCTTTGACATAACACTCGTACATATTATCATAGACAATTCCATCACGTTCTACTAATAACTTTGGACTAGTTTTTGAACGAAAGAAAATTACTGAATTATCATCTTTGTCGGTGGTTCCATAAATAAATAAACAATTGTCACATACTTGTCTTGTATGAATAACGTCTTTAGAATTTTTGTTACATACTGGACAGACATTAGTTTGGTTATATTCCATTTAATTAATTAAATAAATCGATTGTTCTTTTTAACGATTAATTTGTTAACTATTAATTTAAATAATTAGAATTGCTTACCGTCAAACAATTTTGATGTCTCTAAGAGGAAAAGGTTGTGTACATTTCGGTATCTGACCTTCTTCTGCTTTGCAGTATATATCTTTTATACGAGTTCTAATAGAACTAAATAATGTTAAAATAAAGTTCATTATTGTTAATTAATGATAATTAATGTTAATTAATTATTCTTTAATTTATTTTTTTTTCGTTTAATTCAGACGACGAACATTCTGGGTGTTCTGGCTCATATGAATCTAGTTCTGAATCTTTAGAACTTTCGGAAAATACATATTTTTCAGATTCTCCAGAATTTTCAGAATCTTCTTCGTAATAATGAACAATTTCTGACATTGGGACATTGTTACCAGTAAAATGTAAGACGTCGTAAACAATATAATTAAATAATTTATTAAGTAAGGAAATGTATATATATAATAAACCAGCAGAACACGATACCTTACTTGAAAAAACAATAAGGTCCATTACAGAGTAACTCGATAAACAATATACCAATTCATCCTTTAACATTAAAAATTTCAATTTCACTGGACATTCTCCATTACATGTGTACGTGATGTTTCTGATGAATTTTGAAATAATAGTCATCACAAAAAACTTATAAAGTTTTCCCGAGGGAAAATATGGATGTTTTGATTCTTCATTAATTAAACTTTGATTTTTTAAATTAATTTAAAAAGGGTTTATTCAAAAAATAAACCGATAACGGGGTTTATTCAAAAAATAAACCGATAACGGGGTTTATTCAAAAAATAAACCGATAACGGGGTTTATTCAAAAAATAAACCGATAACGGGGTTTATTCAAAAAATAAACCGATAATAACTTTCCTCTTCGGAAAAACCATTTGTTTCGGCAGTTTCGGCATCGATTATTACTGATTCTCTACGAGGAATAACATTTTCAAAACAGTTGTTTATTTCTGGAGTTATGTTTCTTATATAATCGAAATCCATGGAATTGTAAAGTTGATTATCGGTTAAAGCCGATGTATGTAATTCAAAAAAGTTATTGTATTGGTCTTCATTGAAAACTGTTCTAAGATTGTATTCATAAATCGTAACAAACATTAATTTTTTATTGATTATGAATTCAACCAAAAAATTTTTTTGTTCGGCATTTGTTATCGACGTTCTACAATTAGGACAGCTTGGGTTTTTTATAATCCAGTTTGTTATACAGTCTGTACAGAATGTATGTTTGCAATTCGTTAATGTAATTTGATTCGTAGCTTTATTTAAACAAATTGAACAATCTGGAACTTCGGGTCTCAAGGTAGGTGGACGATGGAATGTACAGAAAGGACTTATAAGAATATCATCTTCAACGATACAGTTCTTTTTCTTACAACGCTTTCCAAAGGAGTTCATTGCACTGCAACGGTACTTGTATGCCATTTAGTTTTACCCCAGCAGGGGAGTTCCCTAGGGAACTAACTTTATCTTGAAAAAATTAACGATTAATTTGTTAACTATTAATTTGTTAACGATTAATTTGTTAAGTTTGTTTCGATAACAGGTTTTTTGAGAATCCAGATTTGTTTGGTAGTGTCAATGTTGTTTTTGGGCGCAGTTTCTAGATTCGCAAGTGGGTCAAGTTCACCGTGTTTGAAGGTACAAACACTTCCTCTTGTGCAACGGTCGTGTTCCCAGAACGTACATATCTTTGTTTTGTAAGGTGCGTTTTGCTTGGTTAAAGGTTTTTTGACAAATAACGTTCCAGGTTGTTCAGTTGTTGTTTCCATCAATGTTTTTTAACTCCCGGAGGAGTTCCCGAGGGAACATTTAGTCTGTTATCGAATCGTACCAATCTGGGTACAGTTGCCTGAATTGGAAGTCGTCATTTAGACGTTCACAGTAATCAAGTAACACGTTATTGAATATATCCAACAACAAATGCATAAGAGCACTTGTAACTGGGTCATAAACGTGGATTTCTTGGGGTATCATAATTAATTATTTGGTTTTTACACCTTTTCAGGTGCCCCGAGGGGAACGTTGTTATGGTTACTTCAAAACCTTCTGTGCAATTTCGGCACTTCGGGAACGGATACCGTCCATGGAAAATGGGTCAACAAATCCAGGTGGTTCGTTTCTTACTTTTAAGAAATGGGCAGTTGGACAATAATAAAAGTATTGTGTCTGGACTACCTTCGATAGCATGCACAGAGGGTCATAATAGAAAAAGCTGCTATTGTCCATTTGACCACCGTTGTTTTTTACTTCCCTTGGAAGGACCCGAAGGTCTTGGTTGTTAAGGATTCCTTTAAGTCAATTCTTCAATTTTAACAAACTTAAAGGAATCCTTATTCTTGACACCTAAACGATAAAACAAACAAATATCGTAATTTATTTTGGACAAGTCTACAACATTCCCACTGATTGTTTCAATGCGTCCAAATTCCTTGTCGATAATACCCAGTTCCATACGAGTTTCACCAAGTTGGTTCTGGGGAATTATCTCCATCTTGATGTAGTCTCCAGAACTAAGTGATTCGTACTCGATAAATTCCCATTCACATTTTATCCGTTGTAACATTGGGTCAGGTGAAAGTTCCATTTACAGGGCTGTTTGTGGCTCAGTTTACCCAGCGGGGGAGTTCCCGAGGGAACGCCATTGATTGTTTGTTTTTTTAATATATGCCTTTGTAGTCTTCCATTTGTTCGATACACGACTTGACCATCAGCACCCAAATCTTCCATCCATATTGTTTTATACGAATAAGTTCGTAATAATACCTATATATGTTCTCGAGGTTGTATTTCAAATGTGGAACGTTGGTACTTTCTGGAAATACAAGACAAGCCAAGATGTATATCCATTTGTTGTCATTGAAAACAGAAGGCCCGCGTTCATATGCACCAATTCTGATAAAGATATCTTGCATATAAATCGAACAATGAACTGGTAAGAAACTGAAGTTACCGAAAGATTCAATGTACAGACCAGGTTTCAACGTGAATGGGTCAAGTATAGGGTCATTCAGGTTGTGATATGTTTCAATAAATTCAGTTTCTGTAATATAATGAACTCGGTGATTTGTTTTTATCTTTTTGGCTGGGTTGTAATCACCTGTAAATTCAATGAATGCATCATTTACCAAGTTGTTCATTATAAATAGGTTCCTTTTTTCTTTAACTGGTATTTGTTTAGCCTAGGCTAATTTAAACTTTTGTAAAAAATTAAATTTAACGAATCAACTTGTCAATAGCGGCTATCATTTTATTAATCTTACTGATTTCGTTTCTTGAATTAACAACTTTACGTGGTTTGGTTTTCTTACCAAATGAGTTCAGAGTATCTTCAGGATTTGCTCTCATTTTAGCTAAAAGTTCTTGTTCTTCTGGTTGTTCAAAAAATACACTGGGGTGACCTGCAGCTTCTGCCTCTTGTCTTTTACGTGCCCATAATTTTGCTTTTTTTATTATTTCTTGAAATTTAGGAGCAGCCCTTATATCCTTATCGTATAAAAACTTTACAACTTGTTTATCACGACGGTCTATTGTCGTTATACTGTCTATATTATTGAGTATTTTCTCATCATAGATAAAGAAGTTCATTAAAGAATTCATTTGGTCGTCTTTTACGTCACTTTTTGTTATTTTACCAGGACCTGTTCCCATAAGACTTACTACCCTACCTTTTTTTTCAGTTTCATCAGTTGCAGTAGATGGATCCCAATCTCTCATTACTGTGTACTTGTCGTAAATATCTTTTTCCTTGTTGCGCTTGTTTATATCATGAACGTATGCTTTTACATCTAAATTGTTTGAAATAACCTCGTTACGATAACCGTATATAGTACGTTTGGTTATATAGTAAGCTACTCTTTTGGTAACTCTAAAACGACCCCAAGAAGGTATTTGATTAACGACTATAATTAGGTTAATATCTCCATTTTCGTCAATTACTTTTTCGAACGCATTTTCGAGTATTCTGGAAAGATTTCCAGTTTCCTCTTTAAAAGCCTTGGTTGCCTCTTTTAGTTGTGCTTTTGTTAATGGAACCGATGACCTGGACATTTTAAAATAATTAATTAACTGAAATATTTTAAATTGACAATTTAATGAATTACATCCACCATGAATAGCCAAAGCTACCATTTTTGTTATTTTTGTTAATTAATTATTTTAAACGCGCCAGGTAAACCAACCGATTGTTTGTTCACCTGAGGTGTTTTGCGGCCATATAACCAGAACCCCGTGGGGTTGAATTGTCAGTCGGACGAGTCTGTTCACTTGGTTGTTGTTTGACAGCCGTTTCTGACAGTATTATTTTATGTTCAATTTTATTGGTATTGTTTTCCTTGTAAACAGCATCGACACTTGTATTGAGCCTTGGTTTCTTTTGCTTAAAAAAGTGATCCATCGTAATATTGGAATCATTTTCCATGGCACGGAGTTCTCTGTTCATTGTCTCGATACGGTATTTCAAAAATACTTGGTTCATCATCTGGTTTACCATCAGGTAATCTCCCGATGGGGGAACATTAATTTGTTCAGGGTGTTCCATTGGTTTAATATTAATTACCTCCCTTGGGAGGCCCCGAAGGAACCGTTTTTTTGTTTACATTTCTTCAATGGAATAATCACCAGTGAGGTGGTTTATAGCTTTCATCTGTCTGAATTCTCCGTTCTGGTAAACAACACCAGCCACTTTGTGGGTTTCACACCACCACCACAAGTTGTCATTTTCCCTTTTGGGCTTGAATTCAAAGTTACGTTTGAGACAAACGCATCTTCCTTCGTTGGGACCGATGTACTTCAACAACCTGCTCATTGTATCTGACTCTTCACAAGAATCCTGGAAAATAAATGTATCCATGTTTAATGGTACTAACGGTACTTTATTAATGTAATTTAGTTTTTTGTTAATTTTCTTTACATCCTTGCAAATTTAAAACGCCAATTATTTCAAATAATAACCATTGATATGTTTTAAAGCATAACATTCTTTTGCATAATGACTTTCCCTACCACAACGAAAACAACAATTATCATAATGAATAACTTTTTTTTTATTTTTTAAATTACAGTATTTCTCGTGATATTCACATTTTCTTTCTTCGGTGAATTCTTTTCCACAATATTTACATTCCCATATTTCTTCATCGCTTTCAGTTTCCCAACATTCTTTCGCAAAATGTCCTTCTTTTCCACAAATAAAACATTTATTGTTTGTTCCGTTACTCATTTGTTTCAAAGTATCTATTGTTGATTTTTCTAATTTTACTGAGACAAAAGAACCACCACGAACATTATTTATGCCGTATTTGTCCATATATTGTATTGTAATTTTATCTTCGTCATAATCATCACAATTCGGTTTAAGTTCTATTACATTTAATGGTTTATATAATCTAGTCCACTCTGAACCATTTGAATTAAAATGACTTTCTAAACGAAATTGTGGATTGTTTGTCTTTCCAATATAATATTTCTCTTGTTCTAATTGAAGAGCGTATATGTAAACCATTTTCAAGATATTATTTATAGAATATAAATAATGTTTAATTCAGTTTCATTATAAACAATAAATTTGTTAATTTCTTAAATGTTTCTATTTATCTTTTCTATTGCCGACATACGTTCCTTATGGAACCTTTATATTTTTGTTGCATCATTGTTTTTAATCTGGTCAATTTTAAAAAATTCTTTTTAGAGTTATTACCACCCCCGTTGGGGGTTCCCGAGGGAATTTGTTTAATCGGTAAGGTTAAAAAACCCTAACTTGAGCACAAAACAAGTTTTACCATCACATTCAGAACCTTTTTTAACGTACCATGAATTTTTTACAGAACGATAGGTCATTATCTCTTTAGTTGCATATATACTAAAACGTGCATCCGTCTTCATGTATTCCAACAAGTCGTTAAACTCAGATTCTGAATACTTCTGTTCAAAAGTGAACCGAACAAGTACAAATTCTATAAATTGAAGCCACAACGATGGAGCAATAACAAAAGAATAACATACGGAATATTCAGTATATATTCCGTAAAGTCCTTTTTGTTCCATATACAAACAACAATTATATATGTCTGTTTTACTAGCCTTTCCACGACACATCGGACATGTAAACTTTATAGGAAGCCAATCAATTAAACACTCTGAACAATATTCGTGACCACAGTCTGTCATTTTTATAACATCTTTTGCTAAAGTGTCATAACAAATACTACAAATTTTGGGTTCTGGTTCAGGTAACTTGATATGCATATGAACAACGCACTTTTCAGAATCCATGTGTTTGACACGACCACAACGCTTACCTGTTGTTAAAATGTATTCACAACGGTACCGATGATTATGGATTTTGCACACAGTTTCTTTTGAACTTGCCTTGTTCTTGCAACGAGTACCTGAACTGGTGATTCCTTCACACTGGTTTAGAAATACCATCTATATTTACCCCCGTAGGGGGTTCCCGAGGGAACGTTAATGGTAATCGCATTGTGAATATTTACAGTTCCAGCACCAATAAATTGAATCCATACCTTCACTGGCCGCGTTTTCGTCGTCAATATATTCTTCTTCTTCGATTAATTGTTGTTCTTTCCAAACAGTCCATTGCTTCCAGATAAAGACAATGTCTGTGTGGTCCATATTTAATATTTACTTTACCCTCGTGGGGGGTTCCCTAGGGAACAATTTGTTTTTGTTAATTAAACCTGAAAAGATTCATCATGGACATTTGTGATTCCATTCCGTCTATTTTTTGAATAAGGTCCTTGTTTTCCTTTTCGAGGTACTCATTTCGTTCAGTTAAATCTAAATGGCGTCTTTTCAAATAACTATTTTCATTGTCGAGTCTGGTAGCACGAATCTCGTGATTTTTCACAGACCTTGTTAAATCCCACAGTTGATGACCTTGTGTTTTGTAATGTTGTTTTAAAGACGCATACGAAGAGTATTCCTTGTTATTGCATGGACAAATCAACCTGGATGACAAACGGTTATCTGCAGTGGGTTCCATATTTACTACCCCATCTGGGGGTTCCCTAGGGAACAATTGGTTGTCTGGTTAAATAAGTTTCAAAGCACGAAGATATTCAAGATACAAATTGGCAATTCCCAAAATTGTGCGTGGATTCCAAAGGACCTGTTTTCGGAACTGCCAATTAAGATAACATCGTTCAATAACCTGGACAGCGTTCTTCCTCAGCAGGTACCTTTTCCAATACCTTTTGATTCTGTCTGATGAGTTTCTCAAACGAATAAACACAGTGTAATCAAGTATCACATAAGCAGCATATGTTCCATAATGTCCTACAAGTCCATTATATACTATATCTACTTCCAAAGCACAAAGTGAGACATTTACATCATCGAAATAAATACGTTGGGCTTTCTGAATAGTACACAATTTTCCAGACTCTGGAAAAACGGAGTCTTGATATTCTTCCAACAGGTACAAACGTTCGCGGAGATACATAACATCCAGACCAGACCTGCATTGGGCCATTTGTTTCATGTAGTCATCGAGTTCAATCATTTGTTTGATTTTTTTACACCTTTTCAGGTGCCCCGAGGGGAACATTCGATTATTTATTTTTAACTTTGTCAACAAGGTCAACGACAAATTCTGCAACGACGTCGGTAATGGTATCCCATCTTTTATCCGCTGTCAAGTTGAAACGACCAGAACACCGTTGTTGTTTTTCAGGTTTGAAAATAAGCTTGTTAATCAAGCCCAAACTGATTATCCTGTTGTTGATATCGGTTTCCGAACGCTTGTACAATCTTGCAATATCGGTAATTGGTAAATCTATAATCAACTTGGCAAGTTGCTGGTCTTCAATGGTTGTCCACTCCATAACGTTGTTATCGGGTTGAAAATACTCTTGTACCAGTTGGGTATTGATAGCTACTTGGTTGAGTATCAGAAACTGTACCAAAATCAAGAAAACGTAAACTGTTGACTGTAGGTGTTGAATATTCAAAAATGGTTGATTCATCTTATGTCCTTTCAGGTTCCCCGATGGGAATAATGTTGGAACGGTTTACAGATTTCATTGGTATTTAGATTATTCTTACCAAGGCAAGTTTAAGTAATTTTAATTTTTGTAAAAATAACATTAATCCGTTTTTCTTTTCTTTCTGGGTCGTTCAACAACATATTCGACAATAGGTTCAATGGGTTCACTCCGTTCAACCTGTTCACTCCGTTCAACTTCCATAAAACCAGCACCGTTATCAATTTCAATGGAATTGTACAACCACTTCAGTCTTGCAGCCCGTTTGGTTTTGACACTGTGACAACTAACACACAAAACCTGGAGATTGGAAGAATCATTGGTACCACCTGTAGCAACTTCGATGATATGGTCAATATTGTGCCCAGATTCATCTATGAGTCCGTCATTACAACGCCACATTGGACACATGTAACCAATACATCCAATAGCAGGTTTGTCAGGACTATTTGCACATTTGTCGACCTGGAGAGTTCTCCTGGTTTGTGAATTGATGTATCGTTTACCACCCATCCAGACACCCAAAGTTTAAAGTTAATAACGGATATTTTTTTAAATTGTATCATTATTAAACCCCGAAGGGCGGTCCCTAGGGACCTAAAACTTGAAATGATTACCGGTACAGATTAGTCCGATTCTTCCAACTGGGCTGGAGTTGCCTTTTTGGGCTTTGTGACTTTCTTTTTGGGAGGAGCCACAAGTTCTGGAATTGGTTCCAATTCCGATTCATCTCCAGAATCAACACTTGGAAAGTCGTCCAGGTTCTTGTTGGAGATAATTTTTTTAGCATCGGTGATGTGTCGCCAGCAGAACCACTGGGTCTCGCCTGAATCGGACAGGTATTCCTCCGTAGCACTTGTTCCACATGGAAGACCTTTGTCGTTGCAACCAGAACATTGGTGTTTTTCAGTGTTCTTGGAACTTGAACTGCTCGAAGCTTTACCTTTTTTTGGTTTGGTTGTCTTGGTAACTGTCGTTTCTGTTCCCGATTGCTGACCTTCGATGTAAGCCCAAACACGTTCGATGAGGTCGCTCTTGTTTCCACCCGTTTTGAGCCCGTTATCCTTGCAAAAGGTATTGAGGATAACGGACGTACAACGACGAAGGTCATCCTTGGAGAACGCTTCAGTTGGGTCTTCGAGCTTGTCGACCTTGGCGGTCTTGGCCTTGGGGGAACCACCTGGTGAGGTCTTTCCACCCTTGGTACTATTGACATTGGGTACATTGTTAAGCCATTCCTTGCTCATATGGTCAACGTAACACGTAAAACACTTATTAACGACTTCGATGAGGCTATCCTTGATAGATTCGTCGAGGTTGTTACCGCTGATAAAGTTGTCAATGATGGATTCCATGGCAGACATCTATTAATTAATGTTGAATTGTTAACGTTGAATTTGTTGTTGATGGACTTATTATTAATTGCCTTTTTGATTGCCGAGGCAATTTGAGTAATTTTTGTTTTTGTAAAAAGCTATCTGGCTTAATTGCACCTTGGCTTCTTAAACGAACGCTCAAACTCTGAATCTACTTCAGGTTGGTATCGTTTACCGCTTACATTTTCTACGATAGTCATCATGACACTGTACGCATTGAGAACGTATTCTAGTTTTTCTATCGGGTTGTCAACGTTGAGAGACGATTCGAGGTCTGTACGAATGACCATGACGTTATTCTGCAAGTTCTGGATGTCATAAACAGGAACGTATGTATTGTGCTCAGATTCATGGTCCAACCGGATACTCAATTCACAATCTGACGAATAATAATCGGGGTCTAGGTTGATGTTTTTGAGATAATACTGATTGATTTCGTCAATTTTCTCCATGAACTTGATGAAAGGAACAAATAGAATATCAGATTCTTGAACGAGATATCTAAGTACCTTCAATTTGGAGTAATTTTCAGAAAGTTTCTTGCATTCGAGCTCTCCATCGGTCAGAACGTCGGAGATACCAAACATGGAAATGTCATCAAGCAGTTCATTAACATTGTACTTTAGTTCTTTTGATTGTTCTGATGTACTGATTTTTCTGAAACCTTCGATGATTGAATCGATTGAAGAACACATTTTGGTAAATTGATTTAATTAAACCCAGTGGGAAGACCCTAAGGTCTTTTTATAACTTGAAAAATATAACTTTTTAAAACTTTAATTGAATATTCATCGGGTTTTTGATGAAAACCCATTCGTCATCCATGAATCGTTGGTTAAATCCCTTCTTGGGAGCAGGTGGCGTGGGCATATCGATTTGACGGTCAACGAATACCCACTTGCCATCGACAAGCATCTGTATCTTGCGCTTCATCGGTGCTGGTGGAACTGGGGGCAAATTGTCCATTGCGTGTTGTTTGTTTTGTTAACCCATCGGGTAGTTCCCTAGGGAACTTTTGTTTTTTGTATTTTTTTCAATCGGTGCGATTCAAACGTTCACAAACTTCACGACGTTCCTCCATTGTCAACTTGTCCATCAACATCAATACTTGGCGCATACGAACACTTTTGGTATTTAAAGGGAATTCCTTATTGAGTTGGTGATTACCCGGTTCGAGATAACGGTGAACCAAGCAATACATTTTACCATGATTAGGATGCTTACACGGGGTCTTTTTTTTAAGGGTTAGTGCATGACAACCTGCATAATATTCTTCAGGAAACTGTGCGCAAAAGTCTGCTTGCATTTGCGAATGTTAATTGATTAAACCCCTCGGGGTAGTCCCTAAGGACCTTTTTGATTTTGTGTTTAAAAGTTAACAATTCTCAGTTTTCCATTCCTACAAACAATAATCATATCGGGAAGTATGTAATTTTTGATAAAAAGTGCTTGCGATTGTGTGAATCGTCTGGTTGGATACTTCTTAAATGCCGAAGTTGGCGACACCTTGAATTGTTTGTTGTCGTACACCATCTCGTTACCTTTTTTGCGCTTTATTACCACCCCGTAGGGTGGTCCCGAGGGACCTTTTGTTGTTTGTAATTAATCGGAATCGCTTGAATCAGAGTCCGACTCACTTGAATCCGAGTCTGAATCCGAGTCTGAGTCGCTTGAATCAGAATCGTCAAGAGAGTCCCACACTGCGTCGATGAGGTACTCCTTCACTGTTTTTTTGATTTTGATACCCCTGTGCTCCAAAAAACCTGTAAGTTGGGCTACGGTAAACTTCTTGAGGTCAGATTTCTTGTTACATTTCTCAATTGATTTTATCAATTTCTTGATGCCGTCGTCCTTGGTCTTGGTAGTTTTCTTGGCTGTGGACTTGGTCTTGGCAGCACCCATGGCCTTGTTGATGTTGGCGAGTTGCTTCTCGATGTTGCTGAGGCTCTTGAGGAACTGTTTTGAGCTCATTTTAATGGAAATCAGTAGTTGTTAACCCAGTGGGTAGTTCCCTAGGGAACTTTTGTTTGTTGGTTTGTTTTTTAGATTTTCACCGCCTTGCGCTTGGGCTTCTTGACGGGTTCAGGTTCCGGCTCGGAACTGTGCTCAGAACCGGAGTCAGATTCAGATTCAGATACAAGTTGGTCGAGTGCGATTATTTCATTGGCATCGGTGATGTGGCGCCAGCAGAACCATTTACCATCGCACTGCTCAGTTGCGCTGGTACCGCAGGCAACGCCCTTGCTATTCGAACCGCAGCACTGGTGCTTTTCCGATTTTGCGACCAGTTTCTTGGGTTTGGAGCGAGGTGACTTGTCTTCTGGTAACTCTTCTCCTTGGAGGAGGCGCCACACGCGGTCAATGATGTCCTTCTTGTTGCCACCCACTTTGAGACCGTTATTCTTGCAGAACTCATTGAGTGTCTGCGAGGTGCAGCGATTGAGGTCATCTTGCTTTACGGCATTGATTGGGTTGTCCATCTTGTCAGCTTTAGGTACCTTGGTTTTTGTTGTTTCTGGTGCAGTGGTGGTCGACTTGACTTGTTTTGCAACAAGCACGGCGAGGTCACCAAAACAATTGTGAACAAGCTCGGTCAGATTATCGGCGATAGACTCATCGAGATTGTTGTCGGCAATGAACTTGGCAATGCGAGTGTTGACGGAGGCCATTTGCTATTCAGGTGGTTGTTTTTATTTGACTATGTTATCGCCGAAGCAATTGGTGTAATTTGTTGTTTTGAAAAAAAAATTGGTTATTGTAAATTTACAACGGGTGTCGTTCGCGTGAGTGCAGTGTTACACGGACTCTACATCGATACCACCCAAATTGACCTAGGGTATATTGATTTTGTAAAATTGTGGTCACCGTGTGGTTGTGGTGTCTGTGTAACACTGCACCTATGTGGCCAAACTGGTCTAGGGTATATTGATTTTGCAAAAAATGGATTGCGCTCAATTTCCACCGGGGATTGGCCACGTCGATATGATTACGGTTATAGACATGGCCGCGTAGATGCAAGGTCGTAACAACACTGCAATTACGCCGCGTAAAAGGGGTAATTAATAGAAAAAAAAATGATAACAATAATAAACAACAATAAACAATTATGAATATGAATACTACAGACCCGTATAAAGTACTTAAACTTGCATTAGGGTTACTCGAAGAAAGTTCGCCTGATACATTTTCGTTAGATGTTATCGCTTATAATTTAAATTTTGGAAATATATTTCATATAAAAACTGACCCAACCAGAAAAATGTTTCTAATGAGAGAATATCTTATAACTGGAGGCGAATATGAACCATTTCAAAATAAAAAGGTATTACTAGATTTATTTAAAATGGTTGATATAACAATGATAAGATTGATATACCATAATTCAAATGGCAAGTTGCAAAAAACTACAATTTATAAATGCAATGAATTAGATGGAGATTATTGTTTTAAAAATTATCGTACCGATAAACTTCAACAAGTTAGAGACACACTTGCAACAATGAAATTACAACAGAAGTTTCGTAGTTATATTTCTAACAAATACAGCCCTCCTGACGAATATGGTAAAGGTGGAGGAGAGGGGTATTGGTTGGCAAAAGAAAATTTTTTAAAAAATAATCAATAATTTAAAACCGATATTTACCTCCCAAATGGACCTGCAGATGTACTTGCTGGCAAATGATTCAAACAAAGACAATCAAGTTAATCAGCACTTGGACTTTGTATTTCTATATCGGTAACGCTAAACTTAGTCTTTATAAATGGTTCGAAAGAATATGAGTAATTGTCTTTTATTATTAAAGGTGTGTCCTTGTTAATTAATATTTCAAATTCGTGCATATATTTAGAATATGGCATCATCAATAAAACTTTACTACCAGGATTTAAAATAAAATGCAATAAGCAACATCTATTACCTTGTGAATCATATTTAGATGAACCAAACTCTAATGCAACACCCGGGTCAAGTGTAGTAGACATAAATTGTGAACTTTTGTATATATCTGTGTTTCTTTTCTTCTTATAATTATGAAAATAAAATCCATTTACACCTCTCCATACCTCAATAGTTTTTTTAACAGGTGGTGCATTATTTATTATCTCATTTAAATCGTTCATAAACATAATTATAGCTTCTTCCCACATTTCAGAAGGTACACTTGGACCTATTTTTAAAAAAGTTTGGTAATTTTCAAATGAATAATCATCTGAAAGTTCTTTGAATGACTGATTATCATTTAATTTTTTTCGTTCTTTATTGATGTCGACTATCTGGCAAAAAAATGGAAATATATATCTATACCAGCGTTTGTAGCTGTATCCGTAACCATCATCTTCAGTGGGACTAACAAAGAGGTCTATTATATTTTGTATGTTAAATTTTCCTTGTAGATAAGAATTAAGCAATTGGTCTCCTTGGTGTGAATAATTAGTTATTGTAATTATTTGTCTTTTTGTTAATGATTCTGCATAATTGAATTGTGAACGAAAAAAACTAGGACTTAATTTTTTGTTATTTTTTGATAAATATCTAAGATTTTCAACGTCTACATAATGACCAGTTCTACGTCTTTTTAGAAAATTCTTGACAGTTGATAAACTTCGTATTTCCCTTGATGACGCAGTGTACGTATTGGTTGAATAATTGTCTTCTGGTTCGTACGAAGTTACGTAAACTGGATTAATATTAAAATTAACTTTTTTCCAGCCGTTCATTCCAAAATAAAATAACTTGATAATTTAAGTTATTATTTTATTAAAGATTGTTAAAAGTTATTATGTCAACAACAAACAGATTTAACCCAAATGTAAATCCAAGAATAATTCTTCGTTTAGCATTACCGAGATTTGGTTATTTATTATCAAGCAGTGAACGCCTTTAACTAAAAAAACAATACTCGTTCACATCCAATCGTGTGCTGTTTGTTTAGTACGTATATTAATGTTAGATATAACATTTGGACACCTATTCAGAATATCTCCTATAGGTAATATTAATGTACCCCTGTTACGTTTGAGAAGAACTATTAATGATTTTTTATTAATACCCGGTCTTATATAATTACCTCTTTGTTTTAGTTCTTCTTTCAAATTCTTAACAAGCATCCTGTCTACATCTGAATAATCAGGTATAAGTTCCAATTGATTATCTGGTCTTGTAATTACCTCTGTAATTGTAAGTACTCTGTTGGGTGCCAAATTATCGCACCTCACAGGTGGAGTTAAAATATAATTTTTAACACCTCGTTGATTAACTAAATAAGTATTAATTTTAAATACCAATTCATCGGGTAATTGCCTCAAGTCAAATACCGAATTGTTCATTTTATAATTAATAATTATTAATTTTATTATTTTTTTAAAAACCGATATTTACCACCCATCCGTTTATAACGTTTCACGACCTGGCCAGATGCATACGCACTTGGCCATACCTTCGCTCTTGCCTTAACGTACTTAAGTACAGATGCATACAACTTTTTATTAACGGGGACGGGTTTGCGACCAGTGTTTTGTTTTCTGGAAACAGTTTTCCTGGAAACTTTTTTACCAAAGGCCGTTTTACCAGACCTTTTCACATGTTTAACAACCTTCTGGGTCCTCCGGTAAAGAACGTTCTTGAGGAACTGAGCTCTACGACGAATTGTTTTGCTTCTTGCCTTTAAACCAGCATTGATACACCGTTTATTGATTTTACCATTTACACCCAACAAGTGATGTCGTTTGCACCAACGAGTAAATGAACCACTGGTACCTTTGCGTTGGGAACGCTTAACGACTTCTTGGATAAACCGTTTACCACTGCGGTTCTTTTTGGGTCGATGCAACCCAAACGAAGACCCTCTGGTCTTTCGTGTACTTTTTGCAATTGCATGGATATTCTTGGCAAATTGGGCTCTACGTCTGGTTACAAGACTCTTTGACTTCAATGCATTTGCGATACAACGTTTGGTGACCTTACCATCGCGATTTGCAAGTCCTTTGGACCTACACCACCGTGTAAATGAACCCTTTGTACCTTTGCGTTGGGATTCTTTATTTGCTTTTTGGATAAATCGACCCTTGGGACGCCTTTTACCAAATGCACTACTCATTGGTACTACTACATCTGCATCTATTGGAATAACCATCAGTCTCCGTTCTGCTAATGGCGGAAGTTGAAACAATTTTTTAAATAGTGGATTGTAATAAACCCATGATCTAACAGGCCATTTCTGTATTCCATCACCTGCTGTAATTTCAGTACCATCGGGGTTTATAATTTCAACATCTTTTTTCAATTCTACAACAACTGAGCCTGGTAATTTGAAACCAGCACCTGTAGATGAAGCTATATCACCTGATACTGAATAATATAAAGGTGGTTCTACTTCTTGAGATGACCCAGATCTATAATAATATTCGTTTATTGATTTACGCTCATCTTTAAATGCTAATCTATTTTGAAATGCATATGTCACGTTAATTTTGCTTTCGTCTCCCAGTAATTTTGCCATGAAATATTTTATAGATTCATTATATAAAAAAGTATCGGGTGCGTTTGGATAAGTTGTAGGAAAAAGTAATATTTCATTTTTATTATGTCCAAGTGTAGAATCTTCTGTAGAAAAAGGTAAAGATTGTCCAGAAGCATCTCCTGTAGTATCATAAACACTAAAATGTTTTAATATAAGTTTAGCCTTCGGTTTGTTACCAGATACATTCACAAGCTCATATGATAATAAGTTATGTTTATGAATATTTTCTATTTGTCCAGATTGGAAGTTAAATTTTCTAAAATTAAAAAATTCATTAAATTTTATATTATAGTTACTTAAATCTATATTACGATCACCGTTTCTTTGTTTTTTATTAGAATTTTTGTAGTTAAATCTATCACCCCCGCTGTCATAAGTACCTGCTATTGATTTCAAATACCATAGGTATGAAAGAGCTCCAATAGTATCACCACTTTGAGTTTCAGTTTCATCAATCAATTTCATTATATCGGTATATTTTGCATAATCTCCTACTGAATCTACTCCTAAAATATTGACAGTTTTCATAAAATCCTTAGTTAAACTACGTCCATCTTCCCCTGGTTCTAGGACTCCTCCTTGGTTAAGATATATTAGAAAATCAATTGTTCTTAATTTTTCAGGTAAAGGTAAAAATTGTATACCTGCTTCATTAACTAAAGATCTAAGGTGATTTTGTATTTTATCCTGTGTATCTATAGTTTCAAATGCATCTTTTGAAGTTCCAGACAAAAGTTTATAAAATGGCTCTTCGAAATCAGATTTTAATTCTGATTGTTTAATATCCTTTTTGTACATTACATCTATATCATTCATATTAGTTAAATCGTTAGTATTGTTTGTAAATAACCTTATGTTAGCATTTCCGTTAAAACTAAAATTTAGATTATCATCCAGTATTTCTTGAATTATATTACCATGTTTACTTATCAATATAATTATTAAATTTTTTATTTCAAGTCTATACTTATCTATTAAATCATGAAAATATTCGGCAGGTATTTCACGATCTCCGGTAGCACGTTTACCTATAAAATCATGTATTGTATCGCATATAAACCTCTGTCTATATATAACATACCATCTAACCTGGTCTCTTAAAAGTAAAAAATTAATTAATTTAGGATCTACTTGTGTTCCAGGAGCATAATATAATGTAGCATAAGCAGTATAATATTCATATAATTTATCATATGGTGTACCTGGACCGAAGGTGTTTTCTTTAAAAACTTCAAAGAGGTCTATTTTAACTTCTGCTTTATTTCGTAATAAATCTTTTACAGAATTTATTTTTTTTTTAAATTGTTCTAGTTGTTTATCATTACCCAAACCTATATCTTTTAAAAAATATAATTGTTCATCATGATTAAGCACGTCCCACTCGAGTAAATCTTTAGCGTCATTAATTGTTTTATCTCCTCTTAACTCATTAATTAGATCTTGTTTGTCCCCTTGTTTAGCTGGTTCTGCTGGCTTGTCGGACATCAAATAATATAAATATTTTTTGTTATCATTGTTAATACTACCTTCAATTGTAGATTTCTGCAATTCTAGAATTTTATCATAATCTTCATTAATTCTTTTAAGTATAATATCATTGAATGTATTTTCCTTTATCTCGTCTTTATTTTCAAAATTTTTTTTTATCCACATATATTTCTTTTTCATATGTTCAAGTTTTGTTTTCAACGCATCTATATAAAAATTGTTTACAACTTTCTGTGTACCATGTTGATTATTGTATCCATATATGCTCTTAATTCTTTGTAACGGAGATGGACTACTTCCAGCAACTTTGGCTCTTTTAGTAGGTCGTTCATCTATATACTGCTTACCTTTTGGAGTAGATTTTTTTTGGCGTGATGATTTTCTAGTAGGTCCTTTTTTGTATCGTGATGATTTTCTAGTATGTTTTTTTTTCTTATGTTTTTTAGTAGGAGCCATCAAACAACAAAATCGTTTATTCAATTAATTAAAACTAATATTAAAAAATAAATTATTAATTAATCAATTAATTAACCAAACAGATGGAACAACAAGTATACTTCCTTTACACCGATGGTGGTAGCAGAGGCAATCCAGGTCCATCGGGTGCAGGTGGTGTTATCACAGACTCATCGGGAACGGTCGTTGCAGAAATAAGCGTCTACTTGGGTGTTGGTACCAACAACCAAGCTGAATATTGTTCTTTATTGTTGGCACTTGAACGAGCCGTTGAGTTGGGTATCAAACGGGTTTGTTGTTATATGGATTCACTGTTGGTAGTAAACCAAGTAAACAAAAGATGGAAAATTAACAATGAAACACTCAGGGGGTTGTGTGAAAATGTCAATGCAGTAATTGTTAATTTTGAATCTTTTCAGTTGACGCATATTTTTAGAAGTTCCAACAAACACGCTGACCAATTGGCTAACCAGGCGATGGATTCAGCAAGCATCAAGTGCTAATTTGGTATCTTTCTTGAATAACTTGAACACCTTAGGTTTTAATATGTAACATATAACCATAAACCAATACCCCACATAAGTAAGTATAATAAGACCTGTAGGTGAATCAGAATAACCGAAAATAGCTTTAAGAATAGCAAAAAATTTTACACGTTTACTGTCACAACAGTATTTAAAATTACCAAGTTGTTTGTTAAGTACCTTATTACTGATTAAACCAATTTCTTCCAGTTCGTGGAATGCTCTTGAAAATAAACCAGCTGCAATTGAATACAACGAAAAATTAGAAAAATAAATCAAGTAATTAAAATTAAATGCTTTTTCAGAAGAAACGTTAATGAAGTAACACAATATAACACCTAAAATAATTCCAACGATTCCAGGAATAGGTAAACTTTCTGGATTTGCTTGGGATATACCTGTAAGTAGTATAAATGCTTCGATAGATTCTCTAAACACTGAAATAAAACACATGTAAAAGAAATTGTTACCCTTGCTCAATTTAAATTCCCATGACTCTTTTAAAAGTAATAAATTTCCCATCGAGACAGAAACCATTGTTATCATAGCACAAGCTATAAACATCATTGTTGCTTCAAAAATCTCTTCATTGTTTTCCCAGTAGTCCCTTTTTAAAAGGTGGTAACAAACCAAAAAAATAACTCCAGGTATGAATGAAGCGATTAGTCCCAAAAATACACCTTTATATACTTGTCTTATAAGTTGTTTTTTGTTATCTATTTCAAGTTTGTTGATAATAGATTTAGCTATACTTACTATGATACCTGCTTCAAAAGTTTCTCTAAATGTTATAAATATAGCACTGGCTTGGAAATATTTATCTAACTTGCTCATTTTACTTGGTTAATTTCAACAGCGAAATCGCTTTAATTACCCAAAGGTTACTTAAACAAATAAAGTACATTTATTTTTAAGTTGTTTTAAAATGGTCGAATTACAAACGTTACCACTAGTATCTCGGCAAGTTGGTACAAGTGGGGGTTTTATTAAAGTCGTTGATGTAATGCCAAGGTTGGTTGAACCCGATTCATTATTACGTTGTGACCAAGCCATTGTAGATGCTGCGAGGGTTAGTTACTCCAGTGGAACGACCCGTAAAAATACCGACGAGGGTCTGATAAGGTACCTCTTCAAAAATAAACACACCAGTCCATTTGAAATGGTGCAATTCAAGTTTCATGTCCGTGCTCCCATCTTTATAATAAGACAGTGGCAGAGACATCGTATGGCTACCTACAATGAAATATCTGGAAGATACTCAATACTCGATGAAAAGTTCTGGAAACCTGAACGATTTAGAAAGCAGTCCAGCACAAACAAACAAGGTTCATCGGACGAACCCTTGGACCCACTGGTAAATGAACAATTACTTACAGATTACCAAACCCACCTTGAATCCTGTTACAAGCTTTACGAACGAATGATAGCCTCTGGAGTAGCCCGTGAAATAGCTAGGACTGTTTTACCATTGAGTACCTATACAGAGATGTATGTCAAGACAGACCTTCATAACTTACTTAGGTTTATCAAATTGCGTTCAGACAACCACGCACAACAAGAAATAAGGGAATACTCCATTGCATTGGAACAAATCTTGGAAGAGTATTGTCCCGTAACAATGAAAGCATACCGTGAATTTGGATTCTGATTATCGAAGATTTATTTTTGGCTAAAATTAAGTTTATAAGTTAGTTATTACCCAATTTAAAGACTTGTAATAACTAAAAAATAGTGTCAATGAAGCAGTTCCCTTACAAATTAAAGAACTACTCGGGACGCAAAAGATTTAATTTACCGAGGAAAATAACATTTAGTTCACAAGAATATATAGAAAAACTTAATAACCCAACACCGGTACTTGTATGTACAGGACCAACTGGGTCTGGAAAGACATACCTTGCATGTAAAGAAGCAGTTCAACAATTAAAAGAAAATAAATATAACAAATTAATCATAACCAGACCATCGGTGGGAATTGAAAATGAAAATCACGGATTTCTACCAGGTAAAATAAATACAAAAATGGAACCATGGATGGAACCATTTTATCAAAATATTGTAGATATTTACGGGCTTAAATCACTTGATTTATTATTCAAACAGAAAAGAATAGAAGTAGTACCATTGATGTACTTAAGAGGAAGGACGTTTAATGATTCATTTGTTATAGCCGATGAAATGCAGAATAGCACAATTATTCAATTTAAAACTGTATTAACAAGAATAGGAACAAATACTAAAATGGTTCTTACGGGTGATTTAGAACAGGTAGATTTCTACGAAAAGAATGGGTTAGAAGACTTCATCGAACGTTTTCGATTATATGGACTCGGTCCAGAGTATTCTGAATTGGTTGAACTTTCTGAGAGTGATATTCGTAGAAGTGATGTTATTAAGGAGATATTAAATATGTATTCAATAAAAAGGGGATTTACTTGCCCTTGGTAATTTTAAGAATGTTATCACCAATATTCTAAGTTGGTAGTTTTTAAATTTAAGTTATTAAACAAAAATGATTGTTTAATGAATTAAATTTTTTGTTAATTCATCCGATTGTTACTCAAAGTGTCCGTTGTTGCCATTTATCTACCAGGCCCTTGTATTTTTACACTATAGAATACTTTAAATTTAATTTTTTTTTTGAATTATAATAAAAAACATCTTAGAATGTTTAATTGGACCAAAGAACCTCCCCTTGGGAGGTTCGTCCCAATTAAAGTCACTTCGTGACGTTTAATTGGAGTAAGCCAAACCACCCATACCAGACATAATACGGAGAACGTTGTAGTTCACGGCATAGATGTCAAGTTCGTCGGCAACTGTCCGAACCAATTGGGCAGTGTCAATGCGAGAGAAGTTGCAAGTACCCGATGGCTGGTGTTCCTCAGGGCGGAGAGCAAAAGAATACACACCAATTGAATCGGGGAACAACACAGAGCCGAAACCAGTGTGCACCTCCCACACTTGGGTGCGAGTGAAGTAGGTAACATCGCGTTCAGTGAAGCGGTCAGTACCGTTGAGCACAATCTTGTAATTGTTGGGAGTAGCCTTGGTAGACTTGGAGAGACCTGCAGATGGGGATGCACCACCTGCAAAGTTGCTAGAATCAACTGGCTTGGGTGGAACTGCCCACACAAGTTCCTTGACGGGGTGGTTGAAGTTGAGGCGGATAACCTTATTGGTTCCATCACCGGATTGAATCTGGAGCTGGTCGATGAGGTATTCGTGGGCATTCTGGGCAAACTGACGACGTTCAGTGGTGTCGAGGTACACGTAGTCACCGTACACAGAGAACGCGTTGAATTCATTGCCGGTCTTTGCACCCTGTGCAACAGCGTTGTACTGAGCGAACTTGATGTTGAACTTGACTTCGTGGTACTGAAGAGCAATGAGGGGAATGGCCAAGCCGGGGTTGCGGCAGAACCAGAACTGCATTGGAACCCAAGCAAGGTAAGGGGCGTGTGTGCTATTTGTCACACCAGTTGCGGCACGATGAGTGTATGCCATACGGTTGTAACGAGTAGGCACTTCAATCCATGAAACGGTTGCAGGGCTTCCGCTATTTGGTTCAAGTACTCCGTTCTCTTCACCAGGGCCCAAACAATAGGGGTCGATGGAACCCTGTTGGCCGGTGATGTTGAGTTCGGTGAGGTAGTTCCAGATGGTGAGCCACTTGCCGTAATGACGGTCGATGAGCTGACCTCCGATTTCCAATTCAAGTTGGTCAAGGAAGGCATGGCCAACATTGGCAGCCACATTTTCACCTGAAATTCCATCAAGCATCCACTGAGGACTGTATTCAATCCATAGACGCTTGAGAAGGTCTCCGTTACGGGAGATGGTCACAGACACCTGAGAACCGAAGTTGGCATTTCCGTTAACAGTTTGGGCGATGGATTCAACGGAGAAGTTGGTGTGGCGACGGTAAACTGACTTGAAGAAGGTAATTTGTGGCTGACCAGTAAGGTAGATGTCCTGGGCACCATAGGCAACGAGCTGCATAAGACCTCCTCCCATTTGTAATAAGTTGTTGGTTTGTTTGATAATTTAAGGTAATATTTTAATTTAAACAAAATTAACCGAATTAATTAAAATTAACCTTTTTCAAAAATTAAAAGGTTAATTTCGTTAATTAATTTTTTTGTTTAAAAATTAAAAAGTTCAACTTGACCAGAACGATGAATATTGACCAACGAATAAAACATTTGGTCCAAACGGTTGAGGTTATCTGGATTATTTAATACTGTGTTGTCTATGTCTATTATTTCATTGATTATCTTACCAGCTTTTTCCATTATGGAATATTCAATTACCTTGGGTAAAACTGTTTGACGAAACTCGTTGCGAAACTCGTTGCGAAGTACCCGTTCCTTAGAATTCAACTGGCCAACAACAAAAAGTTCAAAGTATTTCCTTAAGATTTTAATTTCCAGTTCCTCTGGTAATTCCGGGAACATCTAAATCTAATGGAATAACACCTTTTTAATGGTGTTAATGGTTAGTTTTTTAAATGATTTAACTTTTAATTTGGTTAGGATATACGTCCCAAAACAGATGCCACGTCCATTCAAGAAAATATGCATTAATTTCTACACCCTTATAACCAGTCTGTTGACCAGGCAAAGTACAAAAATCATAAAGTGCTTTATAAAATTTTCTTGGAAAATTGGTTATCAAAGACCGATGAACTAAAAACTGAGCGCTTATTTTACCAGTAGCCATCCAGTCATCATCAGGTAACTTATTATATGGTATATATTCTTCAATGTACTTATTGTAATATTCGTTAAATAATTCACGTTCGGTGTCTCTAATATGTGATAAACCTCTTATATAAGAATTATTGATATTGTAAAAAAGTTTTTTGCTATCAAGTGCTTCCTTAAAACGTTCAGCTATGGTTCCATTGTGGTGCCATGAACGGTCTTCGTCATGTATAAAAAAAGTAAAATCTGGTAACTTGTTGTAATGGTCTATGATATACTTCAGAAATGTACTAGCTTCACGTCCAATATTAACAGGTACATTATATGGATTCCTTGGATTGCATTTGTCATACACCATAACCTTTACAGGTGCGATGTCTTTCAAACTGTAAACGAAGTTAGTATCTTTGTTGTATCTACTAACAACGACATTGATTTTACTCATTGAAATAAAATTAAACAAATAGTTTGCTTAATTTTATTTTAATTACTTTTAATTTTTTAAGTTTGTTGAACAGTTCTTTTGTATTTTAATAGAATACAATATAAATGCAACTGAAAATATTGAGTCCAGTATAAAACCAACTATACAAAATAAAAACAAAAAGTTTTCAAGTGTAGTTCTGTTAGGTTTTGAAATGAAATAACGAATTGATAGTATCCAACATACAATAGCAACGATATCTGCATAATGAGCCAATTTGTCGTTGATAAAGATAATAAACCAGTCCGAAAAGACTTTCATTTGTTAATTTATTTAATTATTCTTTTAATTAAATAATTCTTTGTTTATTGGTCCAGGCATTCCATGTCCAAATAAAATCATATAAATCAATACCAGCGCAGCTAATAAAATACTTCTGTTTTCAGCTACATGTTGTTTCTGTCCGATAGCGTATACCATAATGAGATACAATACAACTCCAATTACTACTGAATGCAATACCATTGTTCGTCCATTTTCCATCTTTACCAAAAACGTTTAACCAAAAACGTTTAAGCAAACACGTTTAATAAAAGGCGATATTATTATTATCGTTTTAAAGTTTGACACATTTTTCAGAATCGCAATACATTTCACCAACCGATTCAACACCAATTGTTTGTTTTGTAAAAAAATCAATTGGTTTAACACCTGACACTAATTCCAGGTAACGTTCTTCGGTAATTTCTTCGTACGGCATCTGGGGATAGGCTCCAAAATTGCACTTCGGTAGAAAACTAATTCCCTTGAGTTGGTACTGAAAATAGTCCAACACAGAAGCTATTTGCTTGCCTTCAGTTTCTGGATTGAATGTAACTGTACACGATACCTGGTTATCTGCCCACCACCGTTGCATGTTGGCAGCCAGTGCGACTTGTTCCCACATCGAAACATCGTTAACGGTACGGATACCTTCACCAACATCGACTGGTATTTCAACAACAAGGGTAGTTTCCTCAGAACCAACGGCTGGTTCGAGTTTGTACCCAGCCTTGACTAAACCGTCAATGAGTGGACTTGTGTTGGAAATACGCATCCTCCTTATGTAAAACCTGGATTCAGGAAAGTGCATCCCTGGAGTTGCACCTGCCAGCAAGCTAACCGTTCCAGAAGGTTTGACACTTGTCGTTTTGATACTCTTGGGGATACACAACCACTCTGAATATACACGGTCCCAATCTTGAATAACGTGGTAACCATGATTAAGCCATGTGTTTAGTGTATGGATATTATACTTAGCGAGGAACTGTGCCACTCCACTGACACTGCATCCAATGCGACGGTTCCTCAGTTGGACCCTGTTGGTTTCTTCCCAGTGGGTCATTCCAAGGGTCACTGTTTTGGCATAAAGATACGCAAACTTCAGAGTACGTAGGTAGTCACTCAATGAATCAGCCCTGGCTGGAAATGATTCTACCAGACATTGATGCGTAAGGACATTTCCAAATACACCCTTGTGTGTGGTTTGTTCTGTAAAACAAAATGATTCTTGGGCAGTTGGTAACTGTGTTACATTTATAATCTTCTGAAACCGCTGTGAAGCGGTCCGTGAAGCGGTCACAGGCGTTGGAATCTTTTTTAGGTATGTACCGATTTCACGGGTCTGGTGACAATCATAAATCACAATTGAAAAAAGGGAATATTCACGAACGCCCTTGGATGTTTTAGAACCAGCGGGGCTTTTGCAATAAATTGAAGTGTTGTTAATACCAATCCTACGAAGCAACAATTGAATGTCCCTAATTTTGGCTTCAGAATCGAATACCTGAAAACTCTGAGAATACTTAACACGTTTTACAATCCCCTTGGAATCGATATAACCAGCGATGTACCGTTTTATGGACTCCTTACCGAGACTAAACACAAAATCAGGTAAACCAGATTTACGCTCAGCCAATTGAGTCAAAATGTTCTTATCGGGTAACTTTTTGAAGTGGTCTTCGAGATTGCCAAATGAAAACGACTCATTGAGTCGTTTGACTCGTTTGGTTGAATCGGTTGATTTGGTTGTGTTATCGGTCCACGTACCACCCAACTGGGTCAACTTTTTCAAATCCAGTTTATAACCCCTCAAACAAACCAATGGAACCCGTTTAGCCTTTGACAAGAAACCGATACCTGCAAACATACCCAATTCATAAGCTGGTTCAAAAAAGGTACCGTTATCTGTCGGTGGTAATTCAAAAGGTTCGACCTTGGACCCCACCACAATATCCCTGGTTTCAAGTTGTGTCAAATCATTACCAGTTCCAACAATTGACCACTTATGATTACCAGTACAGTCCAACACAGAACCATCGGACATTGTTACACGATAAATGGGTACCTCACTGGACGCCTTAAAAGGAACAACCGTTGACCAACCAATACCGTTCCATACATCAACAGGTGTATCAACAACATTTTTAATCATTGGGCAACCTGTTTTGGTTTGAATGCGTGTATCACCACTTACGCAACACAATTCCATAGATTCCAGAGATTGTTCCAGACAGGGGTTACCACCCCTCACACGGTAATCCTTGTGGTCAGGTGGGTCAACCATGCGTGAATAGTCTTGCATATTTGTCAACCAAGCAATACCTGGTTCTCCATTGAGTTGGATACGTTTGGCAACATCGGAATAGTCCATCCCCAATTCAGCAAAAATGCTGTTGTTGCTGGTCCAGCCGTAACTCACACGTTGGGGATTGATGGAATAATCCTTCAGGTCCATAAACTCAGTTGAAGTTGCCTTTCCAAATGCAATCTCTGCAGTATTGTGAACCAACAGACCCTCTCCGGCAATAAATTCCTCTGCTCCGGGTACAGACAAGTCCCACGTACGTACTGATTCACCTGTGACCAGTTTAATATCGATTATCTTGATTCCGATTAATTTGGTTCCGATTAATTTTCCTTGTTCAAGCTTTTCAAGCTTTTCAAGCTTTTCAAGCTTTTCAAGCTTTTCAAGCTTTTCGGTAACTGGTGTACAAACGGAAGCATACAATGACTGTAGGGCTTTGGTAATCTTATGAAAATTGGGATTTGAACTTGGATTGGCCGATTCAATCCCCCTTAGGTAATTTTGTCTAACAACAACGGGTCCCCTCAAGATAAATTCAGGAACACTGATTTCAGCAAACATACTCTTGGAAAATTCAAACATAAACAATTGAATTATCTTTTCAAATTCATTGAGTTCAGAGGTTCGATTGAAGGATTCCACTGGGTACTCTACGAGTGTATGATAACCCAACAAAAAGGCAATTTCAGGGTCGATGTCAAAAGCACTATTACCAAAAGCAACAACAGACCTTTCTTTACCAACGATTTCATGAACAGGAAATACCAATTGGTCATCAACAGATAGGTCACGTGCTTGTTTCCAGATGTAACGTTCACATTCCTTGCAATTGGCAGAATCGGTGTCGTTGCCAAATGACCTCATGACAGCCATCTTGTGACGGTCAGTACACTTAAACGTACCCAGTTCAGTTACCACATGAATAACTTCCTGTTCACCCTGGAACACAACTTCGCTGACCTCTGCCAAATCTAACGATGTGTATACCTTCTGGCCAACAACGACTTTTTCAATCGGTACCAGCCCTGCCTCGGTATGAATTAATGTTCCCTCTGGCAAACACCGACGGATATTCCCAGAAACAACACATTTACCAATAAGGTTCATAATATCTACAATAGCAGTGACAGATATCGGTTTACCTGTACCCTTGGTGAGAACTTCAGTTACACTGTTCAAAAGGTCAATCAACGGCTGGGGTCCACTCGATACACCTCCAAACGTTTTGAGGGGTACACCTGCAGGGCGAATCTGGTTAAAGTCAAATACCGGTACACCTGTGTTGCTACTTGTGTGAAAAGATTCGAGTAGTACCCTGAGAGCATTAATCCAACCCTCACGGGTATCTTCAATAACATGAACAAATTGTTTATCGGACCGAGGATTAATGGTCATTGGTTCCATAACGTGGTCTTCAGCACCCTCAGTGTCAAACCCCACACCAACACCCAACATACACATATCCATCAAGAACACAAATGGTTTGGAAAATGGAATTGTCTTACCCAAACCAGCAGTACTTACAAATCCACAGTTATTGAGGGATGCAGCCAGGCCCTTTCTTGTGACGATATCGGTACCCATTGCCCACAACCCCCTACCAGGTGGTAAGAACTTCATATCAAACATACGGGCATACATCTCTTGAGCACTTCGTTGGGCCTGGTCTGGATTCCAACCGAGGTTTAGGTTATCAATTTGTTCCTTCTGGAGACTATATGTTCCCTCAACGACACGACGAACTGTTTCAAACCATTGTTCGTTCGTTCCATCGGCCTTGAGACGAGAATACGTTCTCATATAAACCAATTCTCCCAATCCATTAAACCCAAATGGAGGCTTCACGAGTGAATACCTATCAACAAATGCTTGGTCCAACTTGAAGTTCATTTGATTACTACCTTCATTATTCACCTGTCTTTAAATAAATTAAACTTATTAATAATAATAATCTTGTTTAATAAATGAATTTTAACCTTTACCAAGTTCCATTTACAGACCCGACGGGTACCATTCAAAATTCAGAATACCAAATTGTCAAGACTGAATACCTCAAATTAACAGCTGAATATCAAGGACATAATACATCTGAATTTGGTCTCGTTGGTGACTTTATCGGTGGTCAACCGGTAACACTGGAAAATCATTGTTTCAAGTCATTATTTAGAACTGACCAGAACGGTAGATTTGTGTATAACATGACTCTCAAGGTGGATGGTACAAGGTATTTTATGTTTAGGATTGGTTCAGGGCCTTACAATGGATTCGTTTACTTTATAAATAGAACTATTGCAATTTATAAATTCCTTGATACCGGTATGAATTCTTTGGTACCTGCACAAGAATCGCTCGGATTGAAGAGTTTTCTTCTGGATGGAGAACTTATTTATGAACCACCTACTCGCCAGAGTAATACTACACCTGGAAAGTTTTATTATCTCGCGTTTGATATACTTTATCACAATGGTCAATCTGTTATACCGATGGATTATTACACCCGTAAAGGTTTGCTCAATGAATTTGTAAATGGGTATCTTAAAGGTAGATTCAATGGAACTAATGTAAATTGTTCGGTTAAAATATGGTTTCCAATAACAGACATAATCTCAACAGGTAATGTATATTCATATATTCAAAAAGAAACATCTAAACTTTCTGGAATAGCTCACAAGGCAGATGGATTAATCTTGCAATCATTTGACAAATCTTATATTACAGGTCCATGGAACAAATACAACAACATTCAATTTAAATGGAAACCACTCTCAGAACAAACCATAGATTTCAGAATAAAGGTTACCAAAGAACCAGGTAAGGGACTTGTTTGGCACTTGTTACAAAAGAACAACGAACCTTTTAAAATTCCAGGAACAGGTAAAAAGGGAACAAAATACACACTCTCAGAAAGTACCGAGACAGCAATTTGTATACCTACATCTTCAAATGCACGACAATTCTCTGATGGTGATGTAGCAGAATTTAAATGGTCTGGAAATGGAAACCGTTTTGTATTGTTACGTGCTCGAGAATACGGTAAGGAACCTAATTCTCTGGGGAGTATTATTTCGATTTGGAATTTTATTCAGGACCCATTTACATTAGATTCATTAAAACAAACTTTTAGGGTCTTAACTGGAGGTAATATAAACAAACCTGGATTGAAAACAATTCTAGGAAATTATTCCAGGAGTGACCTGATACTTTGTGCATTGGGTACTAATTTATTTTTCAGTGAAGGTGATATTACCAAATTAAAAGAAATGTATTCAGTTTACCTTAATACTTCTGAAAACGAAATAGAATTTAGACTTACTAAAACTCAAACAAATGCTTTCAATTTCGAATATCTCTTTGGTTACCTGAGTCAAAATTACCAATGGTCGTTTTTAAGAACTTTTGATATCCTTAAAAACCAACAAGTTGGTACCAGTAGAAGTACATATCTCTCTGAACAGGATATCAGAATAGGTAATCCAATACAAAATCAATTGAAAAAGAAAGTGTCAAGTATTAAAATCGATAATCTCGGTAAGGGACTTTATGGAAACTTTAATCTCAATGTAGTTTTATCCAGGGAACAACAAACAAAGGTTGTAGTACCTCTTAATGACAAATTAAAAGTAAACAATCAAATTCGTATGAAAGAACGTTGGTCATTTGAAATACCAACAACGGGTTTTAGAATTGACCTGACAAGAATTAAAACAGGATATTCAATTGAATCACTACAAACACAAAAGTATACATATGAAATTGAAGGTGAACTAATAGGTACCGACTTTCCATTTGATGTTTTTTTATCAAACTTAAACAAAGTTTATATCGAAATAATCAAAAATATTAATTACTGCTAAAAGAATTAATTCAAGAAGTATTGTCTGGGAATTGGGTTTTTGATAGCATTTATGATGTTAATTACTTCTGAATAAGTGTAAAGTTGTTCTGGAATTACTTTCAATGGAATAAACGGAACACGTTGGTCAATAGCACCAGCATAGTCGACGTTAATACGAAACAAAACTTTATCACCAACTTTTAATTTATTTTTATTAATAAACACCTTTGAGATTTTAACAGAATTACTAATTTCACGATTCTCTACCTCTAAACGAACACTGGACCCTTCAATTTCAGCAATTTGTGCAGAGAATTCTCTAGAAGAACTTCTTAGGATATCTGTCCACAACAACAAATTATTATTATTTTTACCTGGTTGATAAGCTCCTTTACTGGGTATAAATAATAAACCAGAAACTTTTCCATAAATTGAATATTCATCATTTGTCAAAAAGTTTTTAGCACCAGGAATCAAATTTAAATCAAACCGATTTGCCTGAATATCCAGTTGAGACTGTTGTAGTCCGTTTATGTTTATCAAATTAAGAGAATACATTAAATTGTGAAACCTTGAATCAACATTACCAAGGTAATAATCTAACTTTGTAATGTCTTTACCACTGATGTAAAGGATATCAATCGGATAAAATACAAGTTGTTCCTCGTAAGGGTATAAGTACCCTGAAATCAAAGTTACAGCTAAAACTTGAATGATTGGTAGACTAGATTCAGAAATGTCGTTATTACCGTTAATGAAATACGATTCACCCAGTTGATTAAAAAATAACAAAACTGGTATGGTATTTTCATTAATTGGTGTAACTAAATAACTCTCATTAAATTTACTGATATTGTCATTTGTCAATGCAACTGGGTATTCTAATTTTGCATTTTTTATACCCTTAAGTTCTGTAATTACTTTTTGTTTTAAAGACTGGTAATTACCATCGGTATCCTTTGCAAAAACACTTGAATCTATATAACCATTCTCTGCAATACAATTAATAAGATGTTCTCTATCAAGTGATTCCATACCCTTGAAACGCCTAGATTCTCTGATGTTGGTACCTGGACTATAAACGGAACTAAGAACATCTGGGTCTGGAAAACCAGGTAACGGAAAACCTTTCACCAACATTGATTTAATCTTTTCAACGGTAATCCCCTTACCAGATTTAATTATCTTTTTACAACACGGCTCATAAAGTCCATCTGGTCTTTTAACCCCCTCGGGGTCAACCCAGTAACCTTCTTGTGGACACTTACCATAAAATGAATATGGAACAGGTCTCAATTTATTCCCCTTGCGGTCGTGACACATTTTTGGTTCATGGGAATCGATTGTATTTTTTATTTTCTTTTTGTTTACAGGTGTGGTATCTGAAATAATAATAGGTTCTTCTGAATTAATTATCAATTCTGTTAACAAGGTTTTCAAAAACGTATATATATGTTCAAGAACTTGTTTATCACCTTTTAGTTTAGACAACTTTATCTGCACAGAACCTCTGATATAAATCATTACATTTGCATTAAATGAATTGTCTATTAGGTTCATTTTTATGTATGGATTCGTTTGTTTACTACTTCTACTTAGTTTGTTTCCAGAATTGAATTCGTAATCTCTAACAACGAACGAACGTCCATCGTAATTTGTTAACAATGAATCACTGATATTATTTAAAATAATTTTATTAAGAACCTTCAAATTTACAAATAAATCTGTTTTAAGTTGTGTTGGAAACAAATTAAATTGTCCAAAAATGAAAGTAATTCCACTCAATGATTTATCAATAGTAAACTTTTTGAGAGAAGGATAAAGCTTTTGGTATTCAGACAAGTTTAATGTACCAGTTTCATTTATTTTGGAAACAACCAATTTAGGTAATGAAACGTCATCAAATGCAGCTGATATTATATTTATATTCCCAGCAGCTGAAATTCTAACAGTACATTTATTAAAGTTGGGATACTCATAAATTAACTGAACATTATCTGTAAATCTATTTACTTTTGGACTAGGACTATAAATTTTCTTTTGACCTCTTTTTTTAACTGCAAGGATATAAGGTGTTCCCTCAGGTACATTAAGTTTTGAACTTCCTTCTGAAGTAACAAACAATGAAGATTCAAATGGTTTCAGACATTCAACTTGGTGATTTTTTGTTTGATTACATTCAGAACATTCAAAGTAATCTGGAATTGGTATTTCTGGATAATTGTAAGCATATTCAGAAACCGAACTTGTTTTTGAACGGAAGTAACTTTTAGAGATAAATGCAGGCCTTTGGTAATATGGAATACCATTTTCAAAGGTGATATCCAATTTAATCCGCTTTACCAACTGTTCGAGGTCAAATAACGGAACTTCGTTTGTTTTTTTGGTAACGTTACCACCATTACCAACGTTACCATTGACATTCATACCACCATTGACATTCATACTATATGTTAATGGTACCAATTCTGACACCGTCGGTGCTTCATTTAACGATTTGATTGAATTTTGCATATGTATTTATTTAAAGAAATTATTATTATTATCTGTAATTTGGTAAAACTCTGGTAAAACTCTGGTAAAACTCTGGTAAAACTCTGGTAAAACTCTGGTAAAACTTTGGTAAAACCTGGTAAAACCCAGTAATGGAAAAAAACAATCTCGAATATGTGAGAATGTTCAATGAAGTCAGTAGACAATTTTTAGAAGAACTTGTTCAAACGTTTCCAGAACAAAAAAGTATAAAAGTAGGACAAATGTTTTTAGAGAGTCTATGTAAGATAAATATTAGGAAACCAGTAAATGATTTTATAAGACAGTCATTACCTTATCTTGAACAGATAGCTATGAAAGATGAAGAATTTTTAAAGAATAACAACGACAAACCAGTGATGTTACAGAAAATAAAAATTGAAGAATGGTGGGACGATGATTTATCACAGAGTATAAAAACAACTGTATGGAAATATATCAAAACGTTATTTGCTATTGCTGTAAAAGTAGTTGAAATTGGTCCAGAATACACACCATATATACAATTCATCATCAATTCTGATTAATGGATTAATGGATTAAAAATAAAATAATGTTCTTGATTAATTAACGAACAAATGGTAAAATTCTGGTTAAATAATCTACCAGACTTGTTTTCTTTGGAAAACGTTCAAGGAAATATCAATCAAATAAAAATACTAAATGTTATTTCATTGGTACTTATACTTTTCTTTATTAAAATGTATATGTCAACCAAAGAAAATAAATATCTTATATCGCTTGGATTGTCTTTAACTGTTATAGCTATTATTTACTACAAGAAATTAATAAGATATAAAGTTAATAATGTTAATAATAATGTTAATAAAGTTAACGAATCAAGTTACATAACATCGGATGCATACTCTGGTAATTCAATTATTAAAGTAAATAGCCCAGCTTTCAAACAAGGTGATATAGTAACAATGAATGAAACAAACCACGTTGTAAACAAAGTGATACATGATTCATCTGGAGGTGGTTACTTTTTACAATTGTCAAGTAATCTTAAACAAAATTATCCTGCCGGTACTAATGTTAAAAATTTCAACGAAAATGAATCTGAATTACCAAGTAGTTTTACAGGCGTTGATAGTGACTACTTCGAAGAACAATTCATAAATGGACAATCCATACCAAATCGTTTTAATCAACGTGAGGACCGAGACTACGAACCGGCGAGAACAAACACTATGTACCGTTTTCAAGGTCCACCCAATGGACCACTTAGATGTAGGCAATCAACAGAGTCGAATCCAGCAGGAACAATTGATATAGATGAATATGACGCACCTCCTAGAATGTACGGTACTTGTGTAAATGACACAGAAACTGTAAATAACAACGAATCGATGGTGTCTCAACGTGTAAATGACCTTTTATTTCACAAGGGTAATTCTCAAATGACTTATTTACCTGTACCAGGTGATACCATACCAAGTAACCAAGAAGCATTTGCCAATTGGTGTTATTCAGCTGACAAATTAAATCCAAAGTATGCATCGATTTTTGTAAATGACCCCGATAAATTTAAGATGGTTTCTGCCAATGCACAGGCAACTGGTACAGAGAACGGTGGCGGTGGTGGTGGTGGTGGACGACCTTAAATTGAAAATCCAATTAATTTAACAATTAATTTAACAATTAATTTAACAATTAATTAATAATGTTAATTAATGTTAATTAACGTTAAAAGATTAATTAATTATTAAATGCAGTCAAATGAAGTTGCACAAGCCGCAGCAATTGGTTCCAAACCAATGAGGTATTACTCACAAGAACAAGTTAAGGACCCTTATGCTCAGATATCTAACTCAGGATTTACACCCCTCGGAAACTTGAAACAGTATTCAGTTGCAAATATATACGATAGACCAATGCCAACGCATCTTAAGAATCTAAAAGACACGTATACAGTTCCTTATAATACTACTCCATTCCTTGGAACAAATACAACAAGTATTAAATACATCGACGACGAATCTGAAAAATTAAGGTGCCCAGTATTTTCCAATAAGAAATCAGCAATAACTGTAAGTGATGTTACAATGTACCCTGAACAAGCATTTATAGCTAATCCAAATGTATCACATGAATTAAATACCTTTTATGAACAATTTGCTACTATCAATTCAATGGGTAGACAATCAGAAATGTATTCCGTAGAACTGGATTCTACCAAACCAGCTTTGGGACAACAAAATGATGGGTATAGTTCAAGTAGATACACAAATCGGTGGAACATTGTAGACCCACGGATTACTCAAAATGTAAATAACATCATCATGAATATGAAAACAAGTGACGGAAATATTATTTCATTGCCACAGTGCGGTGTAAGTACACGTAATGAACTTAGAAACTACGTAGAAACTTCAGATTGTTGATAATTAATTATTGAGGTTAGGGCGCTCCACGTATTTATTTGTAGCGGTATTATCTTTGTTGTATGTTCCAATAAGTTGGGCATTCCAAAATTGTCCATTTCGTGCACATATTGAATCTGCAAGTACTACATTACATGTAGATGGACAATATTTTTTGACGAAATCTCTTCTCTTGTTTCTTTCTCCTATTGTCTTAGTACCAGTTACTTTACCGGTTGGATTAGGCATATATTGATTCACCTTACATGTAGTATCAGGTTGTATATAATCTATTTTGTCAACAGGTGATGTGACATCACCAGATTCTTCGGGCTCATCGATTGACGCAGGTGTCAATGTAGACTGTGAAGATTTTTTTCCAGATGGTGGTGCTGGTGATGGCGAATCGGAACCATCATCTGAACCAGCGTCCTGTTCTGAATCACTTGATTTTTTTTTTGATTTTGAATCGGTTTCTTTTGAATCCGAATCCGAACCAGTTTCCTTTTTAGCATCGGGGTTTAAAGATGGAACAAACTTGTAAAGTAATGGCTTGTTAAAAAGGTATACCATTGCAATAAATCCTAATACAGCTGCAAAAAGATATAACGTTGTATTATCTTGAGGTGGTGGACCCATAAATGGTGGACCCATAGGAGGTGGATAATAACCCATTGGTGGAGGTGGTGCTTGCATCTTTAAGCTAAAGTGGTTAATTTAATTAAACAAATTATTAAATTAACAACTTTAATTTGTTTAATTAAATTAACCAAATTAATGTTATTGATTGAAAATACCATCGTTGGTATAACTATTTTGTTTGTTTATTTATGTACGTTATCACTTGGTATAAACAACCAAAATCAAATACTCTTGATTACAGGTTTTTGTAAACACTTATTAGGTTACTTTTCAGGATTACAAGATATTTATTGTAATGTTCACAAACAGGGTTCCAGAAATAATGTATACTTCTGTGACTTATTACTCGAATCCTTGTTGGAAGGGTTTGTTTTTGTAATGTATGGGATATTATTAGCTCGTATAATACCAAATGAACAATTGATACCGATTGTTATCGCATTTACAATACATCTTGTTGCAGAGTTTACAGGTGTGCATCAGTTTTTTATAAAGACACATTGTGAAAAGTAACAATTTATTATCATTAATTTTTAAATAGTAAACTAATATTTCCAATTTGACCAATCATTTGTAATTGTAGACACAGTACCAGTGTTATTGATTGTTAAGTTATACAAATAACCATTACCATGGTCTGGTCCGGTTCTACTACCGTTACCTTTTACTATAGAAGTCAATTCTATAGTTATCGCTGGTGTCTTGATATCGATGTCTACAGGTATATAAAAACAAGGTTGTCCGTCTAAATTTAAAACCATAAAATTGAAATAAATTTTGGCAGTAGGGTCCTTATATAAATCGCTGGTTTTAACATTATTTGGACTAGAAGTACTACCGTTTATCTGTATTGATGTTGATTGTCTACGGGTTTCCATCGAATCTTTAAAATATCTTATAGCGTTAGGTAGCTTATTGTTTACAGTTATAAATACCTTATCACAATTACCAGTAGTCCCATTCTTCCACGTAGCGAAAGCACAATCATCGTATGTAAGACATGCGCGTCCATAATCGTTAGCGTCAATATTAGTTTCATAACATTTGTAAGGATACTTACACTCCTTATCGATTGTACATCCTTCCCAATGATTGTTCACTATGTATGGTGGATTTATTAATTTCCATGTCTTAAAATGTGTATCACCGTTGAGAGATGGACAACTAGTATATGATTTATAAGTACCGTTATCGGATACACTTACATATGTAGTACCTTTCATCTTGGATTGTTCAATATTAACAGCACTTTCTACCCAATTATTATAAGTCATGTAAGTATTGCTTAAATCATTTAAATTTACATCTACCTGACCTGCTTTCTTCAGAAAACCCTGTGGTGAAATTGTTACAGCAGTTGTATCTGGAACATTACATGAACCAAATGACGTACCAAAAGTATTCAATACCTGTTCAGGTGGTACTATAACATTAATATTATTTACACAAGTATGGGTAGATGGGTCCCAGTGCTTACTTGATTCAGTACAACGTACACATTTAGCTACCCCTGAAATCATATCAAGTACTGAATCATTATCCATACAAGACACGCATGAATTAGTTTGGCTATTGTAAATAAACCCAGAGACGGTTGTATTATCATCAGTATTTTTATTACAGCCACCAGCAGTTTTTGGATTTATGTTTGGGTACGCATTTACCGGGTCCATTGTTTTGACACTAGAACTACCTACAGAAATAGTTTGTGAATTTCTAATTTCGTCTACACTTTTTGCTTGTGCAGGTTCTTTTATTTGCCATGTCTTTGTACCATCCATTGATTGTATCTTATTACATCCAGCAGAATAAGAGCGATAACCCCCATCTTTCCACACTGATACGTAATTGGCACCCATTCTTTTTTGGTTTTCCAAATTAATAGCCTTGGTTACCCATTTTTTATAAACTGGGTCGTCAAAAGAGGAAGCGTTAGCGTCTGAAGGGTCTTTCAGAAAATTTGCTGTAGTTTCTGTTAAAACAGCTTGGTTATCTCCGCATATACCATAAGTTGTACCAAAAGTGTCTATAGCTCCTTCAGGTGGTGGTGGTGGCGAAGGTGTTTCAGGTGGAGATGGTGTAACCGGTGTTTCAGGTGTTTTAGGTGGAGATGGTGTAACCGGTGTTTTAGGTGGAGATGGTGTAACCGGTGTTTTAGGTGGAGATGGTGTAACCGGTGTCTTAGATTTGGAATCGTCGGTGGAATTGTCTTTAGAATCGTCGGTAGATTCTTCTGGGGTAGTGGTCTCAGGTGGTTTGGAATTTACAACATAGAATGCATAAAACAGACACGCAAATAACAACATCAATAATACCGGATTCATTGTTTATTACCAATGAGTATTATTAATTTTTATTAAGTTTTATTATTAACTTAAACTTAATTAATTTGCCAACATACCTGCAGATGGGTCACCGAGGGTAGTGTATTCGTTGGGAATATAATTACGTGAAACATTGATACCATTACCCATATAACATTTACCAATGGTTACCTTCTGGTCATCAATCGGATTGTAATAAACACCTGGTAAGTTACTGGGTCCAAGTTTCCATTGTAACAATTGGTTGTTGTTATTACCAGATTCCAACCCCAAAAGGTAAGAATTTGGTGAAGTAACATTAGTACCAGATTCTGGTATATACTGACTACTAGGAAGATTAACCATACCCATGTAAGAATAATCACCGGGATTTGAATTGCACAAATAAGTTGGTATTTCTCCCTTGTTGTCTGGGTTCCATACCTTGTGAAGGGGATTTGTAAACAAGGGTGCCAATTGATACGTAGCTGTATACCTATTTTCAACACCCTTTACGTTTTTACCCAACAGGGGACTGTAACTTTGAAGAACACTCACATCAGAGTCCTTTTCAACGTTAAAGTCCAGTTTGAGACCATTGGTTGTTGGTTTGGCAATTGGTGTATAATTCTGAAACTTACTTCCATCTGGTCTTGCACCCTTGTATGTACCCGGTCCATCAACATTAAAATCAGGTTTCTTGTAAAGATTCTTGTAAGCAGCATCTGGGTCCAGTGGGACACTGTTATTACTACCTGTTGTTGCAGGTCCAGCAAAGTAAGAATGTTCAGTTGCAGTTCTGAGTGAATAGTTCTGGGCACCCGATGTTCTTACCAACTTGCCTCCAGAACCAGGTGCCTTTGAATAACTTGGAACAAATTGACTGTACAGTGCTTGTGCTTTTGTTACTGGAGCAACTGTGCCATCGTATGCAAAGATAGTTGTTTCTTTTGTTGTAGTACGTACTTCGTCTTGAAGTCTGTTTTGAAATTGTGACTGACCCTTGATATTTACATTTGTTTCAATCGTTGGACTTAGTTCACCACGGTCTGTTTCGTTGACATACACACCAGACCTATTTTGTTCTGCCTTTGGTCCTGCAATCCCAACAGAACCTTCAGGTTGGGGGTTCAAATTGAGGTCGCTTTTAGACTTTAATGAATAATTAAATGTGTTATTGTATTTCAGTAATTCGACTGTAGGGGCTGGGTTCGTAGATATCATCGGTGGCCCCGTTCCAGGGGCTGCCATATCGAAGTTTACCATTTGTTTTTAATTACCGTCAACATTTTAATTAACCAATTAAAATTCCAGAGACAACAATTCAGAGTTCCACATCTGTTCGATTGTTGTACCCTTTAAAGTTTTGAGTTCGGCATGGAGTCCCTTAGCCTTGGCTTCAAGTTGGTTAATTTTCTCGAGTGTAAGGGTCCATATCTTCATATCCAGAAGGTAGTCCCACGAATCGTTAACCTTCACAAGGTCTCCCACCTTTTGAATTTGTTCGATGATGTGTTCCTTCGGTTGGTTGAACACCGTTATCGTTTTGTCAATGACCAACTTGATAAACTTGATTTTGGATTCAAGTAATTGGTATTCTTTGGTCAATTCATCGACGAGGTGTTGTTTCCTTCGGTGAAAGTGAGTCACTCGTACACGATAAAACCTGAATATTATTTCCTCTGGTGAACTGACCTTGCGTATCTTGCAGTCGGCATCAAATACGTGCATGTTGCTCGTGTTCAAACAAGTTGTCAATTTTAATTTCTTAACCACTTCACATGAGTCAACAAGGGAGTCTATCACCGACTTTTGCATCGATACCCTGAAGTCGACAACGGTATCGTCACTGTTGTTCTTGTAATCGATGATTTCATTCGATTCAGTTAACACTTCGAGAAATTCCTTGTATGTCTGGGTCCATTTACCAACCGGTAATTCAGTTATCTGGATGGTCGTTTGGTTGATACGTTTCCATACACCCGTTGTAATGTACCTGTCAGCGGAGTCCTTGACGATTGTACCCTTGAATCCCTTGTACCAAGGTGTCATTTCCTTTAGGTCTGCTGTTCCATTGGAATCAATCAACCGTTTAAGATTTGCAATGATATCGTCTGGATTGTAACAAGGTATGGTCGTTGAATACCCAGTACCAATTCCCTCAGACCCATTTACCAAAACCATCGGTATCAAGGGTATGTAGTACTTAGGCTCGATACTCATACCGTCATCATCAAGGTAATCCAGAAGGGCCGAATCGTGTTCGTTGAATAAGACCCTTGTCACTGGTGCCAACTTGGTAAAGATGTACCTGGGGCTACCTGAGTCCTTACCTCCCTGGATACGAGTACCATATTGACCAATCGGTTCCAGAAGATTAATGTTATTGCTCCCAACGAAATTCTGAGCCATGTTGATAATGGTCCCCTGGAGAGACACCTCTCCATGGTGATACGACGTGTGTTCCGATATATACCCACTCAGTTGAGCAACTTTGACTTCAGAATACAACTTCCTTTTCAAACACCCGAACAACACCTTCCGCTGGGACGGTTTGAATCCATCCATCATATTGGGTATGCTTCGCTCAAGGTCTGCGATTGAAAAGTTGATAAGTTCGTTGTTGACAAACTGAGAAATAGATTGTTCCAATACTTCGACACCAAGGGTGAGATTTTTACCCGTTGATTCCTTTATCCACTCTTTGCGTTCGTCTTCGTGGCCCTTCTTGAACGCCTTAACAAGGTCATGGTCAGTTGTGTTGGTATATGAATACCTTACAGTCTGCTTGTCAAGGTTCTTGAAATATTCCTTTGCCTCGGCAGCCGTTGATGTACCCAATCCCTTGTAGTACTTTATGTGCCAATTGGTCAAACGCTCTTGGGCATTTTTCCAATCGAGGAAGTCACGTTGGTTGTAAAAGGAAATGACTTGGGCCCCCTTGGACACCTTGACAATGGGTGTAACAATACTGCTGATAAATGGAATCTTAATCAAACTTGGCCAGAAAGCATGTACGAAGTTTATGATGAGTCCCTTGATATGACTACCATCGTTATCGGCATCGGTAAATATCAAGATACCACCGTATCTGAGCTCATTCGATGAACGGTACTCCTTGGATTGTTGCAAACCGATAATCTTTTTGAGATTATTTATTTCTTCATTCTTCATCAGCTGGGCAGTACTTGCATCACGAACGTTAAGGAGTTTACCACGCAATGGGAACACACCGTAATAGTCCCTACCCACAACCGATAACCCAGCCAGAGCCGATGCCTTGGCAGAATCACCCTCGGTAAGAATCAACTTGCACAGATGACCCTCCGCACCACCTGCTTTGTTTGCATCGTCCAACTTGGGAATACCCGATATACGGTATTGCTTTTTGCCATCCGTTTTTGCCAATGCACGCTGGTCCTTGGCCTTGGCAATCTCCAGTACGTTTGCAGTGATACCCAATTTGTCAACCCGTTTGACAAAGTCGTCAGTCAGGTCACATCTGGAACCAAACTTGGTAACCTTGGTCACGTGGGACTCCTTGGTCTGACTGCTAAAAGTTGGATTTTCAATCAAACAATTGACAAACACCAGGATATTGTCCTTGATATACGCAGGTCTGATGGTAATGTCTTTGTGTTTCTTTTCGAGTTGTTCCTTGAGGCGATACACAATCTGGTTGACGATGTAATCGACGTGGGTACCTCCCTCACTTGTTGAGATACCGTTTACAAACGAAACTTGGGTAAATTTCTCGTGTGGGTTCAACACGACACCAACTTGCCAACGCTCACCAATTGATTCGTACACCCTTGGTTCCTTACCGACGAACAAGTTGATATATTCCTGGAAGTCTTTGACAGATATCTTTTCACCCTGGAAAAACATCTGAACCCTTCGGTCCGTAACGGCGGCACCATCATAAACCCTGGTACGAAACAAGTTGAATGTGTCATTGTCGAGTCCACCCGAAAGACCAAACCGCTGGTAGTCAGGAACAAAGATAATCTTGGTAAATGACCGTTTCGAACGACTCTTGGTTATCTTGGGTTCACCCCTGACAGACATGTTGTTTTCCCAAGTTTGAGAATAATGTTTGTCGGAATCACAAATTTCAACGGTAAACAACTTGGAAAATGCATTCGTCAACTTTGCACCATAGCCATTCAATCCACCAACGGTACGTTTTTCGGTATCGTCGTAGTTACTTGAAGTGTGAAACTCACCAAAAACGATATCGGGTACATACCTACAGAGTTCCTTATGAATTTCAATGGGAATACCCTTAACGCCGTCGTTGGTGATTTCGATGGTACCCGTTGACCGGTCAATTAAAACTTCGACCCTTTTCATCGTTTCGTCACGCTGAGAATGGTCAGTTGCGTTGGTAAAAATTTCGTCAAAAATCTTGTATAATCCTGGACTGTATGTAAGTTGTTCCCTGGTCATCATACCTCGGTCAACATTGTAAACCCATCGTTCTGAAGTAACGGGTTCGATGTCACCAATGTACATACCTGGACGATGTAATACATGTTCCAATTGAGTTTTCTTTTGGTATTGTTCCTCAACAGATTTCTTCATCCTCGGTGGCATTCGTTACTTGATATCATTAAACCGTTGGGTCCTTAAGTGAATTTATTTTTTGTAAAACAATTTTAAGAATTTTGGAATGCTAAAATATCATCAGCAGTACGAGTACCTTCATATTTGATTGGTTTACCAGTACCGAGGCCCTTAACAATTGTAGGAACACTATTCGAACCAGCTTCATTCATAAGTTCATCTCCCTGGGGATGGTCTGATTCTACCATAACGACTTTTCCATTACCACGTTGTACGGCTTTCTCAAATTCAGGCATGGCCTCTCTGCAGTGTCCACATCTAGGTGAATAAATAATTACAATAGTGTCTGGTGTAATTTCTACTTCATTCTGTTTTCTAGATGAAGAAAACCCAAGGTCAATCATTGAATCTGAACCAGTCATTCCTGAGAAATTTGATTTTACCAATATACCAATACCAACTAATCCAAGTGTAACCCCCACTGCAAAAAGAAAAAACTTTACAAAACGTGTAGCTTTATCTTTATCTTTTATGCCGGTTTTCTCGACAAAATAGTGGACTATTGTAGTGATAAAATCATCCTTCCAGAAACTATATAATAAAACATAAGAGAATAATATAGCTCCAATAACAGTTAAAATGATACTACTCGAGTTATCCATAACTAATTTATCTGTTATTATTTATCTGTTATTTTTTTAAAAAATAATAACCGATAATAATATATAATAATTAATTGAAAATGGGTCGTTCAGTTGAAAATACCGCTATGATGACTTTTATGGAAAAACTTAGAATTTTTTTTAATATTATTTTATTAATTTTTTACTTAGTATATTTTATTAGTAAACTCGACTCCAAATCTGAACCCTTTAAAATTAGGGGGTACGAGTTCGACCCTAAACAGCTAGTGATTTTATTAATAATACATGCAATCATCATCATAATTATAAATAGCATCTTACTTGCTAGTGAAAAAAAAGAATCATCTGGTAAAAAATATACTGTAAAAGTTAACGGGTTTACAAGAGTTTATTCAATTATTGATATTATCGTTTGTACAATTTTATTATATACATTTATAAATTTTTTGCGTACCGCTACTTATTCTTATAATCAAATGTTCACTTTTTGTGTAGGTCTTTGTTATGCTGTATTCACAGCACTTATCATTTATTTAGACATTAAATTGGTAGTTTAACTTTTTTACAAATTACCCAATTACCCCAATTCAGAATCAAATTAAAGAAACAAAAACAAAATAATTAAAGTTGAAGGTATGCCACGAACAGCTAAATATAAGTACGATGACAATTACCCGGTTGTTAAAACATCTGGAAAGATTTTAATGTATATTGGAACTCAGTGGAATGTTTTATATCCTATAGTAGAATTAATAAAAGTTTTGGAGCCTAAAACTATTATAGGATATAAATATGGAAAAAATCAACAAATAATAAAAAATTACGGTTCTCATTACAATCATATAGTAATTGGTTATTCACTCGATAACAAAGAACATTATATTTCAAAGATAGTAAATGGTCATGTTAGTTATATAATAATTTTTGACAGTTCATTTGACAACCCAGTTACAAAGAACCTTGTGGGTATCAGTGAATCTTTTAAGATTAATTTGGTCACGTTTAATTTAAATACAAACACTTACAAATTAAAGTATTACCCTTGTGAACAAGTTCCTGAAAAAATGAATTTTGGAAATCCAGAACACCTTGTTCAAAAAATGAATGACCTCAAAGAATCGGAGATGTTATTACCCTGGAAAAATACATTTCCAGAATATCTACTCGAACAAATTGAAATCCATCCAGAAGAAGACCCGTTAAAAACAAAAACTGACGGTGCTCTTAACGAATGCATCGAAAAAATAAAATCAGTCACACACTGTGAACAAGCCAAAAAGGACTCCTCTAAAATAAAATTTTATGACCCAACGATGAATGTTCTAAGAAAACATCAATACATCATAAAAAAAATGAATGATTACCACCACCAATTTGAACAACCAGAACAACAAATTGAAAAACCAAAACCAAGTGCAGTTAAATTAAGTATAACGAAATTCTTCAAAAAATAATTAATTTTTTATTGCTTTAAAGTTATCAAAAAGTATATTTTTGCTTGAAATATAACCATGCATATATAAATTAAACATATCGTCTTTAGTCTGATTTACATTGAGAGTTTCGTTAGAAAATCTTGGTAGTAATATTTTGTGTACAAGACCACTATGAGATTCCTTTTTGAAGGAATTATGAATTAATTTACTAAGTGATTCAAAAAAATGTAATATTTTAGATTTAGATTCTGTGCTGGTGTCTACATCGATATCTAAATCAAATGCAATTGTAGATAATTCTGGAAGAATATCAACTGGACAATTGTTACAAAGAAAACCGTCATAATAAAAGGAATCTCCTATTTTTACAGAAGGAAAAGCAATAGGTATACTTGAGCTTGCAACCACGGAGTCTACTACCTTAACATCTGGTGTAACAAGGTAATTGAAGTATTCCATTTTTGATGTAGTAATATTTAAAGCTCCGTTTGTATAATTTTTACCATTGTCTCTATAAAGTTCTATAAATGTAATATCTGGATTTATTTTTAAAGATATAATTTCTTTTATTTTTTCTCTGTATACAGCTCCATGTATTAAACACTCATTAGATACAAGGGTATCCAATTCAAGGTCTATAAGTTCAGAATAATCCAAGTTTACCATAAAATTAAGTATATCACGATAATCAAGTTGTAATACATAGAATAATCCAAATAAACTTCCAATTGAAACACCTACTACCGTTTCAATGTTTTTAAATTCAATTAATTCATTAAGAGCCCTAATTGTTCCGATGTACGCCCATCCTTTTAATGCACCTCCACTGAAACAAATGTTTTTAAGCATTATTAAACTAAAATTAAATTTTAAATTTAAATTAACCTAATTGAATTTTAATTTTAATTTAATTTATATATACAAATGTTGTTAATAATAACTTTGATAGCTTTATTATTCTTATTATTTTTAAGAATTGATAAAAAGAATATATATTCTAAAAATAGAAAAATCGCTATGGAACTTGGAATAAATTACATAGATTCAATTAAAAAAATCAAACATACATTCAATAACCCAAGTGTGATGTTCGATATAGATGACACACTTATTGAATCAAGTACAGGTCGACAAATAAAACCAATTGTAAAACTTTTGAATAAATGTGCATCGGATGGGTATGGAATTATTTTAATTACAGCAAGGGATTCCAGGTTTTTCACTAAATATACTGAAACTGAATTGTATAACAAGGGTATTGATTACGATATTCTAATCCTAAGAAACCCAAAGTACGATGATTTTTATACATTCAAGTCAAAAAAAAAGAAACTGTTATCTGAAAGTGATATAGACATAGTTATGTCAGTTGGTGACCAGTTACATGACATTTCTGGAGACTATTCTGGATATTCAATAAAACTTCCTAGTTATGATGACAACAGGTTATTTCACCTAAATAATAATCGTCAATTGGAAGAAGTTCGTTAAGTGTTTTTAGTTAATTTAGAAGTGTCTTATTAAATAATATGGAACATTGTAATGGTAATGTAACTATAATTGTTATGTTTCAAATTACTTGTTATATTGTGTATCTTTATTATTACATTTACAAGTTTCTATTTTCAATGTATGTACTTTATGTGATATTAAAATATAAATTAATGAGAATTTATTACAAACTCGGTTTGGTTTTAATTTGTATGAGAACTATTTCAGATATCGTTTATAAACTAGAACGTAATAATTTTAGTAATAATAACCTTGATAATTTTAATAATGAATGTCCAGGAAGTACTTAATATAGCAAAAGAACGCAAATTAAAAAATAAAGACTCAATAAAAAAGATAATATCAAACATCCACAAGAAAATAAAATTCTATGCAAACCTAAACAAAGATTCATGTGAATATCAGATACCTGTGATTATAGATGACCGTCCTCTTTACAACATTGAACAAATCACAAAACAGATATTTAAACAACTTGATTCTGAAGGTTTTATTGTGACTGCTTATTCAGATGGACGCTTAGAGGTTTTCTGGAAGGAATCCCTTGTTGAACAAAAGGTAAAAACAGATGCTTATTTAATTTCAGAACAAGAACGCAAATTAAAAAATATAACCAAAAAATCTAAAAAGGTTGACGAACGATTCGCATTCCTTGCAAACCCAGCCAAAACAACCAAATTACCACAAACCATAGAAGAACAATTAGACCTCCAAGTTGAAAAAATACTTAAAGAAAAAGAACAACTTCAAAAGAAATATAAAGGTATGCTAACCAAACCCAAGTAACTAAGCAAACATTTACATAACTTCAATGGACCATTTTGAAAATTGTGAACCGATACCTAAAAAAATACATATTTTCTGGAAAATAAAAGATTATCTCGATTTTAATTTTAATATAGTTAAAAACGGTACTCTTAAATTAAAAGAACTCAATCCAGACTATGAATTTATTGTGTATGATGATTCAGACATAGAAAATTACCTACAAAAACATTTATCTCCAACTGATTATGAATTAATTAAAAACAAACACATCGTTGAAAAAACAGACTTGGCTAGACTACTTCTTATCTACAATGAAGGTGGTGTATATTCTGATATTGACAGGTTATGTAATATACCATTAAACCAGATAATAAAACCAGGTGTGAAGTGTGTTCTACCAATATTCAGATACGAAGATTTTAGCCAGGATGTCATCATAAGTTCCAAAGGTAGTCCGATTTTAAAGAGGACAATTGAACTTAACATCGAACGTCGTAGACAAGGAATTGACCATTTATATTATTTGGGACCTGTTACATATATGAATGCAATTACAGAATTCTTTTTGGGAAAACAATATTCAAGAATTCCAGGACACCACGTTTTTAACAATATTATTACGATTATAAATGATAATCCCTTTCTTGACACTGTTATAGAATCACCTCCTTTTAATACTATATTTTACAACGGTCCTGTGACCACTTTTGACAAACAAGAATTTTACAGATATTCAGGTGTAATATCTTGGGATTTAACTTAAAGTTTAAAGTCAATTTAACAACAACAACAAAATGGACCGTGTTCAACAACTTGCCCAGATTCAACAAACTGCCCTCGAACTTTTTAAAAGGAAAAATGCAGATTACGGGGACGCATTCGCCAAGTATGGAATTATTGGAATCCTCATTAGAATAAACGATAAAATCCAAAGAAGTATCACAATTACCAACAATGGTATCAATTTGGTAACAGATGAAAATTTGAGGGACACCCTACTGGACCTTCACAATTATTCTGCCATGGGCCTGATGTTAACCTGTGAAGAACCGGTGAATACCCCGTTAATAAATAATACCAGTTAATAATAAATTAATGAATAACGCGTTATATATTGTTTTATTGATATCATTATTAACGATGGTAATACTAAGAAAAAATAGTTCTTTGTTGATAGTAGACGAAAATAATCGTATAATAGATACAGAACAAATCGAAAAAAAGAAAGATTTAGCAAAATAATACATTGAATCATCTGATACAGTTTTGGAACTTGGTGCTAGATACGGTTCTGTTTCTTGTGTTATTAATACTATTTTACATAACAACAAAAACCATGTTGTCGTAGAACCAGATGAACGTGTGTGGGATGCATTAGAAAAAAATAAAAAAACAAATAATTGTGAGTTTAATATCGTAAAGGGGTTCATCAGTAATAAAAAACTTAAATTGACTGGTTTATCTACACATTCAGGATATGGAACTACATCAGAAGAAGATTCATCAAGTAAAATATCTTCTTACACACTTGATGAAATAAAACAAAAATACAAAATTACCTTTAATGTATTAGTTGCTGACTGTGAAGGTTGTTTGGAACAATTTTTCGATGAAAATAACGGAGTATATGACGATTTAAGACTTGTTATGTTTGAAGCTGATTATGATAACAAATGCAATTACGACAAGATAAAAACAAATCTTGCCAATAAAGGGTTTAAAAATATTATAGAGGGACATCAAAACGTATGGAAAAAATAATTATCTAAAGAATAACCCATTTGGTTAAAAATAACGATGATTATACTTTCTTTTGACGTTGGTATAATTAACCTTGCTTATGTAGTATTTGATTCTGTTCTTAAGAAAATACTCCATTGGGAAGTAATAAGTCTAAACACAACAAACAATTACAATGACCTTTACATAAACTTGATAAAAGAACTCGATGTGCGCAAACACCTCATTGAAGGTATCGATACAGTGTTGATAGAAAAACAACCCTCATTTAATCCCAAAATGAGAATTATATCAGGGTGTTTACAGAGTTATTTTTATATCAGGGGTGTTGTTGACCGTGAAATCAACGGGGAACCTGTTATTAAAAATATCAGATTTTTCAGTCCCAAACATAAATTGAAATGTTACACCGGAACGGAAGAACTGGTGGTCACTGGTAAAAGTAAGTACCTTCAAACAAAAAAGATGGGTATTTTGATAGCTAGAAGCAAGTTGACAGAATACTCAGAAACACCTGAAATAAAACAACAATTTGAACAAAGCAAAAAAAAAGACGACCTAGCCGATTGTTATCTCCAGGCAATTACCTTTTCAATGTTTGGAAACCCTTCCAAGGTGGTAACCAACTCGAAGTGTTCAAAGTTAACCAAGCCAAAAGTTTCCAAGGCCAAGTTGAAATTACAAGTTAAAGAATACCTTGAACAAAATAAAGAATTTAATTGTTACGAATTAATCAACAAGTTTGTACCAAGACAAACTATCACGGCCTTTTTAGGTATACCATCCACAGAAGAAAATTTGTCTAATCAATCTATTGAAGAATTGATGAGCAAGTTGAATATGAAAAGATACCTTAACCGATTATCTCAGTAGTCATAAATTTTTTAAATGTTTTAGTAAGTAAGTCTGGTTTAACTGGGATATACTTTAATCCTACATTGTTAAAAAACCAGTATTCAATGTATCCAACAAAAGCAAATACTATAACAAGTTCTATGGTCAGTTTTGTCAAAACTTGACAATACGAACTTATTAAAATGGGTAATAGATTGAACATAGCACTTATTATACATAAAAATATCACGATACCAATTATCTGTGTAATTATGTCTTTGTTTATTTGTTCTCTTAAAAGATGAGGGTTTTTTTTGTAGTCTGATACCAGTCTATTTAATTTTTGTTTTAAAAAATCAATGTCCTTATTGATAATGTTTTCTTTTACAAAATTTACAATATTGTTCAACACATTAATTTTATTACTGCCAGAGATTTCTATATTAAATGTATCTGCTATAAATTTTCTTAATTCGTCTTCGGTTGATGTTCTTTTTAGATTGTCTACGAACTTTTTTATGTCATTTGTATTTACAATCTGGTCAATAATACCTTCAAATTCGTGATTTACATGGTCTTCTGTAATTTTTGATATTAAAAAATAAAACATAGCAGAAACAACAGTAAATAGTACAAGTATATGTAATATTACATTATCAGCTAATACATAATTATCGGAAGGTTTAATACAAGAACTCATCCAACCTTTAATTAATTAATACTTTTAATTTTAATTATTAATAATTGATATTAATAATTAAAGATTTAATGAGTTTATTTAATATCAATTTCATAATAACAGTATTAGTACAAGTACTTTGTATATTTATATTTCTTACGGTATTCTTTTTTACATATGCTGCCAAAATAGAAGGACAAGTTGTAGAAAACCAAGTACTTTTTATGTCCAAAGACATTGTAGGAATACATTTGAAATCTTTAGAACCAGAAACAAAAGAAGTTATAATAGAACAGGTAAATAAGATTCCTATAGATACACCTGAAAATAAAAAAATAGGCGAAGACATAGACAAATCAAATGACCAAGTAAAATCGAGAACAAGAAAGATTATTACAATATTAACTGTTGGGGTATTACTTATTGTAGCGATAAGTTACTTCCTTTCTCAACGTGATTATCCATTTTTTAAGGATTTAAATTTAAAAACAATTTTCAAAGAAACAGCAATAATAGTACTTTCAGTTGCATTGACGGAATACTATTTCCTTACATACTTGGGTAGTAAATACATATCGGTAGACCCAAACAGACTCAAAGCACATGCATTGAATAATATCACCCAAGCACTTTAATTTTTACCAATACCAATTAATTCACTCTTGCAAAGTAAAATACTTTTTAAAAATACACTTCTCAAACGGATAGGTAATTCTGAAGAATTATCACTTAATTCAATACAAGAAAGTATTGTATCCAAAGAAACCCATCTAATTAATACCTTTTCTATTAATTTGTGTTCGAGTAAAGTATTTTTATTTAAACAAATATACTTGACAAAGTTACTCGTTTTGTTAAATGTTTCAATGTAATTTGAAAAATCTACATAAAGTAGATACATATAATATGGACTTCCATTAAGGGTTTTTGATATAATTTTTATTGGATTTCCATTTTGAATTTTATCAATAGATTCTTGGATTGACATTATACTACCAAGGGTTTCCTCATAAAACTCTCTCGATGCTGTATAACAGGGATTGTTTTTATCTATATATTCAGACCGTCCTCCAAAATCAGACCATTCACCTGAATAATCCTTTCCCAATAACAAAAAACAATTTCCTGTTTGGTCATACGAATATGGTAATACACCTGCACTATATTTATTATAGTTACTCTTCTTGTGTTTCCATACTAAACTCGATTCATGTGGCCTATTACCATTGTTACCATTCCAGTAATTCCAAGAACTCATAAATTCATTAATTAAAGTTAACTTTAATTAATTCTTTAAAATGAATGAATCTTATTTTGCGTTAATAAACTTAAAAATCAATAATTAAGACTACTAAAAAGCTTTAAAAGCTTGAAAAGCTTTTTGTATCAAAGGATAATGGAAGATTCTGATGATTTCATTAAGGTTAGAAAAGGTACGTATTCGAAAAAGAAAACTGTTAACCTAAAGTCAATTGAACCTATAAACAATATCAAGGTATCTAGAAATAGAAGTCCATCAATAAGTTCAGATTCTTTTTCAGAATCTGGTTCAGATTCAACTGGTGTTGATTCTGAAGTATCAATGTCAAATGAACATCACCAAACTAAAAAGAAAATGAAAAAAATACTCAGGCCGAAAATTAAAAATGAAAATTTAGAACAATTGGATTATTCTACCTTTACAAATCCCAAGAAAATAAAGGAACGTGTACCTGAAGAATACCAAGAATCGGAATCAGAGTATTCATCTATTGGTGATTCAGAAGCTGGTTCTGAAAATTCTGAAATGGTTGACAACAGTTTTCAACAGAAACAAAAAATGAAACAAGAATTACTTCTTAAAATAAATGCTCTGGAGGCAAAGGGGTTTGAATTCTTTAAAAAGTACACCCTCGCATCTAATTATGAAGAAATGTTACTTGACTACGAACGTATAAAACATCACATCGAAACCCAAGGAGCAATTAAATTTTCAAGGAGGTGTTTGATGGCATGTGTAACAGGTATTGAATTTATGAATAAACGTTTTGACCCCTTTAATATCAAACTTGAAGGTTGGTCAGAAAATGTTATGGAATCTATTGACGACTACGACAACATCTTTGAAAAATTACACGAAAAGTACTCAAGTAAGTCTGAAATAGCTCCAGAAATGGAACTCTTATTGACCCTTGGCGGAAGTGCATTTATGTTTCATCTAACAAATACCCTTTTGAAAAGCCCCGGTCTTCCTGGAATGTCTTCCGGTGGTGGACCCATCGCCCAGAACAATCCCAACTTTATGCAATCGATGTTGGGTAATTTGAGTGAATCTATGAAACAGATGAACAAGCAACCTGGTGGTTCATCTAATGGACTTGGTCAACAACCAAACAAACCCCCTCCACCAATGGAAACAAGAACAGAACGTAGAGAAATGAATGGTCCCAGTATAGACCCGTCATTGTTTTCAGGTACACCATTGATGACAAACTATCCTAAACCACCACTTCCACAGGTATACACTCAACAGGTACCCATCAAAAATGGATATCAGTATGAAGACGAAGACCGTTTTTCAGTAGCATCGTCTTCTGATTTATCTATTGGTACCAATGATAGTGATATATCGATAGATATACCCAAGAGTAAAAAGTTTACTATCCAGAAAAAACCAACAAAATTTAAAAAAGGTGGTAATAACGGTTTAGAATTAAATATCAAATGATATTAATTACCTTTAGATTATGAACAGACTTGGATTTTCACCTATTTCTGAAGCATTTAATGTCGAAGGTCCAGGTAACAAAGGTACCGATAACCAAGTTAACCAAAATAAAAGTACCACCCAGGCTGTAACACCTATACAACAATTATCAAAGACCGATACAACATTTGAAATGGAATTTGTAAAGTTAATGGATAATCCATTGTTTGATAAATACATATATAATTATATAATTATCAAACATCCAGAATGGGTTAATGGACCTTTTGTTAACGTTAGTGATTATGGTCTCGAACGTTACCGAGGTAACCAAGGTAACAACGATAATCGGTACAAAAACTTGGTCGATAACAACTTGGTTAATAATATTTTGATAATTTTTTTGTTATTAACGTTGTTAAAGTTGTTGGTAAGTTAATTATCTCTTCGAAGTATATTCATTTATTTCTGGATAAATATAAACATAATTTAACAGATTTAAATGATAAGAATTAATACTAGAAAATGAATTTCTAAATTCATTGATATTCATATTCCCTCCAAACATCTTAAGAGATTGCCTGGGAGGTGCCTTCTTAATAAATATAGAATCCTTAATAGAACTAAGTTGCTTAACTAGAAAAGTAATAAGTTCACTTCTTTCATTTGACCGATGGTCATTTTTCTCCATATTATACGCCCTTGTACAATTCCAAGAACAAAAAATACCTGTAAGTGTATATCTTTTAGTATATTCATTATATCTAACTGGTAGTGTACATGGTGTATTTTCAAATGGGTGACAACACCACCAACAACACACATTTGTTTTTTTTGGCCACGTTGAATCTGTAATCACGTTCTTTAGAGTATGAAAAATTTTTAATCGTTTTGTAATAACATTACCGGCACAGGTACCGGTACTTGTTTGTGGCTTTTCCTTTTTATTTAGGAAGGTATCCATGTCCATTTCAGATTCTGATTCAGAACTATATTCATTTTGTTGTATATCTGTACAGTTCATTTTAGCTTTTTCTATAATATTGTATCTGTAACTTTCATTTGAGCGTTGGTCATTCGTTTTAGATATAGTAATATTTAAATTACCAAATGCTATATTACTTGTTTCTCCTTCTTCGTTAATTAATATTTCTTCATCGTCGCTATATGCAATATTGTGATTAAAATTGTTTAGATAATTTCTATTTATTATCTTTTCGAAATTTTCTATTTCATATTTCTTTTTTCTACCACGTTTTTTCTTTTCTGACTCGACGATTGTTTTTGGTGATTGTTCAACAATTGTTTCGGTTGAACATTCATTGTTATTTTTTGGTTTTCTCCCTCTTTTTTTTTTTTCCATAATAAACCTTTTATTGTTAAAGTTAAGTTTCTTTAAATTAATAACAAACTTAAACAATAAATGATGTTATCCATTAATCTGAAACAATGAATCTTCAATTTGTGTATGGGTTTGTTACCGGGTTCTTATTAAGTAATATTAAAACTATTCTTGAAAAGTGCTTGTTGTGTTATGTAATCTCGGTTAATTTCATTAATAAAATGAAAATTACTAAAAACAATGGTTTACCTTTATTTATCAAGGTAAATGTCATAGACAATCTTGGACATTCAACTGAAATTAAAATTAAATCAAATTCACTAAACGATGTTAACAAGAATTTACAAGAATTAATTAACAAAAAACAATTATTCAGGTGTTTTCTTTATTATCGAATTGGTAATAAGGAATACATCAATTATTATAACAATGAACTAATAAATGAACTAATAAATGAACCAATTACAAACACCGGTTTCATTTGTTGCAATTTAAAATACAATCAACGGGTTGTTTATTTAACAACTTACATAAACAAGTTTTTAAATAATAAAAATAATATTACCTTTGAAGATGTAATATACAATCTAGACGACTTCAATCAAGACATGTTATGTGGAAAAATAATTGTTATTGAAAATAACAAATTTTTAGAATTACCGTTAACTTCAAGTATTTTCAAGGTAATTTAAACAATTAATAAATTACCTTTATTATTCTTGATTACGATGTCGTCGATTGAAAACGGAACCGGAACAGGTAATATTATTTTTATTAAAACAGTACAGTCTCATAGTATAAAGATACTCATAGAATCTCTCAAAGAAGTTCTTACCGATATTAATATTTGTTTTGATAACAATGGAATCAAGATTATGACAATGGATAATGCAAGGGTAGCATTAGTGTATGTTAGACTTGTAAAAGACAATTTTGAAGAATTTTATTGTGACCACAAAACCATTTGTGGAATTAATATGATTTACTTGTTCAAGTTGTTAAAAACAGTTGGTAACAATGATGTTTTGAGTCTTTTTATAAAGAAAGACAATACGAACGAATTGGGTATACGTATTGAAAATAAAGACAAAAATACAGTGACAGAGTCTTATTTAAAGATGTTAGATATTTCAGAAGAAAAATTAGATATACCAGATATTCAATACGATTCTGTAATTTCAATGCCCTCATCAGACCTTCAGAAATATTGTAGAGACCTTGCTGTTATATCCAATCAAGTAACAATATCAAGTTCTGAATCTAAATTTGTATTGGAATCAAATGGAGATTTTGCATCCCAGAGGATAATCATTGGAGAAGCACAGAATGGACTTATTATTTCTAAAAAGAATCAGAATGTACATGAAACATTTGATTTGAAGTATCTTAATTCATTTACCAAAAGTACTAACTTGTGCAGTACTGTAGAGATATTTCTCAAGAAGGAATATCCATTGGTAATTGAATATAACGTTGCCAACTTGGGTAAGTTACAATTTTGTTTGGCTCCTAAAATCAATGAAGACTGATTTTTAATTAAGTATTTAAATGAACAATTTAATTTATTCGTTTAAATTAACAATGGCTTCTGGTATAGCATCACCTCGTGGGTACTCTGTAGATAGTTTAGCAGGATTAACACCGGACCCATTAAAATTTCAACGCTTGGTAGACAACGGTCCTTTAACTTTTTTTGGGTACCGTTACAACTCGGGTAATCGGAGTAAACGAAGTAACCTGAGTAAACGAAGTAACCCGAGTAAACGACGTAACCTGAGTAAACGAAATAACCTGAGTAAACGAAATAACCCGGGTAAACGAAGTAATCCGAGTAAACGAAGTAATCGTTTACAATATTGCAAACCTAGAAGGGTACCAAGGGTAACTGAAAGTCTATGTAAACGTTTTATGGAAAACGAAAGTAACGGAATCGTTGTCAACCCAAGGACTGGAAAAAAAATATCAAAGAACGGCCCAATTTACAATCTTTATTCTGAAAAATGTAAAAAATACAATTTAATGACATATTACAACAGCAAACAAGTTCCTAGTTTTTTTATAGGTAATAAACCCTCTATACCAAAAGATGAATTTGATTTTTATAATAACACTTCGTTTATTCAACCAAGGAACGCGACAATTGGAGTTGGTCCAGGTCCAGGAATGAATACATCTTCATTTGTTAGACCAAGTGTTAATACAATCGGAGTTGGGCCTGGGACAGGAATGAGTACCACTTCAGTTGGAACTGGAATGGATGTTACAAATTTCATTAGGAATAAAATTAAACTTGGTTTAGAACCCTCTATCAAAGCAGAAATAAATGGAATAAATTATACAGTAGTACCAAATGAAAGTATATCATTTTCTGGAAAAACTTTTAAATTACAACAAAAGGCATTAATAAATAATACAGAATACGGTACAATCACAAACATAGGAAAATCAATGATTTTAATGACTAGAACAATTCCATCAGACGGTTCAAAAATTAAACAAAGAAGAATGTACCACCCACAGTTCGTAATACTTAACAAAGATTAACACTCTTTTAAAAATTTTACTTAAGGAATACTTATTAATTTAATTAAAGTATTTCCCCAAGGGAAATGCAAAATCACCCTGAGGAACCAGGGTATTCTGAGTTTCCAATAGACCCCAAGGTAAAGTCATTGTTGGAGATACCTCAATACGAACAACGTTCTCCTGAATGGTTTGCCCAAAGAAATAATGCGTTAACTGCGAGTGATTTACCAACGGTATTGTCAGAAAACAAATATAAACAACCTTGGAATTTACTTGTTGAAAAGTGTGACCCCAATGGTAAACCGTTTGTTGGTAACGCAGCTACTCGTTGGGGAACACATTACGAAGACATTGCAATTGAAAAGTATTCTTCGTTAAGGAACAAAAAAGTATTGTCATTTGGACTTTTGATACACCCACAATATAGTTGGTTGGGTGGCTCACCAGATGGAATTACAACCGATGGAATTTTGTTAGAGGTCAAATGTCCTCTGACGAGGCCAATTATCCAAGGAGAAGTACCCGAACACTACCGTTCACAAGTTTTATTAAATCTTGAAATTTGTGACCTGGAGGTAGCACATTTTATCGAGTTCAAACCAGGAAAATCTGATAATGATTATATTATCAACATCGTTGAAATATTAAGAGACCGAGAGTGGTTTTCTAGGAAATTACCAGTTATGAAGGAATTTTGGGATTCTGTTTTGGAATACCGTATCAAGGGAATAAGTTCACATCCCAAGTACCAACACCGTAAGAGAAAAAATTCTAAAACAGACGGTGTTACACTTGATTTGACAACACCTCCTCGTCCATTGTTCGTTAAAAATGAAAAGAAGGGATATTATTTTATCGATTCTGAAATTTAATTTTTTAATTTGCCAAATAAAAAAAAATAATTGTTAATTAATAACTAATAATTAATTCAATGTTGGGTCTATTCGGATTTGGCAAACGTCGTCGCGTTCACCACAGGTCTAAGCATCTCAAAGGTGGCCATGTAAGAAAACCACCTGCAGCTCTTCTTAAGATGTGTCGTAAGATGAAAATTAAGACCACCATTAAACGTGGTTCTCGTCGTGTTTACAAGTCAGTTGCTCTTTTAAAGAAGTTACTCAGACATAAGAAGAAAATGCTTCTCCGCAAGAAACACCACCTACTCAAGAAACACCACAAGACCGGTCACCGTCACCATCGTAAGACCACTCACCACAAGACCGGTCACCGTCGCAGAAGGTATCGCCGTGAAGAAGAAGAATCCGAAATGGAATTCGGGGCAGTAAGGTTTGGTATGAATGGTGGACCTTCTAATGAATTCGGGGCAGTAAGGTTTGGTATGAATGGTGGACCTTCTAATGAATTCGGGGCAGTACGGTTTGGTATGAATGGTGGGGGTTCTGAATTTGGTAAACGTCGTGTCAAGGTAGTACGTCGGTCCATGGCTTCTCGCAAAAAGGCTATGGCTGCATTCAGAAAGTTCTACAAGAGGTATTGCAAGGTCTCACCTGTAAGGAGAAGTCATGGTCGCCGAAGAATGCATTTCGGCGATGGAGGAAACCCACCCCTAAGACACTCTATGGGGTATTCAGCATGTGGTATGGGTGAAGGAGGTGTAGTTGAATCAAATGGTCTATTTCCAACTGCTTGCTCAAGTTCAGTAAACCAAGCTCTAAAGGCAGCTGAAGAATCGGCTGTTCTCAGCAACTACGGATTTACTGGAGGAAGTGTACCAGACAGTCTTAAACCCAATGCAATGTCTTATCTTGCCAACACAACTGGAGCGATGCCACCACCGGTGGCTTCTGGAAAGACATTACAGTTACTATCGGGTCTTACTGGCCTAGGTGGTTCTGCTTTCGGTCTCCGTCATCGTGGTCGTGGAACTGGTAAGACTAGCCACAAGGTACGCGGAGGTAAACTAATGTGGTGTATGCCTGCGCCAAAGCGCCGGAAGGTTCGTAGAAGTTAAAGTTAACGGGTGGTTAATGGTTAACAAAATCGTTGATGGATAACGACTCAGATATATTTTTCATAGTATTATTTAATGTAATTTCTCCATTGGGTTCATTTTTATCGGAGCGAATCCTATAGGGTGTAAATATCTTTGTATTCAAAGAGTATTTAAACTCTATAATTAAATTTCCAGGGGTGGTGGTAACTTTGGTTTTATTGACACCTGAAATTTTAACACCTGAAATTTTGTCCGTTAGTTCATTTGTTTTGATAAACGAATCGATTAATTTGTAATTTTCGTCACCATCTTGAAATGAAACATATACCTTTTTTTTGTTGTTTTTGTCAAGGTAATACAATTTTAACTTATTGGCTTCTTTTGTTACCATAAAGTCGATAGTGTTAATTTCTTTCCATTTAAAAAGGTCATTCATTCTTCCAAACACCACTGGACTATTTACAGGTGTAAAAATTAGTCCATCGATTTCGTTGGTGGCCATTTTGCGAATAAGAGAATAAGTTTCAGGAAGTCGATTACCGTATTGATAAAATGTTTTTGTTTTTATTTTGAATGGGTCTGAATTCTTGTACTTGTACCTATTGTCAATAAAATCGGTGATGCAGTGGTACCTCATTGAATGTGGTTTATTGGTAAAATTTACACCGTTATAAGCGAAACAGTCATGAATTACGAGGAATTCGAATTCGTTGTCACTTCCACCCGATTGGGTAACAAGTTCACAATCGAATATACACCCCTCAAAGAGTTCTTGTTTAAATGACAATTCAATGAACCTGTATTCATTATTTCTGTCAAGTACAAAACACATTGGTTTTTCATTAATGTAAAGTATCAACAATAACTTACGTTCACCGTCAGACTTTTCACATACCACGTATTCGTTATTTTTGAGTACAGGTAAATGTCTTTTTTCAACTGCAACTGGTTGGGGACCAGGGAAAGTACCTTCTTTGATGGGTACACCTACAAGTTCAGAATATCTTGCGAGAATACAATCGAGTATTTTGTTTGTAACCTTCATTTTCGATTAATTAACAATTAAGTTTGATTCTTTAATCGATTTAATTTTTGTTAGGGTATTTATATATTTTGTAAATAATGAATCGATTTTAAAAAACGTTAAGTTCTATACTTGGGGTCAAATTCAACAACAGTTAATTCAAATACCAACAAGTGTTCCCTATTGTCAAAATTGTAAGGAGAATCGTCGTACTTTGTAAATATAACCTTGAAATTTTCAATAATAATAGGTACATCAAATTCGATTACCTTTTTGTCAAAATCGGATCCCTTGAGGGCCTTCAAACGACCAGGTGGTCTAATTACACTTAATTTTACAGGTTCGTTAATGTCATAATTACGATTGTAAGAAAAAATATTGTCAGGGTCATTTGCGTCATAAATAATCAGTCCAAACTTTTGATTAGTTGCACTGTCAATACTTTCAACTCGTTCTGCCGAATTGTTTCCAAATTCCAATTGCATTATCGTATACTTAGGGTCATCTATCATTGAATAATCATATTCACTCAGTATACTTGGGAAGGTAATGGATAATGGCGGTCCATTCGTTAGGTCAGTACCATTACATACATATGGTACTGCACTTGAACCGTATATATAATTACCAATCTTTGACCTGGTTACCACTTTTGAAAAACCGATAAGTCTATAAGGACTACCGGTACTGTAACAAATACCACCCATTCCATGGGTCCCACCCATTCCATGGGTCCCACCCGTTGTTCTACGAGTGGTTCCATTTGTAAAATCTATGGTAAAATTGTCTATGGACAAATTGTTAGTATTGTTAAGGATTATAGCTACACGGTTCAACACAGATGCGTATCTCCCAGTACCTGTTGAAGGACCAACGGGGTCATTTGGACTAGGTGCAGTTACCAAAATGACACTAAATAAAATACCGTTATCGATTACAACAGAATGGGTATTAAGAACTCTTTGAAGTTCGTAAATAAAACCTGTACCTGTATTGGATTCGTTGGTACTTGAATATTCATATGTACCTGGTATATTCGATCCGATGTGGTATTGACCAGGTGTTAAATACAATGCCTCTGTAACATCGTTGATTGTCAACAAAACAAGATTGTTTTCAGAATTTACATTGTATTCCGACTTTGGCAACACAGCTGCGACGAGTTCTATTTTTTTAACATTTCTATGAGGCTCCAAAAGGTCAATTAAATAATCATCGGGTGTTGGATACAATTCGTAATTACGCTGGCGAGAATCAATAATTATATTATGTGTTGTTGTTACAATTTTGTTTTCCAATTTAATTTCATTTAATTTTAATTTTTCAATGGGTATCTTGTAATAATCATCATTATTACGAAAATGATACTTTCCGCTATGTAAGGTGGTATTACCGTTAGAATTCATTCAGTTGGTATCTAATACGTAGTAGTATATTCTCACATATATTTAAATAACTTTCATTATTACCACAGTTTAAATTAAAATTGGATGAAATTTTTTCATTTTTTACTTGGTTGAATAGCAATTTGATGAGTACTTTCGTCAATGGAATTTCTTTTGAACGGTAGTCACAACAAAACCCATCAAGTCTACCAACAGTTGTTTTTTTCTTACACATACATCGTTGACTAATACCACTTGGTGTTATGTTAAAATAAATACCCGATGAACTGTGATTTCTATTTACATTCATACAAAAGTTGTCTTTGGGTTCAAGGAAGTAACGCATCTGGTCAACCTTTGTTATCTTGTGTGTAACAATGTTAATATAGTTCGGTTTGAAATTTCTTTTAATAAAGGTTTCAAGTTTTTTAATAACTTCCAATCCATGCTCAGATTCAAGGTCAACTTGTTTAACTGGTTCCTGACTTTGTTTTTTGGTGGCGGTGTTCTTTGATTTTTTGTTTATCGGCAATACTACATCAATTTTATTGGTTAAACTAGTTTCTTCAAAACCGTTGTAATTTATAATGCTAGTATCGAGCAACATCAAATAAAAATCACATTTTAACTTGTGAAGATAAGTGTCTTGGTTAGACAATCCTGTATCCAAAACACTAATTGCTTTGTACACCCTACCTTCGTCTATTTTACCAGTCTTGTTACAAAGGTTACAACTTTTTGAATTTTTACACTTTTTACATATCGTTAATTTTCTGGAACCAATCATTCTGAGCCCGTTGTCTTCATAAATTGCAAGGTCGACTACATCTTCCCAACCATTGTGAGAATGTCTTTTTCCAAATATTTTTTCAAGGTGTTCAATAAACTTGATTCTTAGTTTTTTAGCATTGTCAGTTGAAATCCATATTTTGGGCCATACCAAATGAAAACCCGATTTAGTATAAACAACTTCGTCGATAGTTTTTTGTTTTGATTCTGTTCCACATATAATCACTTTATTCAATGGTGATTGGTAATACATGTTCATTACCGATTGGAGTTCCGTTACGATATTTTCAATTTCTGGTGTAGTTATTTCATATTCGTCATAAAAGTCAAGATCACATACAAACCTAAATAATTCTGAACGATTTTCAGAAATGTAATAACGTTCTCCGTTTTGTAAATCCGTTGCAAGGAGTTTTAAAAATTGAGAATACTCGGACATTGGAACCTTCCAAATACCTCCATCAAGAAGATAATGCGTGGGAGGTTCTTTGTTTGTTTTTTTGTAAGTTGTATATTCTGAACATTTGATAAAGTATTTGTTCTTGAGTATCCATTTCCTTAACGGAGAGGGGTCCATTAACTTTATTAAGTTATTTTAATTAAATTTGATTACAGCGCTTATTTTAGTTATACAAACGCTTTTGTTTCCTGGACTAGATAGTTCCTTTCTCTTTATATTTTTCAATTCCATAAAACTCTTTTCGTTTTCACGATTTTTAAGAGTTTTATTCATGTCCATTTCAATATCAGCAATATGTTCGTTAGTGTACTTTATTATACCGTATTGTATAGCAAACTTAAAAAAGTTTAATTGTCCTATGGTAGTTATAATGTAATTTGAATGGTCGATGTCAATGTTGTTTTTGTAATTTATTATTTTTTTATTTTGGTAATCAAATATCACTCGTTCTCTCCTACAGAATGGGTCACATAATCTCTTGGAATATCCCTTAAGTTGTAATTTGTAATTTTTGTATGGAAAAAAAAGGGTTTCGTTTCCGTTAATGTTGATATTGTATTTAATATTATTCTTTTTGCAATAATTAGTAACAAACCAATCTAAAAGTCGAAGTGATATACGTGTTTTTTGAAGTATTATAGGTAATAGAATTTCTAGATTATTATTATTTTCATAAAATGTTAACAATTTTATGATTAATAATTCATCTTTTGATAATAAATGTTCCATTAACTCTAGTTAATTCCAGTTAATTATCATCAATTTTAAATTAATTTCGATTAATTTTAAATTAATTAATTGAAATTACTTTAAGTTATATTCCGGTACATGTTTTTTTACTTAACAAACTTTATTATTATATAAAAAAGTACACCTGACAATACAGAATTAAATAATAATGCCAGAATACTAGGTTCAAATGAACCCATAAATGGTAACCTGCTAATCTGTGTCCAAATAATTTTACTGTTTAGTAGAATGAAAATTATAGTAACAACGATTGCATACTTAAAATTTAAACTTTTTGTATCTGGTTTAAAGGAACCAAATAATTTATTTTTGTTTAATTTAAAAGGCTCCTGTTGGTAATCAACTTCTTCCGATTCACATTCATAACTTACCATCGGTTGTTGCATGACCGGTTGTCTAGCCATCTGTGGCGGCATCATCGGTTGGTTCATCACCGGTTGTTGTCTAGCCATCTGTGGCGGTATCATCTGTTGACCAGGGTTAGGTTGTCGTTTTGCCCTTGAAATAGGTGTACCACCAGTTTCATTGTCGTCCATTCCCTGCATCGTTTTAATTAAATAGATTATTAATTTATCAAAATGGTAACGAACAAGTATTCGTTTAAGTTATTTAATTATACCCTAAGAATACTTTCCATCGGCATGGGTTCGTGTTCTTCAGATTTGAAAATTCCATATTTACAATTGTACAAAAATAACCCAAAAAATATTACAAACAAAACAAATACCGTTAAATTTACATAGAAAGCATGACTAAAATTTTTAAAATAATGTGGTAATTCTAATTTTGGGAAAGGTTGTTTTTCAATTGGTTCAGGAACCTTTTTAAAATTAACCAGTTTTGGAACTTGAACAGTTTCTTTTATATGGTGGTAATTCATTTTATGAGTATAAAACCCCTTTTACTCACTGGAGTTTTTTTATTTTTAAATAATACGTCACTTGTTTTATTTAATAAACTGTTGGCAAAGTTCTTTAAAGATTTCCAATGGTACTTGGGTGCATTCATACCAGGTCTTCCATTTATTTCTAAAAGATGTAAATTGAAGTCACGGTCTGGCATTACATCGAATGCAATATATTGAAAACATCCTCTTGTTTGTGTGTTAGAATAATTTACACACTTAAGGTAATCCGTTGAATTGTCCAATACAACTTTAAGAATGTTCTCAAGTTGAGGAAAAACTACCTGGTCGTAAAACTTAGGTCCAAAAATACTATTCACGACACGTTTTACTGGATAACTTAAATCCTTGTATGCATCCTTACCATTGAGTCCATTTTGTTCGTAATATATACTACCCAAGTGCAAATTTGTAAGGTTTGAAAATGGGTCCTTAAGGTCTTTAAATGAGTATTCCTTTACAGCACAAAATATTAAGTTGTCTTCATAAAGGTAAATATGCGTTTCTGAATTTATTTTAGTGATAAGTACATAAATACGAATATGTGTTTTTCTTCCAACAAGGTCATTAAATTTAAAACCAGACCTTGCAGTTCCAGATAGTTTTAGTAAAAATGGATTGTCTAGGTATTGTGAAAGTACCCAATCTGAATATTCACTCATTTTTGAATTTATGTAGTCAATTACTTCATCTGATGAATTTGATATCATTATATCCTTACCTTGTAAACCCACAGCTGGTTTTAAAATCCATGTCCTTATTGATGACGAATAACTCATTGCATAATTTATGAGTTGTTTCCAATTGCCGTTAGTGGTGGTATTAAATGTAACAGTCAAGGGCAAGAATGTAAATGACCGTGGGTCATTACTAAGGATATCGTACATTATTTTCTTGTTACCGAGATAATGATTAAGTGTTGCAATTTTGTTAATGAGTATTCCATTGTTCATTATCGGGTCATTTACATAAAGTTCTCCGTTTTTGGATTTCATTGACCTCTTACCAACAAAATCGATGTGGTATCTATCCAATAGGTCCTTGGGATAAATAATCTGTTGCCAATTTGACCTCATGGAATATAAACTTTTCATTTCAGAACTAAGTAAGTAGGTATCACTTGTATAAAATGTACCATAATCAGTTTCACGATGTGTAAATGATAATCGATACCATGGATTTTCTTTTATAAGTCCATTTGTTCCACTTGAAGTTATTGGTAATTGTTTGGGTGTAAAATAAGGGTCAATAGATATTCTAATAAGTCCCTCTGCAAGACCGTTAAAATCCAGAAGGTCATCGTATTTTTTGTAAATCATATCTGGACGTGTATTTACTTCCAAAAGGTAACATTTCATTTGGGGGTCTACTATAATATCAACTGAACACACTTGAAAACAACTTTTAAATGAGCCATTGTAATAAAAGTCATTTTTACAATTCAACGAACCATGGAGTACCTTGAATATGTCTTTTGTGATATCTATTACTTGTGGAACAATGACACGGTAATAACGGTCTCCAAAAATTTGTTCACCTGTAAAACCATAATCAGAATCTATGTCATAATCTGGTTCTCCGGATGAATCTAGGTAATTTACAAATTGTCTGAGATTACTTCTTTCTCCCAAACCTGTAATAATGTTCTGTGGTATCGAACTGTAGTCACCTGTAAATTCATGTGGTGCGAGAGCGTAACAAGACTTATTATAAAGATAAACATTCTTTGAATGGGGGTCATTGCAAAATAGTACCATAAACTTAAATTGTCCCTTGTGACCATATTTTTCATTAAAGGTAATTCCGCTATTGGAGTATTTACCTTTCCTTTTAAATAAGTATGAATCTACATTTTCCGATAATACCCAGTCTGAAATGGGTAGTTGGCCACTTGATTTTAAAAAGTTTGTTATTATTTTAACGATGTCGTCAACCGTTTTAACAATGAAAACGGTTCTTGAATTGCTTCCAATGCCATATTTTAGATAATAAAATGTCTTTGGTACCTGATAAATTGACTCAATAAATCTCTGGAGATTATCGATGTTGTCCATAAGGTCAGAAGACTTTATAAAAATACTTTTGGGTATGTAATTAATTTTATTATCATCAATTAAAGCTTGTAATAACGAATTCTTATTACCAAGTATCTTTGCGGTGTTGTACATATTTCCATTGATACTGGAGTTTTTATTAAACTTTGCAGTTGGTGAATACACAAGGTCCAGTTTCGTGGAACTGTTGATATCTGAATAATTGAAGTATTTCCAATTGCCGCGTAACGAAAGTAAAATGGAAATGTACTGATGCCATAACTGGTTTACATTTCTTTGACCGGTTCTTTTCCTCGGATACGAATAAAGATAATCCTGCATCAAAACGACCCCTAATAGATTGAATTAAATTAAATTAACGTTAATTAATTAACCTTTGTTTTTTCCAGACCTTTTCGGGTGTTTTTTTCAGACCTTTTTCGGTGTTTTTTCTGGGTGTTTTTTTCTGACCTTTTTCGGTGTTTTTTCTGGGTGTTTGTTTTTGTTTTTTCTGGGTGTTTTTTCTGGGTTTATAATTTGTTGAGCGTGTCGTTTTAGTGCTCGTTTTCTTATTAGATGTAACCGCTTCTTCTCATCAGATTCGTTGTCACCAAACGAACTTGAAGCAAGGTAGTCTTTAAAGATGTCTCTGGTAACCCATCCCTTATTTCTTGGAAGGTCTGACCTAACCCACTTTTTACCACCATCGGCTTCAATACGCAAACCAGGTAACGTTGGACAATAATACTTGACTGCATCGAAGTATTCTTCAGTTAGACCTATATTCTTGGCTGAATTGAGTATCTTATCGCGTGTTGCTTCAAGTTGAGCAATACGTTCATCAGAAGCATTGGTCATCGAAGAACTTGGACCAGGGGATTCTTTTATTTGTTCAAGTACTTTTTTAGTTTCCGTGGGGGTTAACCCTGTTGATTTACCCAGGCATCCCAATATTTGTTGTGGTTGCATGTTATTTAACATCCAATCGATAAGTACGTCATTTGATAAACTTTCTAGATAACTTCTTGTAACTGTTTTATCACCCGTTGAACTGGTTGATTCCAACGCACTTGGTACATCGGCAAGGTTTAAATTTGCAAGGTTTAAATTTGACAAAACCTCATCGGGTAAAGCTACCAACCCAGCTGGTGGCTTTGTTGGTGTTTGTTTTCTTGTCCTGGTGGTGGTGGTGGCACCATTCGAACTTCTAAAGTTAACCCTCACAGGGTCCATGTTACCTATAACACACTTACTGTCTTTGAGAACACACTGTTTATGTTTTCTTAAAAATTCTGGCATGATATGAGTAGCAGTTTCTTCTTTAATTCTGGGTCCCTTGGGGCCGTTAAAATCCACTTCAAACCATAATTTATGAAAACGTTCTGTTTTACCAGAATCGTCTTGTGTAGCCCAAGCAGGTTTTCCAGAAGGTTCTATAATATAGACTCCATACCAGTTTGTGTTATTGTAAGAATACGTACATTCATTAGCATATTCAAAATTATCAAAAAACTTAATGTCTACTTCAAATTCATCAGATACACCTGCTAATGCTTTGGCTAGCATACTATGTAGACTGTTTGAAGACAATCGTTGTGTATCTCTACTTTCACACCCCTGGTAATCAATGTTTGTTGGTGTTTGTTCCATAGGTGGTGGTATCTCTTTTATTGCTTTTGGCATAATGATAATTTTAATTAATAAAGATAATTATTAAATTTTAATGGTAATTAATTAATTCCAGCAGCTTTTAGATACCCCTTGAGAGTTGATACAGATTCAAGTTCCCAGGGGGTCGTTGAATCACCGATACCGTTTTCAACAAGTAAATCAATTAAACGCGCTTTTTGTTGGTCTGTTTTTTCTTGGTTGAGTATTTTGGTAAGGCTGTTCTGCATCTGGGTACTCATTTGAGTTTTAATTTTATCCAAGAGTATTTTCAATTCGATAAGTGATTTTTTCTGGAGACCTTTGATAAATACTTTATTGATAGCAATATTTTGAATATCTGTTGGTAATGTTTTAAAATTGTATTCCGTTTGTTCACAGTTATTGTTTTCAGGAATAACCAATGAACTTGTTAACTTCAATGGTTGTCCAGTGATGGTATTGACAAAATCAAACGAAGTACTTTTTCTAGTTACATTATTAAATATATCTTCAATAGTCATTAATTGTTTGATTCCAAGGCGTTTGTAACGCTCACCTGTAGAATAATTTTCGTAATAAACGTTGTAAACATTTTCGTTTGTAACCGCTGGTTCATAACATTCTTCCAAACGAACAAGGTTTCCATTTGCGTTGAGGTCACAATCTATGGAATTATTTTTTATAACTTGTTCGAATTGACGATTTAAATTTAATTTGGCAAATGACCTAGAGTACATGTATTGTTCAACGCTTATTGAGTGTAACGATTTTCTCGAACCAATTGCCCGTTTCAAAGAAAAGTCACCAACACGATTAATATTCTTTATAGAAGACTTTGGTATCTTTTTATCAGGTAAAGGTGTAATATTTAACGAATCGTTAACATTGACCTTTACTGAAACTTCGTTGTAGTAATCTGTACCTGGAATCGGTACCAAATCTGTATACTTCTTTACTTGTTCTTTGTTACCAGAATCCAGATAATCAACTTCATAAACAACTTCTGAATGAGTACTTCCCATAGACGCTAAGTGTATAAATATCTCTACCGATTGTTCTTCAGGTGGTAATAAATCATGACTACACAACCTAACCGCCCTAGCCATAACCTGTTGCATACGAGAATCATTCCACCAGGGGTCTACTATATGGACTTGTCTAACCCGTTTGAAATCGACTCCTTCCATAAGTGTCTGGGTTCCAAGAATTATTTTAAGACGGTTTCCATTGATGTTTTGTGGTGAATTAAATATAGCCTTTGCAATATCTGCAGACGCTTTTTCTGTTTTTCCATTCCAGATAAAGTAATTACCTATGTCTCCGGACAACGCCGGATTATTTAAATTAATTGGAGTATATCCAATTACACCTAAAACCATAGCAATAGCTTCAATTCCATATGGGTTGTAATTGGAATAAATAAATACAGGTCCCTTGGAAACGCCGATGATTCGAATAATCTTTGCAAATTTGGAAGAATAATTTTCAAGAGCCTTTAAAACTTTTTCTTGAGCATCGACAGAACTTTGTGATGTTTTAACGGCAAGTAGTTCCTTTTTAAGTTTATTCATACCAGCCTTGGAAAGTTCTGCATTGAAAGTTGTTTTTGATTTTTCCAGACCAGTAACCTTAAATTTAGAAACATCGTCGGGTGATATCTCAGGAAAAACAATATTGCAATACATTCTCGATACATTGAATACAGATACCACTTCAGTGTCGTCTGAGTTGTATTGTTTTTTTGAATACTTAAATATGAATTCTTCATTGTTGATACCAGATGATTCTTTATCATTTTTAACTTCCTTGATAAGAACGGTACGGTATTTTTCGTACTGAAAGGTATTCATCGAATGGTGCATAATTATTTTCTTAACATAGGGATAACTAACTGGATTTCCACCCTTGAAATAAGAAACGTATCCAGATATTAGTTGTTTGAAAAGTGCTTGGTTTTTGAATGTCACTGTACTGGGTTCGATAAAGTATTCATTGAATTTTTCTATTCCATCTGGTAAAGGTACCCTAGGTTTGAGAAGATTAATTAACAATGCAAATTCATAAGGTTTGTCATAAATAGGTGTACCTGTAAGTAATACCACCTTAAAATTTTTATGAGAATGAAACTTAATTGCATAAAGAAGTTTACGGTAATTTGTACCAATAGCACTTACCAATTTATGGGCCTCATCTACGATTAATAACCCATTTGAAACATTGAAACGAGAATAATAACCTGGGTCTGAATAAAACTTACTCAAGAATGTTTCGTGACTAATGACTTCATAAACTTTTTTAATGGTTCTATTCTCCTTGTCAAGGTTGTTGTTCAGTGAAGTTGTTAAACTAATTACTTGTTGCTTCTTTGAAAGAACCAAATTAAATGAATTTTGAGTTGGATTCTTTGAAATTTGTTCTTCTAAACTGGTTATTTCATTGTTTAGTTTGTTAATGGTAACACGAGTATTTTCGATGATGTCTCTCAATTTTTTGTTGAGGTAATATTGTCTTTTACCGGCAATGAGTATTTCACCTGTTGCTGAACGAATCTTTCCGTTGTTGATATTACCAAGTATTTCGGAGTAGTACTGGTCTACCAATGAAGCTGGTACAGCTATTGTAACAACTGTCTTAGCTCTTCCAGGAATGTAATTTCCAGCGGTGTCATTTTGTTTGAACGCTTCTCCAATGACGATACTTGTTTGTGTTTTTCCAGAACCCAAACCGTGGTATATTAACATTCCATTGATTTTATTATGGGTATTGAATATCATACCTGCAAATTTTTGTTGTTGTTTAAGGGAATACCCTTCAGGTTTGCAAATTTGGTCAAATGTAAGGTCCTTGTAACCATCTGGAAAGGAATACTGTTCAAAATTTTTTTTAATAAAGGTGTAATAATCTTTGCTGTGGTAATCTGAATATTCGTTTAAATTAAATGAATCGATTTGTGAATAAACAACTGACCCCTTGAAGCATTTTTCTGGGACCAATACACCTGTCAAGGGGTCCAATGTATCAGAATATTGGTTATAAGAGTTACAATCAATATTCATCTAATGTTCTTTGGTTTAATAAATTATTATTAATTTTGAGTAATTCTGGGGGTAATTAAATTCGTTTCCATCCATTACGGATACTTGTATCTCCTGTACAGTAATTTTCATTTTGAAGTTTTATCTTAAGAATGGTGGTACGAATTTTTTCGAGATAACGTTCTTCACTCATTTCTTTTGGTTCTGGTTTTTGTTTTATTGTTATCTTTCGTTTACTTTTACTTTTACCGGTGTCACTTTTACCGTTCTTACTTTTACCGGTGTCACTTTTACCGTTCTTACGTTTACCTTTGTTACTTTTATTTTTCATTATTAAGATAATATTAATTTAATAACATATTAACAACGTATAAATATGTCCGGCAGTCCTAAATACCAGCCTCATAAAAGTAAGATTTACAACATAGACGGTAACAAGGTAGACATATATTATTATTTAATACACGACCCTGCAAAAAAACGAAGACATAAATTTACACCTAATAAAAAACACGTTCTTGATACAGAACACGAAGGTATATATCATCCATTATGCAAAATACCTGGATTCGATTATTCAAAATACAATATAACCGTAAATGACATCAGAGATGGAGAAAAATTAATATACAATTATAATAGAAACAAACCTTTTGCTATAAATGGTCTAACGAGTGATAACCCATTATTCATTAAATTATTAATTTCAATGATTGTATGTCAAAATTATGCAGTATTTAAAAGATTCGAATATGACTACTTATCTAAACGAGGTAATATAGACCTAGCTCACGAAGAAGCGGCTATGGGTAACTTAGAAATTCTTGAAATGAATCTCAATTTGTTACGTACATTGGTAACTAGTGAACAATATAACCAAATAACAACTGATTTAATCAAAAATTTTGGAAATTATCTTAAAATTAGAAATATATACCACTTGTTTTCCAGTAATCCAGAAAAGTATCCATATCCAATCGAAGTAAATTCTTTTAATTCTAATATTCCCGGTGATACCCCAGCTATTCCTGTTCCAAAAGCTTCAAAAAGATTACCATTTTAAAATTAATTTAAATTAAGCGTTAAATTAATTTAAATTGGTTAAGTAACAAGTTTAAATGGAACTTTATGGTTCCAAGGTCCAAGTGTACAAGGGAACAGCAAAAATGACAAAGGGCGGACTTACTAAGAAGGACATCATACGAGTCAAGGACCGTTATGGAAATATCAGGTACAAGAGCAAAGACCAAAAGAAGATGGGTAAAAAGAAAAGTGGTCCACGTGCTAAATGGACCAAAGCAATGAAAAAGGCCCGTAAGGAACTTATATCAGAAGGTGTTCTCGATAAGGATGAATTTGTACCTGTTGGTGGTTCTACACGTCAGGGAAAAGCTCTATTGAAAAGAATCAAGGAAATATACTATTAATTGTTCGTTAAAACATTCAAGTTAATTAACTTACCAAATTGGTAAAGACAATGACACAGAGTCTAGAAGAACGTGTAAAGGCTCTCGAAGACCACATTAAAAAAGAATCCAATTCCGAAGGTTCTGACTCAGTGAAGAATAAAAAGCCACCGAGGGAACCTTCTGAGTACAACAAATTTGTAAAAGAATTCATTGAGAAAGAACGTGCTAAACACCCTACCAAGCCTCACAAAGAATTATTTGCATTGGCTGCAAAAGAATGGCAAAGTAAGAAAAAATAAGGTTAACATTATCAAAAAAAAAATAACTTTGATTAATAAGATTTGATTAATCAAAATTATGGGTTTTAGTCCAGAATCATTTGTAAAAACGGGAATATTCTTATTTATACTCGTTGTACTCGTTATGAGTTATAATAAAATTCAAAACTGTATAGAAGACAACGGAGGTTCTTGGTTACTGTGTTTGTTCAGTACGAATACATCTGCAGGTTTAAAGGTTTTAAAAGAAGGTTTAAATGTTCCTGTTAAGTTAGTAAATGCTTACGCAACTAAACATAATCTAGGTGGAGTAGGTGACAAATCAGGTGGAAACAAGGTAGCTGCTAAATTTACATTGTATAAAAATATGGAAGTAAGAGACACTGCTGGTAACCTGGTAACAATAACTATTAAAAATGATTCAATCGCGGGGGGTGTAACAGATTTAACAGTTATAAATTATTGCAACAATTTTACAAAAAATAGATTGGGACAAGCTGTTATCAAACCTGAAAATATTAGAAATCCAACATTTACAGAACTTGAAATAAGTCAATTAAATGAGTATTCGAGGTACTATGGAGAACAAACATATACTAGTAAAACAAAAGACGGAAAACCCGTTGCCTTTACATACACAACCGTACAGATGCAAAAAAACAATTTTGATAATAAACAACACAGAACATATCGGTTATATACAGGTGGGCAAATAGATATACACGCATCTGAAAAACTATACAAGGCATCAGTGATAATGACAGTACCAGCTTTAGCTGTAATACCAGGAGGTTATGTATACCAAGCATTAGTTCTAACTGCTACGATTATAACAGCTGTATTAGTAGCAAAAGAGGGCACCAGAGTAACTCAAAAAGATGTTCTACCAGGACAAACAACGAATCCAGAATTGTTTAGGCTCAAGGGTAAAAACAAAGATGAATATATATATCCAACTACCAACGATTCAGATATAAAAAATAGGAAAACTGTTTCTAAACAGATATTAACATCGCAAGATATACGTGCAGGTGTTAATGGTGTATTAAAATACGGTCATGGGTTTGTAATCAATAGAAAAAAATACGACAATATGTATTACCCTACAGATTTATTGTTGTTATATGGAGTGAGACAAATAACATACAAGAGACTTGTAGGAGGAAAGGGGTTATTCAACCTCGTTCAAAATACTTCTAATCCAGAAATATTACTATATAAACCAGTTGTAGATTCAAATGGTAATATTGAATTCAATGCAAGAATTAGATATTTACCAGAAACTGAACCAGGAGGAAAAGTAATTAGATACGTCAGTGAATTTATGAATGCATCAAATGTAAAAGAACGTAAGTATAACGCTGTGTTTAATGCAGCAAACGATGGATGGATTGCCAATGAATCAGTTAGAGCTGCATTACACGCACTGTGTTTATTGAAAACAGACCCCTCAACAGGTGTTTTAACAACTGACCCTGTATTTCAAAATTGGATGGGTTGTTATCTCCTTAATGATAAATTGTTTAGTAGAGAAATGGTTAACTCTGGTTACGCTATTCCAAAAACTAAACGGTTTAGAATTAATGCGTGTCATAAAAAAATGCCAAGTTCATTTGATAATGGTAATTTACACGATTTAGTTGGTACTACCCCAATAAATTTCTTATGTGGAAATAACAATTTTATAAGTGACGCTTCTAAAAAATTTTGTAATTCATTAAATTACGATGGAAAAGGTCCTGAGGGTGATAGTATGTTCTATTACCCAGGTGCAAATAACGGTGGAAGACAACGTTCAAATTGTCTTGCAGGTGCTGGTAGTTACAGATATTCACTAGCAATGGACAAGTTACCAAAGATATGCAATACCGATTACGGTTTTCCATTGAAACTGGTTTATTTTAATATGTACAATAACAATTCTAACAATTTTTTAACAGCTGGTAGTATCAACGGAACAGTATATTTAAATGGAACGTCAGGTAATAAGAAAACCAAAATGGGGTATTTAAATATAGAAATACTTCTTAGTACAGGAACATTTACAGCTTTACAATCACTTGAAGATTTAGCTGATGCTGCATCTGACGGAAAAGGCAGTGTTCTTGTTAAAATCCAATTAAATGATAAATACCTCACAGCAAACATCAAAAAAACATCTGACCCGTTATTTATGTCAGTAGATAATATACCAAATGTATCTGCTACAAAAGGTCTTTATAATGACATACAAGATACCAAACCAGACACTGCTGACCTTGGTATCGACGATTTAAATACAGACCCAAAAAGCAAGAAAAACAAGGACTACAATGCACAGTTATGGTTATTGTACAATTGTAAATCAGACGACCATTCATTTAGTTTTAATTTAGTAGACGCAGAAACAGGAAAGAAAGTGTATTGTGACCAGACATCTGGAAAATTATTTGAACAAGCCGGTAAGGGAGGTACATTCACTTTTAAACAAGCTTAAGCTTCTCCCACCGGTACCAGATGAAAATTAAAACAATTGTAGGTATTTTTTTCGTTACAAACTGTTTGTTAATTTAACACCGATTTATTAAAAGTTAACGTTATGAACAACGGTACCCTTAATATACAACTAAAGAAATTCAATCCCCAAACCATAGACCCGTGTAGGGTTTGTGTATTCATTGGTAAGAGGGGTACTGGTAAAAGTTCCCTGGTGACAGATATTCTTTACCACAAGAGAAAAATACCGATGGGAGTCGTTATGAGCGGAACGGAGGAATCCAATGAACATTACAAATCATTTATACCAGATTCATTTATTTATGGAGACTACGAACCCGATGTCATCGAAAGGGTCATCAACAGACAAAGGGACATCGTAAAAAAATTAAAACCAGATTGTTCCCCATCGGAAACAATTAATAATAGTGTCTTTATGTTGTTGGACGATTGTATGTACGACAACAAATGGACACGCGATAAGAACATTCGAGGTATCTTCATGAATGGAAGACACTGGAAAATTCTTTTTATGATAACAATGCAATATTGCATGGACCTCCCACCTAGTTTGAGAGCGAATATTGATTATGTATTTATCCTTCGTGAAAACATTATCCAGAACAGAGAAAAGTTGTACAAACACTTTTTTGGTATCTTTCCAACATTTGATTCATTCAATGAAGTCATGAATCAATGTACTGAAAATTATGAATGCTTGGTCTTGGACAATACAAGTAAATCAAATAAAATTGAAGACGTCGTGTTTTGGTACAAAGCCAAACCAAATCTAAAATTCAAAATCGGTAGCCCTGGTTTGTGGGAACACCATCGTAGAAATTACAATCCCAAACACGACACCATAACGACAGAACAAAAGGATCTTAAGAAAAAAAACAATTCGACGCCAGTTGTAACGGTAGTTAAGACAAATTCTGAAGGAAATAAAAAGAAAAAGTCATCTTAGTCAAGCAAACCAAGTTTGTTATATGTTCCCTCCGAAGGTAATGATTGATAATGAGGTCCTTGTTGTGCAAGGGGTGTATTGTCCCATAACATCATACAACGTTTTCCATCGCGATTGTAACTATTTCTAAGGTATTGTTTTTCACCCTTGTCGTTCACAAGTGGTTTTCCACCACTATAAACAATTCCACCCTCATATCCAGAACATGTGTTTGGAGCTCCCTGAAGTTGCATTGTATTGAAATTGGAATGAACTGTTTCAAAAAAGGTACTTCGAAGTTCAAGAGAATTATCTTGCATATATTGTCTAAGTTGGTGACCAGTTAGAACACCTTTACCAGATGCTTCTCTAATCAGATAAGCATATGTATCACTGCTAGGACGATAATCTGTCATATAACCAGCTGGCTGCTTATAAGCTACAAACTGTTCTCCCGTTACAGTAGTAGGTACAAAGTTGTAGGTAGCAAGTTGATTATTCATGAACGTTAACAATTAATTAAAATTATTATTTTAATTTTAATTTAATTAACGGTGTTTTAAATTGGCGTGGGTGAGTGACTAAGAATCTTCCGATTCAGAATCGGTAACTTCAACTTCCTCGTACTCGACAACTTCTTCAAGTTTGTTTAACGGTTGTTCGTTCACGACGTTTACGTTGATGGGGTAATTGTTACCCAATGACGATTTTTTCTTAGGTGTGGGGGTGGGTGGTGGTGCTGGATTTGAACCTTTTTGCTGTGAAAGAAATTCAGATATCTTTAGTAGTTGTTGGTCCATTAGTTCCATCCTCTTGATAAGTTCACTGTTGTTGTCTGTATTTTTCATAACAGTCAATTCCTTTCTAACGTTTTTTAGTTCCTTGATGGCAACTACACTGACCCCCAAAGCAGCTCCTGCAAGAATTATTGGAACCCACTTTGTTAGTCCACTGCCGGTGGAGGCGGTGGTTACTTCAGTTGGAACATCGGGAACAATCTTGTTAATTTCAGGTGTTGATGTACGATATACCTTTTTTGACATTCTATCAGGTTCTTTAGTTATTAGTTATTAATTTTATTGATATTTTTAAACGAAAATAACTTTAACTTGATTTAATTATTGATATTCTTAGAAACATAAAATGCACCAACTCCACCTAACAATTGTGCCACGAAATAATAGAGTAATTGTTGGGTACCTACGTCACCAGCTATATATTTCACCATTGTTACAGTAAAGTTGAAATGTCCACCCGATACTCCTCCGAATGTATAAATTGCAACAAAAAGAGCAACTGCTATAGCAACGGGTGCATAATTACTTCCGTCCTTAGTAAATATGGCAAGAAAAAATATAAAAACACCCAAAAATTCGGCAAGGGCTTTGTTTACGAGACTTGCCATTGTTGTTAATATTAATAACAAATTATTTTAATTCTGACAATTAATTTTAATTTTAAGAATTAATTAATTTGCAACGTCGGTTATATAAGTACCCTTAACACATGTCTGGTTACGTGAATCTGGTTGCATATGATATATAGAAGTAGCATTTGGGTCATTTTTTACACTTGGAACTTGCAAAATGTAGTTGTCACATCCTGCGAGTGGTTTTTTGGTTTTGTCACATCTTAAAAATGGATTACCTGTACGGTCACTGTATCCATCAGATACTATTGTATTGGTTCCATCATACTGTGCTACAACAGAGTTTACACGTCCACCCTTGAGACTGTACATGTTATAAAGGGTATCTAAACTTCTACCAAGGTCACTTATTTGACAAGCATTGGTGGAATAGTCATAATCCATACCTGTAAAATTACTCGTTCCAGAACATCCTAGATAAATCAATAAAATTAATAATAATATAGTCATTAACAACATCATCTTCTTACAATTTCCATTAGACGATTCTCCAAAGCGTGTTCTACCCATTGAATTAAATTAATTGTTGTTAATTAATTACGATTATTTTTAATTCTGACAATTAATTTTAATTTTAAGAATTAATTAATTTGCAACGTCGGTTATATAAGTACCCTTAACACATGTCTGGTTACGTGAATCTGGTTGCATATGATATATAGAAGTAGCATTTGGGTCATTTTTTACACTTGGAACTTGCAAAATGTAGTTGTCACATCCTGCGAGTGGTTTTTTGGTTTTGTCACATCTTAAAAATGGATTACCTGTACGGTCACTGTATCCATCAGATACTATTGTATTGGTTCCATCATACTGTGCTACAACAGAGTTTACACGTCCACCCTTGAGACTGTACATGTTATAAAGGGTATCTAAACTTCTACCAAGGTCACTTATTTGACAAGCATTGGTGGAATAGTCATAATCCATACCTGTAAAATTACTCGTTCCAGAACATCCTAGATAAATCAATAAAATTAATAATAATATAGTCATTAACAACATCATCTTCTTACAATTTCCATTAGACGATTCTCCAAAGCGTGTTCTACCCATTGAATTAAATTAATTGTTGTTAATTAATTACGATTATTTTTAATTCGATGGGTATTTGTATATTTTCATGGAACGTAAATGGTGTACAATTAACACAATTTGACGAAACATTGAAAGAGTATAACCCAGATATCATTTGTCTACAAGAAACTTCCACAGATTGGGAACATCTTTTTAAAAATGAACAATACCGATTTAGATACCGTGGTGTTAATAATGTATTGGTATTTTCAAAAATTGAACCAATTGATGTAAATTATCCTCACAACGGTGTGGTTACATTACAATTTAATCAATTTGTACTTGTTAATGTTCAAGTTAATTCTACAACAGATAATTCTCTTAAGTTTTATTTAGATAGTATTAAAGGTAACGTTATCGTCTGTGGAAGTTTTAATGCTATTAGCAATCGTGAATTGGATATCCATAATCCAAAATTAAAAAATGCACCTGGTGCAACACAACCAGAAGTAGATTCATTTAACAGTTACCTTGACCACTACATAGATTCATTTAGATACTTTCATCCTTGTCAGGTAAAGTTTACGTTGTGGAAACAATCGCGTAAGGTAAACAAAGGTTGGAGAACAGATTATATTCTCGTTCATAGGGATTTTATTGAATTGGTAAAAGAATCTGATATATTGGACTCTGTTATCGTTAGTGGTGTTGGTACACACGTTCCTTGCTTGCTTAGTTTAAACCCACAACCTGAACCCAAACCTGAACAACCTGAAACGGTACCCAAACCTGAACAAGCGGAAAATAAAAAGGTACCTGAACGAATACCATCTGAATTTTTAATTTACCAACAAATTCCAGAACGTGTACCTGGTGAACGTCTACCTGTCAATGTTGACCTAAGGCCATTAAACACATACATTTACACCCAAGGTAAGTTTGGAACATGTACTTCGTCAGCAATTTGTACAGCTCTTAAGTACAGTAATCCCAATTTTTACGGTTCGAGAATGTTTATGTACTACAATGAACGTACATTTAGAAACAACCAAGGTATCGATTCTGGTTCATTCCTCACAGATGGAATAAAAGTCTTGATGCAATATGGAATATGCCAAGAAACAACATGGCCTTACACCAGTCAAAACTTAACAACTAAACCAAATGAACAGGCATACAACGAAGCTTGTTTGAATAAAAACAACATACTTATTTTGAATGTACCCCAGAACATTTATTCAATGAAAAAGGTACTTTCGATGGGAAAACCATTTATTGTAGGTATTAGAATATTTGATTATTTTACGTCTTTGGTTGCAAGTACAACGGGTAGAATAAGAATGCCAAAAGAACAAGAATATTATCAGTCTCCTAAAGGCCACGTTGCAGTTGTTGTAGGTTATAATGATACAACTGGTTCTTGGATAGTACGCAACAGCTGGGGACCCAATTGGGGGTATTTTGGACATTTTTTCTTACGTTATAATTATCTTTTAAATCCAGACACGTGTACTGACATCTGGACAGTTGAATTTAAAAATTAAAAGTCGTCAAGATTGTCTTCACCAGAATCGTTGACGATATCCAAACCGAAAATAAACGTTCCTTGGTACGTCTTTCCACCTGGGCTATTGGGATACTTCAACTTGAGATTCTTTTTTATCGTGATGGAATGATTACCAAATACACCAAGGTAATAATCAGTTGTAAACTTGTGACGTTCCAAGTGACATTCCTTGCAGTGTTCATTAAATGCTTGGACAAAATTCTTTTCACGACAATAGTATTCTTCTCCAATAAGAACTTTACCACTGTTGATAAAGTGTTCCAATGAATGAGTACTTTGTGCCATGTCACGCTGAGTGTCACGGAAATACTCTGGCAACGAAGACCAAAAATCCTTGCCAGAGTGTTCCCTTACGGCAGAAAGATAAGCACTAGCTGTCTTTTTGATTATGGCTGGAAGTTCAGAATCAAGTTTGGCATCCAGACAAGAATCTTTATTTGATACTTTTTTTACAAACTTCACAACGACCAACCGACGAGAGATACTTCCAGAATTGTCTGTGTAATCGGGTGGTTCATTACCTGCAAACAAACCAGGTGTTTTCCATTCTGTGTACTCGGAGTCTTTGAATTTAACTGGTAATTGCATGTCACCTCCTTCGATGAGTAATTGAAATTCAGATTGTTCAAGACCAAGGTCTGATTTGATTTCAGGTGCTAAAAATAACAGCTTGTCTTTGAGAGGTGCCAATCCGAATTTCTTTTCAATATTGTTACTGAGTACACCTACATCTGAAACATCATAAAACTTCTTAACGATTTTTGTAATGGTACTTTTACCACTACCGGCAACACCCTCGAGGAACAAAGCAACTTGCCAGTTGTCCAATTCACCCAGATTGAAAAACAATCGACCCAAAAAAGCGTAAATCCACCGACACACTTCTTCAGACAAACCCTGGTAATCAAAAATTGACTGAAGATAAGGTGTTGGTATATCGTAAAAGTCGTCGATGTCTTCAAAGTTATTAAAAGAACAATCAAAAAACTTCGATGCAACAACTGAATCGCCTATTTTTTCCTTGGAACCATATTCATAAAAATGGTCTACCCAAGAACTGTGTTCTTGGTCCCATTCTTTGCAAGTGTATATACCATTATTGAACGCAAATACATGACGGTCCTTTTTGAGGTCGTTGATACGAGGGTCTTTACAGTTCTCAAGGAATTCAATGGCATTTTTGATATTACCACTGTTTGAAGTTACATTGTGCCATTGTTGGTAATTTGTACAAAATTGAGTATTTTCGTAAATAAACTTTTTGATGGACATTTTTTCCTTCCACGAATGGGTAAAGTAACCAAAATGATAAACCTTTTCATATAGAGAACCTTGATATCTTTGTAAGTTGTTGGTATAAATAGAATCCAACAAGAACAACAACAAGTTTTGAAACGGGCTATTACGTTCTGTATTTATTTCACTAAACCTAAGTATACCAAGGTCATCTTTGATTTCTATACTATCTTGAGAATGACTGTTGATTATCAAAGTTCCCATTTTTATTATTTTTGCTGAGTAGTCAATACTTTCAAATATCTTGTTAAATGTAAGTTTGGTGTCTTCGAAACGAGAATCATAACTGAGTTTCTTACCAATTGCAATACTCAGGTAAATGATATTGTATACCCATTTTTTGTACTTTGTTTGAAATTCTTCAAAAGATATCGGTTGACCATGTACAAGGGAATAATTTTCCATACACCGTTCCAGATAAACACCGATGTTGGTGTTACCTGGTAATACCCATTGATGGTAACAAGTATCTAGGTAATCCATCAATTGATATTCGTCCTTTTCATTGATGGAATTTTCGATGTCATTTACAGAATTGTTATCTATTTCGGTAGACATCCGTTTATCAACCGACAATCCTTTTATCTTACAAACAATTTAAATTTTTAAGTTAAAAAAAAATTTAAATTAATTGTAAAAGATTCGTTCTTTTTGGTTTGGGGGGTTAGTAATAAATATACCCAGGAGTATACTTACTTGTTTTACATTGTCCAATTACTGTTTCAAATTCTGTATTGAAAAGGTAATCGAGGTAATATTCACCGTAATTGCAATTGGGGTATTGGTGGTGAAGAACGTGATGATTACCTATCATCAAACAAATACTCTCAGAGTTGTGATGACGAAGAAGTCCTCTAAGAGTAATTAGAACAAATGCTATAATAAATGGGACCAAACCATCAAATTTTAGTACGATAAATGGTATAAATAACCCTAGAATTTGAAAAGGTGTTTCAAAGAAATGCGATACATGGGTGTGGTGATATTTCATTACACGATAATCAACAGAATGATGAACATGGTGAACTTTTTTATACATAAAACGAGTATGTAGTATTAAATGACTGATATAAAACCAAATGTCATAACATACTATAAACAAACACGTTTGAAGAAATAAACTTGGTAAGGGGGGGGGTGATGGACATCACTAGGTACCTTTAATTTGATTACTTTTTTTTATTTAAGTTATTTTACCTTTTCGAGGAATTGCGATAAACCCACTCACAAAAAGAAGCATAATTTACACGATCCAAAAGGGGACTGTTGTTAATGGATATTGTTTCTTGGATGTTACACCACAGATACCATAGTTCATCGGAATGAATAATATTCCATTCATCGACAAGTAATAATTTTTTGTGTGGTTTTATCAAGTTTTGAATTTCCAATGCTGTTTGTTTTTGTTGGTTGTAGTATTCATTGTCCGATTCAGAATAATCTGTATCGGGGTCATTATATAGTGGATAATGGTCATTTAAAAGGTCCATTGAGGTAACTTGAATTAAACCTTAAATTGGGAATTTAATTAAACCTTAAATTGGTCCTTGAATTCCTTGTTATAGGTCATCGATATATTTTGTTGTTCTTTTATTTCTAAATTTTCAACGTAAATAAAGTTAAAAAGAATTTGTGCCTTTTGTTCAGGTGATGCTTCGATGTAGTCTTGTTCCCTTGCACGTGTATTAAAAAATAACAGGTATTTGTCCTTGATATTTGTTTTGGTAGGTAAAATCTTACGTGACACCTTGGTCACCTTGAGGGTCCCATATGGAAGATTACACTTTGTAATATTGCTATTCTTAAGTTTGGGTACAACTTCCTTATGGAGCTCTGCTTTCTTCTTGTTGAGGATTTTTAACTTTTCTTGGGTAATTTTAATTGTTTTGGACAATTCTGCATATTCCTTCACTTTTTCAGTAAGCTGTTCTAGGTCTTCTGATGGTTGTTCCATAATCACTCACAACGACACCCTTTTAATTCATTAATTTAATCAAACATTCCTTAAATTAATTTAAAAGGATTTTAAAAATGATTTTACATCAATCCAGAAGTACCAGGTACTGGTACCCCATCGGATCCAATTCGTACTTGTCCAAAACCAATAGTTGTATTAGGTGTTGTATAGAACATAGCAGTTTGAGCAGACTGTATCTGGGGAAGTGCACGAATGTCAGATACCTTGGAATATACACTTCCATCGGATGTAATAGCACCAATCTGTTCAACAGGACCCAATGCAGTAAATGCAGCAAGGGCACGTGCAGCTGATTGACTGAGTGCGTTATTACTGCTGTTGGTAGATGGCTTAGGTAACAAACTAGAAGCTGCGAACATGGGAAGCTCCTTTGCACAGTTGCTTAGTTTATCTGCACGAGAGTCTCCATAATTAACAGATGGAAAAGCGTTTCCATTAAGAAAACCCATACTGTCAGGGTAATTATTTTGTACATTAGCATCCTGATTTTGAATGAGTTGTAAGTTGGTCATACTAGGATTTAAATAATTTTGAAGATTGGAATAATAAGAACTTACTATATTATTTATATCACTAGATGTTGTATTATTATTGACAGTAATTGTGTTGGGAAAGTTCTGGAGATTTCTTGAATTTTGTTGGGTATTTCCATAACTAGAATTATTCATTTCGGTGTTGATTATTAATTGGTATTATTTTAATTTATTTTAATTAAAATTAATTAATTAAAAAAACGAATACCGTTCTTTAATTTGATTTTCATTGACTTCAAATTCTGGGTCAGAATCAGAACATGAATCTTGGTCAATAAATCCATATTTCTTAACTCTCTTGATTTTCACTTGGCATTTCTTTACCTTTACAAGTTCCCAAGTAAGATAACAAGAATCTTGTGTAAAAACAAGATATTTAATCTTTATGATACATTCTATGTTGTCTCCAGGTGAAATATCACCTAATTCGATAAGTTCTTTCTTATGGTTTTCTACAATAGGGTCATCGACAAAAACCTTAAAATTGTTGTCAAATTGTACTTGTTGGTACATATTTGTCACCATTTCTAATGATAATTGTTTATTGAACCATTTTTCACAATTATTTGTTATTTCATGTATGACTTTAGTATCGATGTCTTGTAACATTTTTTTGAGCAATAACATGTAACGGCCGTTTCCATTGAATATTTCAAATGACGAATAACCATTGCTTTGTAATGGTTCATGGATTTTAAATTTAGGCAATTGGACAAAACCACCTGGACTGTATTTTACCTTGGCAAAATACTTGTCATTTACCTTTTTCGGTTGTCCAATCTTTAAAGAGGTTATTGGTTCCATTTATTATTAATTAAGTTTTTGTTAATAAAGTTAATAATTAAACGAATTTAAAATTCTTAATTATTAAAATGGTGTCATTAAATAAAGTTAACGTTAGAGATGGCAAAAGAAACTTTTATCAATACTTTTCTAGACTCTGAACAAAATTATAGAAATCATTATCACAATGAAACTGGTCAAACAGTTGTTTATAGTAATGGAACTAATTTGAATTTTGGAAATATTATTGCATCTAATGATACCTTTACAGAATTACCCGTTGAAAACAAAAAGGATTTTATTAGACAAAATAATTTACACAACAATAAACTTATCAATGGAATTCCTATAAAGGACTACTATGAAAAATATACCAATGACGTTCTTAATAATGGAAAATGGTTTCTTAACAAAGATATGCCCCAGGAAACCAAACAATACGACTACGACAATATCATTAACCAAAGAAAGATGGAACTAGCTACAGGAAATCTTCAAAAATCTGACCGTCAATTGTTAGGAATCCCTAATAAAAAAGAATCAGTTAGTTTGTTTAGACCCGATGAACAAACAACTGGTTATGGTTATCAATACGGCAAGGGAGGCCCTGGTTACAATTTATCACGTCAAAAGGAACTTGAAGATTACAAAGACACTCTTAAATTTAAAACCAATGAAATACCATTTGAACAAATAAAAGTCGGTAGGGGTATTGCTATTGATACAGAAGTACCAGCAGCTGGAGGGTTTCAACAATACACACGGGTATTACCAGATAACATTTCAGATTATCGTGCAAATCAATTGCCAGGTGTTGTTACAGGTGGAAAATGGCAAATGTCAAATGCACCAACAAGTGTCGCTCCCGTTGCTAAAAACCTTCCCAACGGTTATTATTCACTTTGTCAAATCGGACCTGCTACTGGTAAGGCTGTATTAACAGCTCCCACTAACAGACCAGATGTAGATGTTCTTCTAAGAAATACCAATAGAAGTCTTATCAATTATGGTATGGGTCCATCAACTGGTAGAATGGACCTTAATTCTTACCTTAGTTAATCTAAAATTGGATATGGCATGGAACCTTCTCGTTGACTAATTGTTTTTATTGACCTTAGGTAATTGGAATCGAATTGATAAATATTACCAATAGAGTCTTGTAAACCAGGTCCTGGAATGTAATTGTTTCTGGTATTATAATTAAATTGTTGGCAACGTCCAGGTTCATTCCATGAATGCTTTACTAATTGTGAGGTGTTTAACCCACCTCGTTGTGATTCAGGTAATATGATATGTTGGTATTCTTGTACGTTAAGAGCTGGTCCTCCCTTTGAATCATAGTACCAAAGGTCTTTACTTTGTTTGGGATTAAAAAAACCCTCATTCGCCTGGAAACGATGGTAATCTTGTGCTCTTATGTCATTTACTGATTTTTTTGTTTTGGTGTATTCAGATATCCCAGTGTGTTCGAAGGTATCATTCGTAACAGATTTATAATTAATTGGTTTTATCTGATATTGCACAGGGTCCAGAATCCAGTTTACAGGTGCCTCTCCCAAAGTAAATTTGTTAAAGGGTGTCGAATAAGTTTCCATTTAAAATAACCATTTAATTTAATTTAAAAGTTAATTAACCGTTTAAAGTTAATTAACCGTTTAAACTTAGTAATATTTTACTATTTACTAAATGAACACACAAGTGTTTTTGTTTAATGAGTTTATTAATTGTACTGACAAGTTCCTTCAAATTATTGGGGTGTTTATTCTTGATGACCCATTGAATTAAAAAGTAATGCAAATTGTTTAATCTTGTTTTACCAAAGGTACTTGTTCTAAAGAATGTATTTCCAAATTTTGAATTACCGGATTTTCCAAAATTATAACGTTTATTTATTTGTTCAATTGAACAACCTTCTCCAGAATCTGAAAAAATATGAATATAAGGTTCTTCTTCGATATGTAACAAATCATTGCTAATTTGTTTTGTAGGTGCTATAAATTTATTACCACTTAGGTAATCACCACCTAAGAAGTAATTACTAGGGAAAAAATTTACATGAAACCAAAGGTTTGGTTTATTATTCCACGGTTGTTTACATTCCTTGGCATCGAAAATTTCAAATAATTCATTAAGTTCTTTTTCGAATTCCATTACTGAAAGTTTACCTTTAATTCTTTCACCCATATCATTTATATTTTCAAAATCAGACAAGTCTAAGAAGTCATCTAAGAAATTTTTTAGACTTAGTGTTTTAATAATCCCTTTATCTGAGTATTCAATAAAACCCTTGTTAGGGAACTTGTTAAATATATGACCGTTGGTATTTTCCTGAGGTGTAGACCGATATTCGATATTATCATTTGAATTTATGTTACTTAATTCAAAATTCTTTACATAATCGATGTATGAATATGGATTAATTAAAATACCTTCTGATGCAAGTTTATTCACTTCAGATATACATCTAAAATTATGAGTACATTTGAAATATTCCTCAATGATAAAAATAAGTACACCCCTTTGAACATCTGTTAATTCTTTCAACTTTTTGGTTTTACAAGGACTTAATTGTATAGTATAAAGCCCTTCTAACGTAAACACAAGATGTGCTTTGTTACCACCTAAACAAAATTTAATTACTTCTCGAATGTCTTCACCTGAAGGCCATCCCCATACTGTTTTTGCATTCATGTACGCACTTACTGGATGAGTATGATAATTTATAACATGGTTCGGTGTATAAACAGAGTCATTTGAACCTACATTTTTTGAAATTTCGGTAACTTGATTTCCAGAAACTTGAATAATTCCAGATATTTCGTTTTTAAGTTTGAGTTCTTCTACCTTTTCATTGATATCTGTCAATGGAATTTTCAACAAAATTTTACATGAACCCATTTAATTAAAATAGTTAATTCGTTAATAATAACCATTTTAATTAAATGATTTAATTTAATTTTAATTAAAGATGGGAAAAGAATTGAATATTTCAGTGTTGGTAGCTGCTAGAGATGAATACATTGAACAATTAAAATGTATACTATTACCATTGATATTACAAGGATTTAATAGTATATATTCAGATGCAATTAAATTAGCTCCGTTAGAAAAGAAAGGAGTCCTTTATAAATTTCAAGAACTACTCAAAGAAATTCCAAATTGGAACCAGACAATTCTTCATGAGGAATCTAAAAGAATCAAAAAGAAATGTCCTTATATAATGGACATTGTAACTGCTATATTTGTAAGCAATGTGAAGATACTTGCATCCATACGTATCAAAGGTAAAAATGAAAATATCAGGATTAAAATTCCATCAAGTGATATCTTTATTCATTCTATTTATATTGAAGCTGGTCAACAGTTTTTTTATAATCCTTATCCATTTAAAACCCAGGTTGGTGATTATTCCAAAATGCAACAAAACAAAGAAATTATTTATCACATTATAGGTAATTGTATCGAAGAAACAATAAGACAAATGTTGCCATTTGATAAAATTCTCCAGGAATACCTAGCAAACGCACTTGGTTCGGACGTAAGTGATTCTGAATCAAATGAATCAAGTGGTTCTGATTCAGATTCAGAAGATTCTCTTAACGGTGGTGATATCATCGGTTCTGAAAACGGTTCTGAAAACGGTTCTGAAAACGGTTCTGAAAACGGTTCTGAAAACGGTTCTGAAAACAACGATGAACCAGAATTTAAAACCGTTGGGTTGGGTACCAACGGTAATAATTTTAACGTTCCTAATTTCATAAAAGACCCCGGTGAGGGCTCCGATTCTGAACAGGAAGAAGAAGATGACGATTTTGACAACCAATCACCCGTTCAGCAACCGTTTCAACCACAACCGGTCCAGCAACAGTTCCAACCTCAACAGGTTCCTGTTTTTAACCAACCTGTCCAGCAGCCTGTTCAACCTCAACCTGTTTTTAACCAACCTGTCCAGCAGCCTGTTCAACCTCAACAGCTCCAGCAACCGGTCCAGCAACAGGTAGCAACCAATGGGTTTGGAGGTGGTGGTGGTGGTGGTAAGTATTCGTTTTTTTGAAGTAAATTAATTAATGGACGTTTATTAACAACAAAAACAATCCAATGGAACTAATTACTAAAATTTTGATATTTGTTGTAGTATCGGCGTTTATAAGTTACTTATTGTACTATATTACACCTGAATCAAACGAATCCAAAAATGATACTACGAATGTAATCATAAGAAATGTATTACCAGGGATAACATTTGGATTATTCGTAATGGTCCTTATAAAAAACAAAGAAGACAAGTTAATCGATACAGATGAAATCATGACAGGTTCTTATTTTGGAGAAAGTTAATTGATTACCACCAAACATTACCATTTTCATTAAATTTTGCAATATTCATTGAATTTCCAGAACTGAAGGCGGTGTTGTATTCAAGTGTTTTGCTTCCTTTCATTGAAGTATATTTAGGTAATTCTAACTGTTCTGGTAATTCAGAAGCGTCTTTATAATAATGTACGTACATGTTAATTTGTGAAACTGTTTTTGAAATGTATTCTTGTAATACATTTGTATTTAATCTTGAAATGTCTTGTTTGACATTATTATTCGAATTCCTCTGGTTCACAAAACAAATACTTCCATTGTATATTTTATAATTGACATACGCATTAATTAGAAAATTCCATAATTCATTGATGTCTGGTTTTTTGATAAGTACACCTTTTTCAAATTCTGAACGGTTTAAAGCTGTTCGTGATGTAATATCTTGAACGTGTTTAATTATTTCATTTTGCAGATGAGCTATATTAGCATCTGAAAAAAATACACTCATAGTAGCATCTGGTACACTGTGTGTAGTTGATGCGGCTAGTTGTATGTATTTGTTATTATTAGTATTGAGATGCTTTCCGTAATCAATATCTTTATAAGACATCGAGTTAGATTCTGACATCAATAAGTATTCATTTGTAAATTTATCAGGTTTGTCTGGATATGTATTACATTCTAGATAATCGGTTACTTTGTTACCCATTTGGTTATTTATAAAACATTTCCCATACGGAATATATTGTACGTTATCCATTTAATTAATGTTAACAATTTAAATTAATGTTAATTAATTTTAATTAATGTTAATTTAAACAATTAATTAACAATTAACATTAACGGTAATTAAATGTGTAATTTTAAAATATCAAAAAAGGAAGCATTAAGTGATACAAGAAGTAGCATATTTGATTTACATGAAAAAAAATTAAAGTACTTCGAAATAGAAAAAAACAACCTTAATAATTACATCACTGAACTTAATGACCTAAAAGAACAATTGAAAAGGGAATATTCAAATCAAACACTTAATAAAATACAAACACTTGAAACGAAAATAAGAAATATCGATGGTGATTCAGAAATAAATGATTATCTGTTAGAATTTGCTAATTTGTTTTATAAAAATGAAACCATATTTTCAAAAAAAAATGGTGGTGGTGGTAACTTTCAAGAAAAGGGGCATTTAGATTCTTTTGTAAATAGTACTATCATAAATGATAAAACAGAATTATATAATGAATACATTAAAAAATTCAATCCAGAATTAAAACAAATTAATACCGTTAAACAAGAACAATTTAATTGTACAAATTGTAATAATAGTGATTTTATTTATGACAGGAAATATTCAGATGAAGTATGTACGAAATGTGGTACAACAAGTTACATAGTAGGAATGGAAGAAACAAATTTTGTCTGTGTTGAAAATAGTGAACAATCGAGTGGTATTTTTAATTACAAGAGAAATAACCATTTTCAAGAATGTTTAAATCAATTACAAGCGAAAGAAAACACTACTATACCACCAAAGATAATAGAGGACCTTACAGTGGAATTTAAAAAGTACAATATAACTGACCCTAAATTAATTACCTATTCTTTAGTAAAACTACACCTTAAAAAATTGAAATATAGCAAGTATTACGAACACATACCTACTATCATTAATGAATTTTGTGGACTAAAAGCACCTGTATTAACACCTGAACTAGAACAACAACTTAAAATAATGTTTGACCAAATACAACCACCGTTTGAAAAATGGTCTAAGGTGGTATCACCAAACCGAAAAAATTTTTTAAATTATAATTACGTTTTTTATAAAATGTGTCAAATACTTCACCGAAATGAATTTCTTAATTGTTTTCCTTTACTTAAGAGCAGAGAAAAACTTTATGAACACGACCTAATATGGAAAGGCATCTGTAAAGAATTAAATTGGAAATTTACAGCTTGTGTTTAATTAAGTTAATTTAAAGAATTTTGTTATTAAAAAGTTAACAAGTTGGTTTACTTTAAATCGATAATGGCAACAAAATCGAAGAATACCAAATCTGAAAAGAACCGTCTTGAACCATGGGACGAACTTCCAGCTGACAAGCTAAAAAGGGTAAATGCACTTACAGACGCTGCATTCCAGGCAACAAATACCCAAGAAATTAATTTAGCCGAAGACACTTTGAAGGTACCTGGACAGAACTGGGCGTGTGTATCATTTGTTAGTCCCGATGGTAATCAAAAAAACAAAAGTATTGGAATGAAAATTCGTGGAGTATTTGACAAACAAGAAGAAGCAGTTGAACATGTGAAGACACTTATTAGAAGGGACCCTGTGTTTGACATTTACGTCTGTGAGATGTACAACTGGTGTTTGGTACCACCTGACCCAGAGAAAATCAAGGACCAGACATATCAAAATGAGGAACTCAATAAAATTGTTGGTGAATATCGCCGGAACCAAATATATGCCAAGGAACACTTTGAGGAACGCAAACGTGAAATGATTGAACAGGCGGCTGAAGAGGCCAAACTTGCAGCTCTGAAGAAATTGGAAGAAGATTCGGTTTCAGAACAACTCGATGGGGTGCTTGAAAAGAGTACAGGTGCTTTTGTGGAAACGTCTGAAACTGCTACCCCATCCAAGTTGTTGGAATCGATGCGTTAAAAAACAAAGTTAATTAAAGATACCCTATTAAAAAGATTAATGAAATTCGATGAAATTTTTAATAAAATTAGATATTCTCAAAATTCACTGAGTAATCACTCAATGTATTTTAAAAAAATGATAAATTATAATGTTCAACAAGATTCTGATTCGGATTCGTATTCCGATTCAGAAATTGAAATCCAAACACCAAAAACAATTATCAAACAAATTATCAAAGAAAATGGTAAAGAATACCTATTGCTTAGATTCATCAGAAATACAGTTTCTAAAGAATTTTACGACCAGTTATTACTTTTAGAAGAATATCACAAAAAAAGCACCAAAGCAGATTCAATTAAAAGTCTGATACTTGAAGACACCTTAACAGTTAAGGTACCTATTAGGTATTCTAAACCTTATATAAAGATTATCAAAGAACCTGGTGCAGAACCATTTAATTATTACCATCTTGCTACTGGAATGAAAGTGATTTGTAAACTTGGTGGTAATAGTATATGGATTGACCACAATAACAATGCAAATTACAATTTGATTGTAAAAGAAATATCAATAATAACTTAGTTTAATTTAATATAACGGTGAATGAATACACTTTTCCATTTGATACTTGTGAAACACCAAATAAAACTGGGTGGGTATCACAGCCATATTCTGTATTATTCAATTAGATAAACTGCGTGGTAATTTTTTATTTTTTGTTGAAAACGAAGCAAAAACCACCCCAGGTATTTTTACTTTCGATATTACTCTTCGAATTGTTTCATTTGTTTTCACATGTAGTCCATATCAAGGGTTCCATTCAACTCAATGTAACACATCTACTTACGTATTTTATGAATTTAACTCTGTTGTGTGTACTATACAATTATACCAATAAATTACCTAGTTCTATATTTATTGTTTATTTATTAGCATTGGTATGTTTTGATATATATTCTATTTTTAATTTAAATATAATTTATTATTTGTCAAGTCAATCGATTATTTTTATTTCATTACTTATTTATTACTTTCCATTGTTACCCAAATTTATTCAAACAAGTATATATCAAATTGTATTTTTGGTACTGAGTATAATAGTCTTATTTTTGAATGAAACATATAATTGTCAAAAAATGTTAAAAATAAACCCACAGTTTCCGTATCATGTTTTTATTGAAATAACAGGTATTGCATTGTTTTATGTTATCTGTAAGAATTTTAGTAAATTAACTTAAATTAAGCATTAAATTAATTTATTACCCATTGTTATTAACACAATGAGACGAAAAAACTGCTTTGGAAACGGTGGTCGTAATAATAACACTATATTTATATTGTTTGGGGTATTGGTAGTGTTAGCTTTTGTAATGACTAACAACAAAAGTAATTTTGGAGAAGATACTTCCGGCTCCATTAGTCTTAGTGGTACTTCTGGCGTAATTACATTTTATCATGTACCATCGACAACTACTTTTTCTTATGATGCAAATAAGAAGGGTTATGTTACTAAAGATAACAATTCGTTAAATGAGTATACGCTTATTTCAGGTGATCGTAAACAGATAACAGGTGATTTGTGGATACGAAAATACATAACTTATAACAACAAACCATATAATAATAATCCTTACCTATTCGTAAGAATACCCCATGATAATCTAAATGGTGTTAATAGTATAGATATTACTACTTCCGCTTTAACTCCTTTTGATTATATACCTATAAAAATTAATGGACAAGAGGTTAAAAATATCATTATTGACACACTAATTAACAATGTACAGTCTAGTCCATATGTTATTAATACAGTTCTGACCAGTTTAACACCTTCTGTCACTCCTACCTTAACATCATGTTCTACTCTTGATAAAGTTGGATGTATAGAAAAAAATGGTTGTTATTATAATGACAACGACGATACATGTTATACTAAGCAAACTACCAGTGGTTGTAGTGTATACCAGATTAATGAAGATTTAGGGACAATAATAAGTTCTAACAAGAAAACAAAAGCCAGATTTGTAGATACTGCTTGTCCGACAACATGTAACGCTATAATTAACAAGTCATTGTGCGTGAAAAACGGACAAAAGGCAAATGCAAATAAAATATCTACTTCGTTTTATTATCCTAACTTCAAACCACCCCCCCCCTGCCGCCTAAACAAACTTAAAGAAATAACCGAATTAATTAAATGTACCAAATTAATTTATGAGGCTCCTGTAGCTCAATGGATAGAGCATCTGGCTTCTAACCAGAAGGTTGTGGGTTCGATACCCATCAGGAGTGCCATAAATTAATTAATTCGTTAACTAAAATACCACGTTAAGAATAATGATAACTGCGTTGTTACTTGTAACTGTAGTGGTATTGTTAATCATTTTAACCAGACAAGAATATTATCAAATAACAGAAATACCAAACTTTCTCACTCCCGATGAATGTGACCAGATAATCAAACTTTCACAACACAGATTGATAACTAGTAAAGTTTACAACCCTGGTGATAATAAAACAGACTATTCTTCAAGGGTATCTGAACAATGCTGGTTATCCGATGCTGAGCACAGTGTTGTTGATAAATTTTCCAAACGTGCAAGAAAACTTACTGGTACCGGTAACCGTTACCAAGAACAACTCCAGGTTGTAAAATACAACCCAGGTGGTTTTTTCAAACCTCATTATGATGCATGTGAAACAGGTCGTTTGGGAGACGAATGGTGCGAAAAGATGGATAAACCAAACGGTCCAAGGTTGGTTACTGTTTTGGTTTACTTATCTGACGATTTTACAGGTGGAGAAACTTATTTTCCATATCTCAAACGCTCTGTTAAACCCCAAAAGGGCAAAGCTGTTATTTTTTACAATATCGATTCCAAAAAACAAGTTATCGATGAATCAATGCATGGAGGTAATCCAGTTACCAGTGGAACCAAGTGGATTGCAAACAAATGGATTCATTTTTAAATTTTTATTATTATAGGAATTTTCAAATTGTTATTTGTACAGATTTCTTTTCGTTGATTCAAGGATTCGTTGGGGATTTTTTTATAAGCCCAGCAACAAGAGGCCCTGAGTGACAATAACCGACTGGAATAATCTTTCATCGGGAAATTAAAATAATCGGTAATAATTAATATAATTATTATTACTTTAAATGAAAATGAGAAGGTCTGGTTTTGGAGAATCTACAGGGAACGGTACAAATAAACTAATATTGTTATTGATAGGTGCATTGTTCTTGTTGATGTGGCTTATGACAAGAAAAAGCAACTTTGGTGTTTATCCAGATTGTGACGACATCACATTAGGGTTATCAAAAGAAACTACTAAGTACGTTGTTACAAATGATACTAGTTATGATTTAATACTTAAACAATCGGATAATGGAGACAAGTGTTTAAAGGTTAGTGAAGGAAGTACTAGAGATGAAGTGTATTTAGGTGATAATGATTACAACTTGTTAATTGTCAATGAAAATTTAACATTTAAAATACCTTCTCGAGTATTAAAAGAAAATAAAACAACTGATAACAGCTTGTCAATAAACAGAATAATAAATAATGTAGAACCAAATATTATGGAATGTACGATAGGTACAAAAGACTATACAATCACATCTGGTGATAATGGTTCGATAAACAAAGTTCCGTAAAATTGCCCTCGGGAGATTACTTTCAATGGTTTAATACCTTTGTTATCTGTTTTATCAATTTATCGAGTTCAGAAATAGAATCGGATTTCCGTTTAACACGACGTTTACCAAACGAACTTGATTGAATGTCCATTCTCTCACGAAGTGCTGGGGGCATATACAGTTCTAAGTCTGGTTTACGTTGTACTTTTGGTGTTTGTACTGGTTCTGTATTTACACATTCAATTCTTCCGGGTACAACTTCCATTCCTCCTCCAAATGGTCTTGCGTCAAAAGCTGCATAGTACTTACCGTTGTAATTTAACAATTGCCCTAATACAGGTAATTTATTAGGTCTTTTGTAACGTGTATGTACTAAAGTAATATTTACCATTTCTGGATTTGAGGGAACACGTGCTTTCCGTTGGGCATCAGTTCTTTGTTTTTGTGACGTAGCCAATTCCAACTTGTCACCTTGTTCAAAATAAAAACCTATTTCGTCAGGTACAAACATACAATCATGAGCTGGTTTATTCAACCTGGTCATTGATTTAAAATCAGCTAATGAAATAGCAAATTCATCAATGTTGTTCAGAATTTGTTCCTTTGTATCGAGTATACTAACCAATTGTCTTTGAATTGCCATCGGTAATGGACAGCTATCGCCTTCACTGGTCTCATTGATTTTATTGTACATGTTACTGAAAGCAAATACAAGGTCATCTAATGTTACCAATTCTTTTTGCTTTTGTGTAAGGCTCATTCCACCCATTTCGTTAATTAAGTCTTCCATATTTTATCACTCAGAGAAATTTGTTCTGTTATTAATTCTAAACGAATATTTTTAATTAAAATTAAAATAAAAATAAAGAAGTAATATAAAGAAATCATTTAATAATTTAATTAATATATTGTCTGCTCTGGTAGCTCAGTTGGTTAGAGCGTGGTGCTTATACTCTGTATACGATGGTTGGTCATACAAACCAGAGGCACGCCAAGGTCATGGGTTCGAAACCCATCCAGAGCAGACAATATATTAATCAAAAATTAATTTTTAATTAATTATTATGAATTAATGTTAGCTCAGTGGTAAATACTGTAGTCATTGACTAAACAGGAACGTCAAAATTCCTTTGTTAGCGTTACAAAAATCTTTGGGTCGTCAGTTCAAGTCTGACTGGGGAGAACAATAATTGATAATAATTAATAAAACAAACTTTTAAATTGTTAAAGAATAATAAATGAATGATTAATAAATGAAAATAATAATATATGCAACACATGATTTTGGAACCTATAGTACATTATCTCAAAGAGACGATGTGGTAGTTGTTGGTTTTGGAACACAGTGGAAAGGATTTATCGAAAAAGCAAGAACAATAATGAATTATTTGTACACGTTGCCAGAAGATGAATTGGTTGCAGTGATAGACGGATTTGATTCATATGTTAAGAAAAAAGAATGCATTGAAAAACATTCAAGGATATGAATTGTGGAGCTCTGGTTTCTCATCAACCCAAGGATAATTTTGTAGTAGATATTATTAGTGAATACCTCAATAACAAGGTATTTAATGTGGATAATGACAATGGCGTGGTATTAAATAGTGGATTAATGATTGGATATGTAAAATACCTAAGGTTAATATTTAAAGACATTACTAGTGGTCCATCCAAAGATGACCAGCGTAATTTAAATAATGTTTACAAAAATTATTCTTTTTTAAAGGTAGACACAGACAATATTATTTTTGAAAATTGTAATTCAGAATATTCATTACTTCGTTCTAACGCATTTATTTGTCAAAGACCTGGAACATTGTCAGTACAAAGAATTTGTAGAGCAATACCTGAATATTCATTTTATTTTATTGAAGAGATACTTATATTTATTATGTTGATTATTATATTTTATCGAAACCAAAAATCAAAACCAAAAATAGTTAATTAATTTGGATTAACTTTTGTTTTAAGGACTTGTTACTATTATAAAAAAATTCAAGAATTTGAATAACCTTGTTAAGAGTTGGATTACAAACACCAACCGTTTTGGCAACTTCCGATTTGTTTGGATGTTTGAGTCCCATAATTTCCTTGACGGTGAAATAAAGTATACCTGCAATTTCAGATTTGGCAGCTATACCCAACAGGTGTTCATTGGTGTGTATCTTAATAAGATTCATAATTTTGTTTGTACGGTAAGGTAAACCAAACTGAGAAATATATCTTGAATACATGGATTCGTTATTTGAATCTTTATAAAGAATCCATGAATAAGTGGTGTCTTTTTCGAATATTTCACGGAATATCTTTTCACCCTTGGTAAAATCAGCCGAACCGTCGATATCAAATGCTGTTGAGATATCTTCACGGCTACGTTGTTGTTTTTCACACATACAAGCATAAAAAACACAGCATGCTTTCATACCCCTTCTGTTTGCACCCCTCTTGAGGATGTCTGTCTTGAGGATGATACCCCAAAACAACTTGGCAGTGTTGAATACTGAATCTGTCAGACCCAATAAACCTTGAATTTGTTCAAATGAATACTTTCCCTCATCGAACGCACGTTGTTTTGAACTGTAGGAAATACGGAATGCCCATTTGGACAAATTGGAATACCGTTTGATTCCTTCCTTGTCGTAATGGAATGTCCACATATACTTTGGTATGAATACATTTCCAAGGTCGTAAGGGTTTGTCTTGTCTAGTATTGTTCCACATCGTGCATTAGAACCAGTAACTGTTCCAGAATCATCGTTGTAATTGTTCCATTCTGGGTCATCTGAAATAAACCTTTCAATTGCAACGGTTCCACAATTTTTACAAATGATGTCCCCAGTACGAGAATCTGTTAACATTTCTCCGGTAACGGTAACGGTATTACAATTTTTATTTTTACATGTTAATTCATTGTTTAATTTTTTGATTGGTTCTTTATTTATTTTTATCGATTCAAACTCTTTCCATAATGATTCAATATCTGCAGTTGGTTCCATTGATTTAATAAGTTAATTTGTTTATTTTTTAAGTAAATAAACGATTTGTAAAAAAATCAATCGAATTGTCTAAATTGGGTATTGACTTTTTAACCGAATCGTTTATTAACTTAAATTAATGATAAAATAATAATGTTAATTAAAGTTAATTAAAGTTAACGTTCTGAGTATGGAAGTTTCAAATGTCTCTAGACAGCTTTATGAAGAACAATTACCCAATTCATCACAGCCGAATGGGTTTTCTACAATAAACGTGAATACAAAACAAACTGTAGATAACAGTTACATGAGTGAAAATAATATAGAAGATGCATTTCAAAAACAACTTGATTTAAGTGAATACTACAAGGGATATACTCCCTACCAAGTTATAAAAAAGGAATATAGCGACCATACAAACGATTATCCAGAACTGGATATCAACAATACAGATAGGGAATTACCATTTTATTCTAAAAAAATTATCGAACAACCAAAGCCAATTGTTCAGGAAACTCCACCACAGTATCCCCCATCACAACAACCGATTGTTGAGACTACTATTTCTTGTCCTAGACAAGGAATGTCTTTGTGGTGTTTTTTGTTGTATTTGATACTTGTTGTATTTATACTTTATTTGATTTTTATTTGCTTCAATGAAGGTACAACCAATTCAAACGGTACTAACGGTACTAACGGTACCACCAGCGCAAATGGAAAATGTACATTTTATTAATTACCAGATTTTAAAATAAAAGGTATTATCATCAATTAACAATTGTTAATCATAAAAACTAAAGAAAATTTCAGTAAAGTAACACCTACATTTAATAGTACATTTAGTCATCAGTAAAATCAGGGTGTTATTCGTGATATGGGAAAGATAGTGAACCACTTCCAGTGTGGGCGACAGTAATTATAGTTATTGTGATTGCGTGTGTTATGTTATTTATGGCTATCGGTGGTTATTATTATAAAGACAATAAGGAGTTACCTAAACAAAATAAACTTAGGTCTGTTCTTAAACCAGTGTCACCAACCTCGTAAATAAATTTTATCACATTTATTATTTTGAATTTGGTTTTGGTTTTGGATTTTTAGGTGGTGGTGGTTTTGTTTTGTTTCTGGGTCTATAACATTTTCCTCCCCTCAAAGTAGCACCTTCTTTGCATTTTTTAACGCCATCAACATCCCATGGAAACTCTATGGGTTCCTCTTCATAGTAATATGATAATTCGATTGGTAATTCTTCATTTGAATTGGGAAATTCACCTGAATTCAGAGTATAATCATCTGGTAATGGTTTAACATCACCATCTACTGGTCGAATAGTATTAAATGTTGGTTCAGTATACGTTACAGAACTCTGTCTTCGTCTAGGAGCAAAGGTACCGATTTCTGGATTTTCTGGAAGTTTTGTTTCCTCAGGACGAACATAACCTGTTGATGCATAAGTTGAAGGCACGAAACTTATTAATTTACCATCCATAGAATCACATTGACGTGTAATTTTATTAAAGGTTTTACCTTCATCGCATGATTTTTCACAATGATATTTATTTATATTAAAATATTCATTTTCAGCACAGGTAGGGATTTCTTCACATGACTGATTTAATTCATGAAAATAATGACCTTTGGTACAACGCGAACGGGTACAATTTCCACCATAATCTTTTTCAAACAATGCTTTTATAGAACCGTCTTTTATTTTTGCAGAATGACGTGTAAGTTTTTTATAGTTGTTAAGTATATTTAATTCATCCTCGGTTGGGTCTCTCCCACAATATTCTTTGAAATACATGCTTGGTTTATTATCTTCTTTTTTTCTTAACTTGAGCAAAGAAGATAAAGGACCAAAACGTACCAGATTTTTGTGACGAACAACTTTTTTCACTCTATGAGCTCTTCGTTGTTTTCTTTTCTTATGAATAAGCTTACGAATAAGCTTCTTCAATGTGGCTACAGTTTTATAAACACGACGACCACCTCTCCGAGTTGTAATTCTAATCTTAAGTTTTCGACAAATATCTATTATCTTAGCAGGAGGTCTTCTGACAAAATGAACACTTTTTGTTCGTTTTTTTCGAGAACCCAACAACATTCAATGAATCAATTAACATTAATTAATATTAAAGAATTAAAATTAATTAATTAAAATTAACTTAGATGTTCACTGCAGACCAATTGGAAAGGGACGTGTACCGCCTGCTCAATGCAATAAAACACCAAACTATTTCTCAAATTGAAAACTCACCGGACTTTGACAAATTCCGCAAGGACAACAAAATAATGTACGACATGATTATAGACAATGACTTCAACGAAGAAATATTCAAAGAAATGCTCAGAATGAAAAGACGCCTGGAAGCTGGTGAGGACCAGTATTCAGTTGACGTGAGGTTTGGACAGTTTATGGCAGACCGTTATCTCACACCCGTTAAGGAAAAACTTGACAAGGACCTCAAGAAACAAGTTTAACAAACAAGTTTAACAAACAAGTTTAAGCAAATAACAGTTAATTAAATTATCTTAAATGAAACCATTTCTAAAATGGGTTGGTGGTAAAACGCAAATACTTGACCAGGTTGTTGAATCGTTTCCAACTGAAATCGTTAATTACCACGAACCATTTTTAGGTGGAGGGAGTGTATTGTTGGCTTTGTTGGCAAAGGTATCATCTGGAAAAATCAAACTTACCGGAAAGGTATATTGTAGCGACATCAATACCAAGTTGATAAATGTTTACAAAGTGGTCCAACAGTCACCTAGAGAATTTATCGATGAAATTGAACGGTTATCGTCAAACTTTAATGAATCGGGTGACAACAGAGAAGAATTTTATTACCTTGTTAGAAATCAATTCAATGAAGTCGATAAAGATTCAATTAAGATGGCAGCGATGTTTGTGTTTCTCAACAAAACGTGTTTTAGAGGAATGTACCGAGAAAATTCCAAAGGTGCGTTTAATGTACCTTATGGAAATTACAAAACCCCAAAGATTATTGAACCAACGCATATAATTGAAGTATCAAAGATGATAACACCAGTTATTTTTACAGCAGAATCGTTCGAAAGCTCGTTAACCAGACCCGTTATTGGGGATTTTGTATACCTTGACCCTCCATATGCACCTGAAACAATTGATTCATTTGTTGCTTATAATTCTGTTGGGTTTGGTCATGAACAACATCTATTATTATTCGAAACGGTCAAGGGGTTTGAACCACGGGGTGTACAATTTGTAATGAGTAATTCAAATACCCAGATGGTAACAATTGCATTCGGTGTTAATGAATACCACTTAAAGACTATTTTATGTAAAAGAAGTATTAATTCTAAAAACCCAGGTGCATTGACCGTTGAATTACTTATTAAACCAAAATGAACAAAGTTCCATTTTATGTACTTTCATACAATAATTCCGATAAAAAACAAAAAATGACTACACGTCTTACTACAGAAGGTGTATCTTTTGAATTTGTACAACCGGTTGAACACAACGACCCTAGGGTCATTGAATCACTGGATCAAGATACTAAACGCATATGGTCTATTACACTTGGACATCTTGACATGTTTAAAAAATTCCTTGAAAGCGGTTCTGAATCGGATTATGGTATATTTTGCGAAGACGACATCTACATTCGCAAGGGGATACTCACTTGTTTACCTGAAATTGTTAGTACTTCTAAGAGACTCTCTTTAGATATAGTTCTTTTGGGTTACTTGTTACATTATCGTATGGAAACAACAACAAAAGTAATATATCGAAATGAAAAAATACCGTGTACTTATAATCTACCCCCACTTAAAAATACTTTTCATTTTTATAATTACCCAGAAGACCTATGGGGTGCACAAATGTATATGCTCTCTAAACGAGCTGCAAAGCTGATGCTTGAAAAATACTCACAACATAACATTGATAATGCAGACTTCATACTTACAAAAGACACCCACAGTGGTCAATTGTCAAGAGCATTAATTTATCCCATGTTAGCTGTTGAAGAAGGACATACAAATTATACATCACCTGCACAGATTAATTTTCATAAGGAGTGTGCAAGTGCCCAATTTGACCCAGAATGTTACCATTAATTACCTTTAATTTAAAACCGGTTTAAAAATAATAATAATAATAATAATAACCTTAAAGTTAAGCTTATGGGGGCTGGTTTGATACAATTGGTAGTATTTGGTGCTGAACAGCTTTATATAACTGGACAGCCTCAGATAACATTTTTCAAAGCAGTTTATCGTAGACACACAAACTTTTCAAGAGAATCTATAATACAGCCATTTACTGGAACACCTTCACCTGGTAATTCTACAAGTATTACCATAGCTCGTAATGGAGACCTTCTCAAGGATGTACATATCTCATTCAACCCAAGAACGCTTTTTACATTAATTGCTCATTACTACTACGATTCATCGGGGGTATATTACCCCCCATATGGTAATTTCTATAACAGTACTCTATATAAAAGAACTATTTGTTCCGACCTTGGTCACGCATTGTTTGAATACATTGACCTTGAAATTGGTGGTAATGTAATAGACCGTCAATATGGAAAATGGTTAACGATATGGAGAGACCTTACAGAGCCCAATCACTTAGGCTTACAAGAAGATTATAGTCCAGAAAGTGAAATTGATTTTAATGATGGTAATGTAATAGGTTATAGCGGTACTGGTGCAACAACTAAATACCAAAAGATGAGTTTTACATACATTGGAGGTACTATTCCAGCATATGATGTGTTGAGGTATACAGGTGTTTTACAAAACAACCCATTGTTATATCTTGCACCCACACAAGCAATAGTACCAATGAAGTTTTGGTTTTGTCGTAACCCAGGACTGGCTTTACCTTTGATTGCATTGCAGTACCATGAAGTTAAATTGAATATCAAGTTTACATCACTTGACAAACTTACAATTGCAACTTTCGAGGACGAAAGTGTTAGTAACAAGGACCTTATAGCTGATTATTCTTCGATGAATGTTTATGCAGATTATATTTACCTTGACACGGTCGAACGTAGACGTTTCTCTAGCGATAATCACGAATACCTCATTGAACAAGTACAATACCAACGTAGTTCTGGTAATACCATTAATCTTAACTTTAGTCACCCAGTAAAGGAAATAATAGCGACGGGAACTAAACCAATGCAAAACAATTTTTACGATAATTCACAAAGATTATGGGTAGTCAATTCACCAGCTACACCTTATCCATTAATTCCATCTGATTTTCCTTCTGGAAATTTCAATGGAATAATCAATTCAACGATTAGCATGAAACTTTTGTTTAACGGTAGTGACCGTTTTAGTGCTAGACATCTTTCTTATTTTACTAGACAACAACCTTACGCTCATCATACTGCATCTGGGTTAAGTACTCTTTACCCAGATTCTATAGCGGTTTATTCATTTGCATTGAGACCAGAAGAACATCAACCAAGTGGTACATGCAATTTTAGCAGAATCAATACCATTCAACTTGTTTTGGGAAGTCTAAATAACACTACTTATGACTATTCTAACACACAAATAGACATATACGCAATTAATTATAACGTTCTCCGTGTATCAAGCGGAATGGCATCAATTGCTTATTCGAATTAAGCCTTTGGCTTTTCAGGGTCGAATTAAACTTTTGGTTTATTTTTTCAATTACCAAGAGTAGATAAATAAATTTAAAAATACAGTTAATTACCTTTAATTAATAATAACTACATTAATTAAAGATAATTACAGATGTCAGGAGGTGTAATCCAGTTAAGTGCTTACGGAGTACAAGATATCTATCTCACAAGTCAACCACAAATAACATATTACAAAAAGGTATACCTTCGTCATACAAACTTTGCAAGGGAATACATACAACAACAAATACAAGGAAAACAAGGACCAGGTAATAAGGTATCTGTTACATTATCACGTAAGGGTGATTTACTTTCAGACCTTGTTTTCCATATAAATCTTCCAAAGTTATTCAATTATAATAATGCATACGATACTTATGATGCATCAGGAGTTAAATATGGAAGAATAACAGAACTGACAGATAGTTTTACCCATGCACTATTTGAAACTATGGAAATTGAAATTGGTGGACAAGTCATCGACCGTCATTATGGCAAATGGTTAACCATTTGGAGACAACTCACTGAACCAAATCCATATGGTGTCCAACCAACTGCATTTAATCAATGGTTAGGTGACCTTACACCTGGTAAGGAAATTTTTCGTTCTAGAACATTCTCTGGTACTGGTTACACTTACTATACACCAGATTCAGGATATCCATGTAAATATGATAAAATGGCATACAATTATTCTCATTATGGTTATGGTAATGGCATTTACAGAACCAAAATCGGAGTTGGAGGAGTAATAAGTATAATAGGAACAAATGACCTATTAACTTTAATGAACAATCCTCTAGTAGGTGCACCTGAGTGGGCATATGTTCCGCTTTGTTTCTGGTTTTGTAACAAATCTGGACTAGCATTACCATTGATTGCGTTACAGTATCACGAAGTCAAATTAAATTTCAAGTATTCTGCACTCAACCAAATAGTAAAAAGTTTTGTAGCAAGAAATATTAGCTATAACTTATTCGTTAATGCTCCGGATGTATTCCTACATTATTCAGACAACTGTGACAATAATCACTTGGTACCAAATTATGATACCTCTATCAAAATGTACGCAGAGTACATTTACTTAGACACTGTTGAACGTAAAGAATTCGCTCAAAATGCACATGAATACCTCATAGACCAACTTCAGTATCGTCGAACGCAAGGAAATAATGTAAACCTTAATTTTAACCATCCTGTCAAGGAACTCATTTGGACAGGTGTAAATGATTTTGAACTCAAACCACAAATGGTAATGACTAAAGGTTGGTCAGTTCCTGATGGTACACCTTATAAGTCTTATTACTCTTTTAGTATAGGTGGTATAGGAGCTCCTGCAGTACTGGTACCTTGTAATAATTATCACTACAATAGTATTCCAGCATGGACAAATTATACAGCCAAGATTGTTATCAACGGAACTGACCTTTTCAGTGAAAGGCACATAACTTATTTCACACGGAAACAAATAATTGAACACCACACAGGTTATGGTTCTACCAACATACCAGATGCTTTAGCAGTTTATTCTTTTGCATTGAGACCAGAAGAACACCAACCAAGTGGTACAATGAACTTTTCACGATTTGATACCGTTAAGCTGGTATTTGGAGACGGTGGCCAAGAGGGTGAATACACTGTAGGAACACCTGTTGATGACTTAAATATTATTTTAAATGATTCAAAATTTTCAGATTTTAATAGTATTACACTAGATATTTATGCTGTAAATAATAATATACTCAGAATAATGTCTGGTATGGGTGGATTGGCTTATTCGAATTAAACGTCATCTAATGACTTTTAATTGGGACGAACCTCCCAAGGGGAGGTTCTTTAGTCGAATTAAGCGCATAGCGCTTAATTTAACTTAAAAAATAAACATTAATTAACTTTAATTTTTAATAATACCATTAATTAATACTATTGATTAACCTTAACGATGGGTGGGGCATTGATGCAATTGGTTGCATACGGTGCACAGGACATCTACCTCACTGGTCAGCCACAAATAACTTTTTTCAAAGCAGTTTATCGTAGATACACAAACTTTGCAATAGAATCGATACCACAGGTAATCACTGGTACTCCTGTACCAGGTGATAAAATAACTGTTAGTATTTCTCGTAACGGAGACCTTCTAAAAAATTTATATATGGAATTCAATCCAAATACGTTATTTACACTTCCAATATTGACAGGTAAATATCCAAATGACCAGATTTTTGTAAATGTATGTTCTGACTTTGGACATGCACTTATAAACAGAGTAGATTTTGAAATAGGTGGTTCTGTTATAGACACTCATTACGGCAAATGGTTAACAATATGGAGAGACCTCACAGAACCTAATCCATATGGAAATCAGGGATTTTTAAATTACTACGGACAAGACCCTGTATATGTAGCACCTAATGTTGTAAGTAAAGGACTTTCCACAAGTTATCAAAAAATGAGTTACACCAATAGAGGAGTACCTCCTGAAATTGTAAATACCCATCCTTATTCACTTAATAATAAAGCTTACATATTACAATCAGCTCCACAACGTGCTTATGTTCCATTGCGTTTTTGGTTTTGTAATAATCCAGGACTAGCACTACCCTTGATTGCATTACAAAATCACGAAGTTAAGATGAATTTACAATTTGCATCTATCGGTTCGTTGTTTAGTATGTATAATACGTTTAATAACAATAAGATTCAAGTAGATACAGGAATTATTATTCCAAATTATGAAGATAATATCAAAATTTATGGAGACTTTGTATTTTTGGATACCATAGAACGTAAACAGTTTGCTACAAACTCACATGAATATCTCATAGAACAATTACAATACGTAAAACATACAGGAAGTGTTGTAAACTTACCATTTAAACACCCAGTTAAGGAACTCATATGGACAGGAAGTCCAAATACCTATCCAACACTTGTAAGTGAAAATAATGGACCTTCTACACCAATTTATAATAATGAATACCTTTCGCAAATTAAAAACTTGTACGCTAAAGTGGTTATCAATGGAACTGACCTTGGTGAATTTCAACATCTTTATTACTATTCTCGGTACCAAATTTGGAAACATCACACTGGATTCGGTGCAACTTGTAACTATGATACCATTTCAGTTTATTCATTTGCACTAAGACCAGAAGAACACCAACCAAGTGGTGTACTTAACTTTACAAACATTACAAATGCCCAATTGGTATTTACAGAGTACGACAATAATTCTTCTTCTGGTAATATACCTCAAAGTGCACTTACGTTCGACATTTATGCAGTTAACTATAATATCCTCAAGGTAACTAGTGGGATGGGTGGTTTGGTTTATTCTAAGTAACGAAATAATTTTATACTTGTTGGTCTTTTGAATCAATAAGAGTCGACATACCTACAAATTCGATACCAGATTCTCGGTAAAAATCTATAAATCTTTTTTTTGTGAGTGTATTATTGTTTCCAATTATTCCAAAGTGGTCACGGCATTCTCGTTCAGCACCTCCAATAACGATTATCTTTAGTTGTTTACCATAAAGTTCTGGAATCTCACAATACTTAAATGGAGTTCCCAGGATTTTTTCCCCAGCCGTACCTGTGGTGTTGTACGTTTGGGTTTTTACTTCGATGATAAAGTCGTCAGTTTGAAAGTCTGGCTGGAAACCATTTTTCTTGGGTGGTTTTGTTATCGATTCACCCAGAGAAAGATAATATTCCTCAACGAGGTATTCTCCAAAACGATTCGTCCATTGTTTATCAAGAACGAGGTCTGAACGAATTGTTTTCATAACGGATTGACCCCATCGGTCTTCAAGTATTTTCATTTTGTCAATTTGTTTTTTTTTAGAAATACCTTTTTCAACTGGTTCACCGGTGGTATTTAAGAAACTAAGGTCACCCGATATCCAACTGATAACTTCTGGGTTACTGAGCAAATTTTGTTTGCTTTGATTGGATTGAACAGGTGGTACATGTTTCTTTTCAAATAAATTGGTGATACTTGCCTTTGTGCTAAACTCTTTGCAAAGAATGTTCATTTTAATTGATGGTTTCGTTCGTTTGTTTAAGACAATTTGGTTTTTGTAAAAAAATAATTAACAAAACAATTTAAATTATTTTGTTGACCATTTATTAATAATTCGTATCATTATGGGTCTTGTTTCATTTGGTAGACGCCACAGGCGTCCATCGGCCAAGTTGTTAAAACTCGCTCGGAAGTACCACGTTAAGGTGTCTATCAGAAAGGGTGGCCGACGCGTTTATAAATCGGTTGCGGTGTTGAAAAAACAAATCCGTGCCAAAATGAACCGTGTCCGCCCCCGCAGAGTCTCACGGGTTAGACACGTTGGCAAAAGAACAAGGTTTGGTGATTGGTGGGGTAATAACGATGTTGTCCAAACCGAACCTGAAGCTAACCAAGCGTATAAAGCGTTGTGTGGGGACAGCAGCACTTTACCGTCAGGGGTTAATAAAGATATATGGCTACAATATATTCGCTCGAAGGGAAAATTTTGTTACGACCTAGCAGACATAACCGCTGCTGAATTATCACACAAAAAAAAAGTAGAAGCTCGAGACGCCAAAGAACAAAAAAAGACGGCAGCTGAACAAGCTAAACAACAGAAATTAGATGAAACTCAATTAAAAGCAAAAAAACAAGAATACAAACAATTTTGTGGTTATGATGCACCTGATGGCAAGATTTCATCAAATTGGAACACATCAGATGGTTGTTGCATACCCGATGGTATAATTACTAAATTTACCGATTCTTTATATATCAGAAAAAATAATAGTGATGGTCAACATCAAGCATTTTTTGATGAAAGAATTAAAAAATATAATAAGCTTAAACAATGCGAAGGAAAAGTACCACCAGAAAAAATAAAAAGTATTATTACCGAGACGACAAGAACAACTGCAGATGACTTAATTGAATTTTTTAAAGATATGAATACTTACATACTTAATCCTGGGTCCAAGCTTGAGTTGGGAAATTCCCAAGAATACAAAAATGAAATAAATGGCTATATAACAGAATATAAATTAACATCTAATGATATTCAAAAAATTATTTCAAGTTTGAATTCTAAAAGATATATATTTGGGTTTAAGTTAGATAAACGAACCTATAACAAAAAATCTATTATTACCAATTATATTAAACAAAGAGATTCATCTTTTTTTAGTGGATGGTTTGGAAAAAAACCAGCAACACCACCACCAACAGTCCAAAATAATCAAGCGGAACAACTAGTATCCGGTCAAAATGGTGGTAATAATAATGGAAATCCTCCACAACCTAGTAGTAATGATGTACCATCACAACGTAAACCAAACAAATCTGCTGGTGTAAACAAATGGAAACAAGCCATCGAAAAAACCAAAGAAAATGCTAACTATAGAGAACAAGCAATAGAAGCTGAAGCAGCATTAAAAAACCGAAAAGAACAAGCCACCGAAAAAGCCAAAGAAAATGCTAACTATAGAGAACAAGCAAGAGAAGCTGCAGCATTAAAAAACCGAAAAGAACAAGCTGCTGTCGCAGCAAGACAAAAACAACAAGAAATTACTAAATATTGGACCAACATCAATAATTCGGGTAAAAATGCACGGTCTCAGACACCAAAAGATGACCTAAATACAACTGTAATAGATAATACAAGAATGACACAAGAAGATCGAGATATACTACGCAGAAAAATAGAATACAATGAAAATAGAAATAAAACTGTAATAAATAGTGAAACAAAACCACCTCTACTGCAAAGAAACGGTACTGTTGCCCGGAGACCAAATGTTGTAGCATCTCCACCACCCAGTTCGGGTAAAAATGCACGGTCTCAGACACCAAAAGATGACCTAAATACAACTGTAATAGATAATACAAGAATGACACAAGAAGATCGAGATATACTACGCAGAAAAATAGAATACAATGAAAATAGAAATAAAACTGTAATAAATAGTGAAACAAAACCACCTCTACAGCAAAGAAACGGTACTGTTGCCCGGAGACCAAATGTTGTAGCATCTCCACCACCCAGTTCGGGTAAAAATGCACGGTCTCAGACACCACCTCCACCACCCAAGTCGGGTCAGTCAAAAACTCCAGCTAAAAAAAGGTCTTACATTTGATGAGGAACTAAAACAAACGCTTGCACGAAGAATAGAAACTGGTTCTATTAGAAACTCATCTCAACAGCGAACATCCGAATCTGTTGGCCGGAGGAGAGCTATAACTGATAAGAGCAATTTCGGTAAACATACATTAACATTGAAAAACTTGGCCAGACGTCATGGTGTGCGTCTAACAACAACCACCCGTAGCGGTAAAAGGGTTTACAAGTCGGTCGCGATGTTGAAAAAACAAATCCGCGCCAAAATGAACCGTGTTCACCGTGTCCATCGTGGTAGAGCCCACGTTAAAGCAAGGGTGCTTGTGGTCGTTTGAGAAAACGTGTTTGTCAATCGAACCCCAATTGTAAATACACCAGAGGAACGGGTTGTCGTGTGAGGGGTGGAAAACTAAGGGAGGGACCAGCTCTCCCACCTGGACACACCTTTACAAGTTTTGGTGGTTTTTTGGATTTATTTGATAAAAACCGCAGAGAAGAGAAGAAACGACTCAAAGAAGAGGAGAAACGACGATTAAATAAGGAGAAACGACTCGAGACCGATGCGGTCTTGGAGAAGATACGATTAAAGAAGCTGGCTGCTAAAATTAAAACAGATGTGGATTATGGAAAAGAACGTATTAAACGTCTTTACAACGATATGGTGAAAAATGAACTTTATATGGGTTTCAGTAGTAGTTATTTATATTTTGATAATTTTATTGAAACATTTTATTTAATTAGTATATCTAAAAATAAGCGTTATGATACAGAAGAGTTAGACAGAATGTATATTGAAATGAGATTCGCATATAATCGTTTGGTTAAACTTCCTTTGATTAACCAAGGACTACCTTATAAAACTTTTGAAGAATATGTAGAATCCATTTGTGAAAATGTAGATAATAAACTAATATAACCAAACTGTTTAAATTAAACCGAAGTTGTTTGGTTCCAAATCTCTGTCCACTGACCAGCTACTGACTTCCAATCCAAGAATTGTTCCTTGGCCTTGAGACCAGACCGGTAACTTTCTACCAATGGATGATTGTGCATAATGTTAACAATTTGTTGAGCATAACCGTTGTAAGTTTGTTCAATCAATTTGGTGTCACCCGATTTGGTATCACCTCCAAGTTCGCTGGGTATTTTGAAATGAATACCGTTACGTTCCTTGAATACACCAAAATCTGAAATAATTGGAATACACCCACAAGCAATTGATTCCCTAACACTGATACAATCGATTTCACAATCTGCGTTAGTTATGTAAAGATGAAAGGTTGAACGCCATTTTTCATTGATGATAATTTCCATTGGTTGTCTGGAATGGTCCATTACACCTGGTTGGCACATCAATCCAAGAATACGATTACGTTCTGCTTCTTCAACGTCCTTCATACCATAATAAACATGCAATTCTGCAAGTGGTTGGTAACGGAATATATGTGGCCATGTATACCTTAGTATATTTTCCAAACCACGGGTATAACAAGAACAATAACAAAAACGAAATGGTTCTCGTGTGGGTCTGGGTACTGGTGGAGTACTGAATTTTTCCAGACGAATTCCATTCAAAACGATTGAGTACCTTTCAGGTGACAACTTTATTTTGGTAACACGTTCAAATGACTCCAAGTGAAACTTACTTTTGAACATGTACTTGTCAATTTGGGAATCGTAACTTTCAGTGATTTCTTGGTACCGTGGATAAAAGGTGTCGTGGAGGTCTAACAACTTGAACTTGGCCTTCACATGGAAACGTTCAATACCACGCAAACCAGACATTCTCCAGATGACCAGTACATTAAATAGGTGTTCATAAGGAAAGCTAAATCCATTGAAATAATCAACTCCATTGAGTCTTTTTTCTGGAACCAAACCGTAAACGGCGACGCGCTTTCCAGCACGTGCCCATTCGTTGCTAAGGTTTACAACTGCCTGTTCAGAACCGCCCAACGAACCACTTGATGGGTCCCATTGAATACTCGTTACACCTGTGTAATAAACAATGTCGTAAGCAGATTCTTGTTTGGGTTTGGAATAAAGTTCCTTAAAACGTTTTAGGTGTTTCTTGGGTACATACACACCAATGTGGTCCTTGATTTCGAACATGTTCATATGCATACCCAACGAACCCTGGATACACATTTGTCGTTTGTCGAATGTATTTCCAGAGTGGATTGTTCCCACGTGGACATGAATTGTGTTCAATTGAACCATTGGATTGGTAAATTGTTTGGTAAAGCTGGATTCTTCTGCCATTGACTTGTCTGGGTCGTGGCTATTTTCTAACAGGTATTCCTTCTTCCATGCCATACAATCATTTGTTGAATGGTTGGGACCAAACTTATCACCAAAACCATAAAACTTATCAAGGGTGTAATCGTACATCCTCTTACGTGTACATCCTGCGATAAGACATTTACTCGATATTAGTTTCTCAACTGCGTGGGACACTCTAGTCGGTGGGTAATAGTCATCGTCGTCCATACACACTGTAATGTCACCAACACAAGCATTGTTACCCATGTTTCTCATTGCACCCAACTTAGACCCACCGGGTGGAACAATGTAATTGATTTTTAAGGTGTAATCGGCGATTAAGTTGTCTATTTCAACTCGATTAGCTAGGGAGTCTTCATGTGTAGCGGAACCCTCAACAATGACCCATTCGATGATGTTTTGGTAAACCTGCTCCTTGATAAGCTCACTGAGAACCTTGATAGATTCTCTTCGTGAATACTGTGTAACTGTAATTATACTGACACTCGGCGAACCCTGTGAACCAGCCGAACTTGGCGATTTTTTTTTATTTCCACCCATAAATTTATAAATTACCAAAAACGATATCCAGTTTAAAGAACAATTGTTTAAATTTGTTTAAATTAACTTTTTCTTATCGGGATTCATCGAATAATATCCTTCAATCCTCTGGGACACTCCTGAAATACTTGTAGTAGATAAATTATAACGTTCAGCTAAATATTTAAGAGTAAGTGGTTTACCTGTTGAGGGAATGGTTATTCGTTGTGGATAAAATTTATTACCCAGGTAATAAAGAACACCAGCCAAGGGAATATCACCTCCAAAAACATTATCTGTTGTTAATTGAGTAATTATCCGTTTAGCTTTGGTAATCATTTCTAGAGGTAAATTGTTTACATTATTTTCATCACCCCTGGTTTCTTGAGAAATCAACGCTAGATAATTTGGTTCAAATTCAAAAATCTTAACAAGGTTTGTTGTTGCCTTGTGAAGTTTGTTAACGGCTCCAGGTTTGATAAAATGAAGTAATACCACTTGTTCAAAATTTTGACCAGTGTAATACTTTATAACTGTATGTACGATAACAGCCAGGTAATTTGCAGTTAGGTCACCCTTGTTTACACCCAATTGTTTGATTACTTGTTGGTCACCAGAAAGGTAGTAATTAATCAAATTGTAATAAATTTTTAACGATAACAACGATATCGAACGAATTAAATTTTGTTCAAGTTGTGGTAACACCCGTTCGAGTACTTGGTTAATCTGTTCGCTTGCCAATTTAAGTTTAACTTCTGTCGTACCAATTGGTGAAACCCATGTTTGAATGACCATAAGACGTTTTGCCAATGGACTGGAATCGTCACTGAAATCTATGTAATTACCCATTGACTTACCAGTGACTTGGTTAGTTCGTGAAGTACGTGAATAGTCTGAATTTCCAACTGAACCAAGTTCGTTTCCAACTGAACCAAGTTCGTTACCTCGCTCAACTGAACCAAGTTCGTTTCCAACAAGACTTTGAAAAAGGTCAAGTTCTTGTTCTTCGATTGTTTTTTGTTCTTGTTGAACAAGGGGTATCGGTTGGAGATAACCATGGGAATCGATACAATTTAACAAAAATTTTTTTGCAGAATTGGTTTTCATACGTGAAATCCTTTTGATTACTAAGTCTTTCAGTACTTTTCTGGTAAACAAATTCATTCTTAATTAAAGGTATTTTAAAATTAACTTAAGAAATAAAGTTATTAATTAAATAACTTACAGTTCGGTTCAATGCAGTCAACTTACCATTCAGACCGTTCGGACAATTCTGACCAATCTGACCATGAAACGTATGTTGAATCCCAATTAGACGACAACGTTGACCGTAAAAAATTAATAATACTTAAACAGATAGAAAATGACCTACTTACACATGATTTTACGAAACCACATGTAAGTAGGTCTGAAATACAAGACCTTTTACAATTAAGAATAAAGAACGTGGGTCATTATCAACGAGCATTGGTTCATAAATCTATACACAAAGCTATAAAACGTTACTCTGGAGAAGAACCAATTCAGGAATACCTCCTCGAACACAATGAACGATTGGAATTTTTGGGAGACTCTGTACTTGGTCTTATCATTGCAAATTACTTGTTTCATCGGTATCCTGACCGTGATGAAGGGTTTCTCACTAGGATTAAAACAAAATTGGTAAATGGTCAGCAACTTGCCAAGTTGGCAACTCAAATAAACCTAGGAAAATACATCCTCATGAGTAACCACGTCGAAAATATCAAGGGAAGACACAGTCAAAAAATACTAGAGGATTCTTTTGAAGCATTGTTGGCAGCTATCTTTAAGGACCTTGGATTTGATGCAGTAAATCAATTTGTTATCAGACTTATTGATACACTCGACTTCGAAAACGTGCTTTTTGAAGACAACTACAAGGACACGTTACTGAAGTATACTCAGTTCAATTTCAAGAAATGTACACCTGAATACCGTCTTGTTAAAACAGATGGTCCGCCTCATCTCAGAACATTTACTGTTGTCGTTGTTATCGATGGTAATGAATACGAACAGGGTGTTGGTAAGAGTAAAAAACAAGCCGAACAAGATGCCGCGGAAAAAACGTTAACCAAAATTAAGAATTAATTAATTTTTCATTAATTAAAAATAATATTTGTTAATTAACAAAGATGTTTAACTTATTCGGTGAAAATGACTACGGAAGTTCTTCCAGGAGATACCGTCGTCGTAAACCACGCAAGCGCGTTACAATGAGAAGACACAAACGAGTTACAATGAGAAGACACAAGCGCGTTCCTACTGGAGACATTAATGTGAAAGCTGCCAAAGAAATGCTTGCTAGAAAGGTTATAGGTATGTCAGGACTTAACTCTGTTCCCTCGTGGGTAAGAAGTTTAAGGGGTGTATCTGGTCCAACGATGGCAGAACGAGTTGGACGTGTCAATAGAGTCCTTGTTGCATGTAAACAAATGAGTATTCCACTTATTCGAAAACATGGAAATAAATACAAGGCCTTTTCTACGCTTAAATCTCAGTGTGGCGTTCGATTTACCAAGGAAAATTTAACTTATGAAAATATTAGAGTACCAGAGTATGCAAGAAACAGTGTTTCGTATAGTATTCCTCAGTCAATCGTTCCACGTACAACTCGTGAGAAATGGAGAGATGCGTTGGAAGTAATGAAATCTAAACAAATGCCAACTCAACAAATTATAGAGTCTTTCCCACTACCACCTGCACCTGAACCTGTGAGCGCACCTGCACCATTACAACGGTCTCCTTCTGTAAGGGAACGTACAGGTTCGGTTATGTCAAATCTACAACAGCGACTTATAGATGCTAGAAATAAGTTAAGAAAGACCCCTCCAAGACCACCTCCGTTACCAACAAGGTCAAGTATGTTACAACGACTTGTACAGGCTAAAAAAGGATTAAGACCAGTTGGAAAATCACCATCAAAACCAAAAGAACCAAGTGGAAATCTTAAAGAGAAAGTCGATTTTGGTTCTAGAAGGTACCGGTTCGGATTTACATCTCGTAGAATGAGTTACAACTAACGGACAAACCAGTCATTCGTAAATAACCACCAATTTTAAAAATTTATTAAATTAATTAAAGGAAATTAATTGAATTAATGAATTTTAAGGAATCACTAAAGGTATTCAATCTGGATTCGAGTGAGTTGGACAGATTGAATCCAGAAGAATGTATAAACAAAATAAAAAAAAGATATAAACTTCTTGCTAGGGAATACCACCCAGACAAAAACACAGGTTCCGATGAATTGATGACCAGTCTTAATAACGCATATGAAATATTAAATAGGCATTATTCTTTTAGTTCATTTGGAGTGTTCGGTGTACCATTTCCAGGTGTGTCATTTCCCTTTGATAACGAATTTTTTGACCCTATGGATGAAATTAGAAAAATCAATGAAGTTAATAATATACTAAAGTCATTTGTGAATGTATTTAAGGGTTCTGTTAGTCAAATTGAAAAAGTGAATCGATTTAATAAGGAACCATTAACACCAATTGAAATAACGATTACACCAAAAGAATATTTTACAGGTGTTGTTAAGGTACAAGATAATACTACTATTAACATTCCAGGTACTATTGACTTAAATATTCCTATCGATAAAAATATTTTTGTGAAAGTATCTGACCCAGATTATTACTTCAACAATGACCGTATACATATCAGGTACAAGTTAAAGAATATCAATAGGCCATTTGTCGACCCATTTGGTAAAGAACACCCCATTGTTGTTTCTGATGGTACCAAACTAAAGAAATTGGACGGTTACAAAATTACCATTGGTCCGGGAGAAACACCTGTGATATTGGTTTTTGTGTAAAATTAATTTAAATTAATTTAAATTGTTCTTAAGTTTGGCATGGATTTGTTTATTCCTAGTACCAAACTTATTAATTTATTCTTTATTATCATGTTATCGATTCTGCTGTTCTCTCTCTTTTTTTTTTATTTCTGTGTATTTATCAGGATTATTAGTTAAGTTATTCACATCAACTAAAGTAAGTTCTGGATAGGTTTTTCTATCAAACAAACCCGGAACAACAACATATTTATTACTGTGATACTTACCCTTCTTTACATTTTTAACGGTGTATGGATTATCACAACATAATATATTTGCTTTACCACTCTTATTAGCTATAATCGTTCCTTGTTTGGGTATACAATATAAAAATTCATTTGATGAATCCGGGCAGTTATTTTCAAGCAGACCTTTACCCAAACTATACGTATTGTCATCTGCTCTTCCAAATTTTAAAAGACCCATGTTGGGACCGAAACTCATAAAGAGGTGTCCAGGTGGGAGAGCTGGTCCCTCCCTTAGTTTTCCACCCCTCACACGACAACCCGTTCCTCTGGTGTATTTACAATTGGGGTTCGATTGACAAACACGTTTTCTCAAACGACCACAAGCACCACTTGCTTTAACGTGGGCTCTACCACGATGGACACGGTGAACACGGTTCATTTTAGCACGGATTTGTTTTTTCAACACCGCCACAGATTTGTAAACCCGTTTACCACCCTTTTTGGTAGACACTTTAACGTGGTACTTACGAGCGAGTTTTAGCAGCTTGGCCGATGGACGCCGGTGGCGTCGACCGAATGAAACAAGACCCATTTCGCGTTGTTATTTTAAACGAACTATTTAATTTTGATTAAAATTATATTAAAATTAAAATTATATGGTTCAGTTACATTTATTTTATACCGAGTTTATTTTTTGCCAATTCAATCGCTTTTTCTGCACTATCTAGTGCTTTATCTACATCCGGTTGATTTAAACCATATGTATCTTTTAATTTTTTTAAATCATTATACATTATTTCAAATTTTTGAATGTTTACAGTATTTGCGAAGTCATTTAACCAACTAACCCATTCTGGCATTTCATCAACTAATTTATCTATTTTATCCTGGTCTTTTTTTATTCCAAAACGAGATGAACGGTAATCACTGGGGAGAGATGGTCCCTCGTACTTGACCCCTTGCATGGTTCCCCTACGGGCCCTACAACCACGTCTCATAACATACGTACAATTGGGATTGGAGTGACAAACTTGTTTCCTTAATCCACTGCAAACTCCTCCTTTCTTACTGTAACGACGAACTGGGCGTCGTCGTGCGGGACCTCGTCGTGCGGGGCGTCGTCGGTGAACCCGTCGTGGTGCACCAAAATCTGAACCTTTACACTCATAAAATGGCCAACCAACTTGGTTGTTAACTCCATTTGGGTCTATCGGTGCATCCCATTCAGGTGAAATTTGGGTAGGAACGCAGTCGTTAAAAAATTGTCTACCGATGTAACGTCCGAAACTTGTAACATTGTATCCTGGTGGGAGAGCTGGTCCCTCCCTTAGTTTTCCACCCCTCACACGACAACCCGTTCCTCGGATGTATTTACAATTGGGGTTCGATTGACAAACACGTTTTCTCATACCACCACAAGCACCACTTGCCTTGACGTGGGCTCTACCACGATGGACACGGTGAACACTGTTCATTTTAGCACGGATTTGTTTTTTCAACACAGCCACAGATTTATAAACCCGTTTACCACCCTTTCTGGTAGACACCTTAACGTGGTACTTCCGTGCGAGTTTTAACAGCTTTGCAGATGGACGCCTGTGGCGTCGACCAAATGAAACAAGACCCATTTCGCGTTGTTATCGATTGTTACTTATTTGTCAATAAATTAATTTTGGAAAATTAATTAATTTTGGGAAATTAAATTTATTCCATGGTATTTTCAATATTTACACTGCAGTAACTACTTTTGTTGTTAAATTTCGAAAGTTCGATATATATAGGTAATTTACGCTTGTGGTAATGGTCATAATAACTTATACCCTTTGAAAAGTTAAGAAGGAATTTAAAATTCTTTTTAAATTCCGCACCATGGTCAATTGATTCTGACATTATATGTGCCAATTCATGGATGGCTGCATATCCCAATAAATTGTCATCTTCTAGAGTTTCTTTCGAGTTCTTTGTTGGGTCTGGGTCATTGTGCAAACAAAATGACATATTTCTTTTATTAATTACATATGCAGCATCTGATTCCATAACACCTATTTCCTTAATGGTAACACCTGAATCCCATCGGTTTATCAAAGTTTTTACTTTTGGGTCTCCAGTTTCTTTCAAAGCATTTACCAACGCATTGAGTTTTGAATCTATAGTTGCTAATTTACGAACTGATATTTCTTTATAAGGGGTGTCTCTTACTTTATAAGTTTTTTCATATGTTACATCTGTAAAATAAACAGTTGCGTCGTAGTAATAAGTATAAAAAAGATATAATACAAAAAAACAAATTAATATAACAATAAACAAATTAGGTTCCCCTAAGGTCTTGTTTGTTTTTCTAACCATACTTCTTACTAAATAACCAATACTTTTAAATTGATACCATTTGTTATTAATTGATACCACTTGTTATTAATTAATATAAAGTCTTATACATTCACAATAATAAAGCGTACTCTTACATTAATTATGGAACGTCAATGGACAAACCGTTGTAAAACACAAGAATGTGAATTAATTTTTCAATGTCTTGATTGGCACTGTGAAGACCTCGAGTCTGAAGACATTGACCATGAACAAAATTCTGAATATAAGATATTTGTATTTGGAGTGACCCAAACAGGTGTACCCATTAGTTTGATGATTAATGGTTTTTATCCATTCTTTTTTATTGAAGTACCATCGGGATGGGACCGTACTTGTATACATAGCGTAAGTCAGGTACTCAACAAGAATTTCAAGTCGATAGAATTTCTAGAACGAAAGAAATACTACGGATTTGAAAATAACAAACTACGAAAATTTCTAAAGTTGACCTTCTGGAATAGTCGTTCCATGAGGAATCTCCGGTATCGCATCAAGGAAACTAAATACGCCATCGGCGGAAGGGAATACCAATTCCCGTTGTATGAAGCCAATATTGACCCTCTATTGAGGTTTACCCATATCAGGGACATCCTAACGGCTGGATGGATTAAAGTTAACAAATTTGAATACCAATCTGAAAATGAATTGTTTACTTGTGAATACCGTTCTGTACACTCGATTGATGATTCGTTCGAAAACAAAATTGCACCTTTCAGGACTATGTACTTCGATATTGAAGCGTGTAGTGAAGACGGTTCATTCCCCAACGCAACGAAACCAAATGACCGTGTAACACAAATTTGTTGTATCATCAATGACCTTGGTGGTTCTACAACGAATTACCTGTTCAACTTGGATACATGTGACCCAATTGAAGGAACAACGGTATTAACGTTTACAACGGAAAAAAAACTACTAATGAGGTATGCTCAATTTGTCAATGACCTCGACCCGGATATAATAGTTGGGTACAACATATTTGGATTTGACAATGGGTATCTTTTTGAACGTGCAAAAGTTTTGGGTATTGAATATCAGTTTAATTATCAGTCTAAGATAAACCGCTTTACTGAAATAACAAGCAAAATTCTTAACAATCAACAATCTGGGTTCAATGAATGGAAAATGACCCGATTGTACGGACGTATCCATATTGACCTCCTCCAGGTAATCAAGAAAGACTTCAAGTTGGAATCTTACAAGCTCAATAGCGTTGGTGAACACTTCTTGGGTGAGGGTAAGGACGATGTAACACCCAGGGAAATTTTTGAAGCTTGGTCTCCCAGTGAGGGAACAACTGCCAAACGAACACGTGTAGGAAAGTACTGTGTACAGGACACCATGCTCTGTTTGAAATTATTTGAAAAATTTGCTGTGTTGGCTAACCATATCGAGATGGCCAAAGTGACAAGGGTACCTGTTGAATACCTAATAACACGTGGGCAATCAATCAAGGTGTTTAGTCAGATTGCCTATCAAACGAGGAAATCGGGTTTTTTGATACCTGTTCTTGAAGTTGGAAACAAAGACTCCAAGTTTCAAGGTGCAACCGTTTTGGATGCCAAGATTGGTTACTACCAAAAACCCGTTGCTGGTTTGGATTTTGCAAGTTTGTATCCAAGTATTATGATTGCACATAATATGTGTTATTCTACCATTGTACTGGACCCAAAGTATCTAAATATTCCAGGTGTCGAGTATTCCCATATAGAATGGACCGGGTCAGGTGATTCCGACGAACCTATCGATTTCAAGTTTAGTTTTGTTCAATCGCGGAACGGAGTACCTGAAGAAGGTGTACTATCTGGTATTCTCCAGAGTCTTTGGAAAAACCGCAAAGTAACCAAAAAACAAATGAATGCAACCACTGACCCATTTGTCAAAACGGTTCTGAATGCCAAACAATTGGCTATCAAGGTAAGTATGAACAGTATTTACGGTTTTACAGGTGCAGTTGTAGGTGCTTTGCCATGTTTGGGAATTTCTCAATCTGTTACTGGATGCGGTCGACAAATGATTGAACAAACAAGTAACCTGGCAAGGTCTCGATTTAATTGTGAAGTTATTTATGGAGACTCGGTTACACCCGATACACCTGTACTCTTGAGTATCAACGGTACAATTAGAATTATCTCAATCAAAGATTTATTCGATACGTATAAAAGTATAGAATATCCACAGTTCAAACCCAATGATCTGAATAGCATCAATAAACATCAATCGATACCCGTTGGTGATGACATTCGTGTTTGGACTTCTTCTGGATGGTCCAAAGTGGTGAGAACGATACGACACCTTTGTCACAAGAGGATTTATCGTGTTCATACCGGTATTGGTTTGGTTGATGTGACGGAAGACCATTCTTTGTTAAATGAATACCTTGTTGAAATGAAACCGTTGGAATTGAGTTGGGGACAAGCGTTGTTTCATAGTTATCCATCATCGGACCACCTGCACGATTTTTACAATCCAGTAGATAAATTAAAGTCTCTATCCAAACCTGTAAAAAAGTATTTCAAAACCAAGGATAAACTCGAAGCTGCAAGGTATTACCTCGAAAGAAAAATGGAAGACAAGGACCTTGAAATTACCTTTGACAAAGATGAAATAATAATCAAGGTCAATGACACCATAGTCCCAATGCATGAACAAATAGGTAATCTTGTAACAATGAACCCCCGTGGGAAAAAATCAATAAAGGAAGTAAAATACCTTGGGTTTAACAATATGGACTACGTCTACGACATCGAAACTGAAACTGGTAATTTCCAAGCAGGTGTGGGTGAAATCATTGTCAAGAACACTGATTCGTGTTATGTTATTTTTCCAGAATCGGTAAATCCAGACGGTACCCTGACAAATTTATTCAAGTTGGCCGAAACGGCTGCATCTGAAATTTCAAAAACCTTCAAGAAGCCAATCGAATTGGAATTTGAAAAATTTATGTATCCATTGATTTTGGTAGCCAAAAAACGTTATATGTACGTCGAGTGGACCAAACCCGAAGAACACAATGGTTGTATTGAAGCTAAAGGTGTTGAATTGGTCCGAAGAGACAATTGTCCATATGTCAAAGAAACCCTGGATGCAGTTTTGAATCCCATAATGTTCAAGAACAACTTGGAACTTGGTGTATCGGCTGCCCAGGAATATATTGACCGCTTGTTAAATGGCGAGGTAGATATCAAAAAATTGGTGTTGTCCAAAAACTTACGTTCAGATTACAAGGGGTATACTAAGTCATCCGATGGAAAATGGATGGCACCCAAGGTGACGGAAACCAAAGTAGACGGGAAAAAAGTAAAAACACCTGTAAGGGACCCCACTGGTAAACAGGTAATGGAAGAATCGTGCCCCACGATGGCACACGTTGCTTTGGTTGAAAAAATGAAATTGAGGGACCCTAACAGTGCACCAAAACCTGGTGACCGTGTACCATTTGTATATGTCGACATTGGAGACCCTAAAGCACTGGCTGCAGCCAAGGTGGAGGACCCAACTTGGGTCGTGGCAAATAACTTACCCATTGATACACTGTACTACCTCGAACACCAGCTCAAAAACCCACTCAAGACGATATTCGACATCCTGTTGGGTGAGACCCGTTGTGAACAATTATTTCAACGGAAGTCCCTTATGGATGCCAAAGCACGTGAAAAGGTTTCAATTGGAGAAGCAAAACGTGTCAAGGAACGCAATAAGGATATCCGTTCGTTTTTTGGGTTTAAATAAACGTTCTTGGGTTTAAAATAAAATAAAAAAAACCCGATAATAATAATTATTTGATGGAAAACCCAAAGGTACCTGTAAAAACATTGGTAAAAAATACACAGTGCAATCTGGTAACAAATGATACAGGTAATTGGAAACTAATGACGTTCAGGTCTAAAACACAATTCGGTATTGACGATTTTCACAAGGTACTTTACAAACCCAAACAAAACCCGGGTGATACCTCAGTTGATTTTTTAGTACGTATACATTCAGAATGTTACACCGGTGACGTATTTAATTCAGCACACTGTGATTGTGGTGCTCAATTAAAATCGGCAATGAAAATGATGCACCACAACGGATGTGGGTTGATAATATTACCATCTGGACACGAGGGACGCGGAATTGGTTTTGAAAATAAAGTGAGATGTTACCACTTAATGCAAAATGACCCTTCTCTGGATACCTATTCTGCCAACGTTGCATTGGGTTTTCCAGAAGACCTGAGGGATTATCGTGATTGTAAAAAAATACTCGAATTTATTGGTATCAATGACTTTGTATTGTTGACAAGTAACCCCAAAAAAATTGCTGCGTTGGGTGGATTACGTTTTTCAGTTTGTACAGAAATAGTCCCAGATTCTGTCAACGAAACAAATAAAAAGTACATAAAGACAAAATTAAAAAAACACATCGGCGATGAAGAAAACGTACCTTGTTTACGGTGGTGGTTGGTACAAAAACAAAGGACATGTTGAAGAATGTTATTGTTTGTATACTTTTTTTCTATACCATAGTTCTGAATAATGTATTTTATTTTTTGACCTGGGGTACATTACAGAGTAATAGTTATTAAATTTAACTCTTATTAACTTATTACGTAGATGGTCTAATATATAATTTCTATTAAGTAATAACATTTTAATTTTGCATTTTTCACAGTTATGTTGATTATTACCAATAGTAACATCGTGACTATTTATCTGGGTATCTTTTCTACATATTTGTTCAAAATAACATCGGTATTCTTTATAAAAGAAAGTAGGGCCTGTAATATCTACAGCAGTATTACCATAATAACGTTTGTTTATATTTTTCACACAACTGTCAATAACTTGTTTGAAAAACTGATGACCCGCTGTTGAACATATAAGTGCATTATGTATTCCATAAAATCTAAAAAATATATCAGTATCTTTAATTATCACAATGTTGGCATCTGAAACTATGTAATCAAATGATTGTTTCATTACATGACCAATATCTGAATAACAACCTCCGTATTTATAAATGAAACAGTATCTAAACAAATCAGCACGGTATGCACCTGGTATTAATGATTTATAAGCATTATAAGCTTCTAATGAAAAATCTTTCATAAAAGATTCGACGTCGTCATTATCAAAATAATAAAGGGTATAATCCGGATTTAACGATATTGTTTTTTTCAATGCACCTTGTACTTCACGAGGTAATTCATTTATTTTTTGCCACGACGTTTTAATAATTATTTTTGGTATTCCACCTGGTGTGTATTTATAGTTTGTGTTGTTATGAAGTAATTGATAGTACCCTGGCAAACTAAAATTAGAATCATACACTATATTACCATCTTCAAAATAATTAAATATATCATATCTATAAAGTAATAAATTAAAACTACAAATTATTATAATAAATAATACAACTATTATACAAATAAATAGAAGCTTCGTTATTAACATTTAAATAATATTAATATTTAAAATTAATAAAATTACATTTAAAAGTTGTTAATGATGAAAAAAGTTTACATTGTTGTTTCCGACGGATGGTACCCAGACCAGGTAAATGAATTCATCAAAGAACTTGCTAAATTGATTCAGGTAACATGTGTATACCGAGTCAAGGGTTGTTGGGAAATACCACTTGAAACGAAGAGGTTAATTAACAGAATAAAAGAACAACTAAAAAATAATTATTATTCAGGAACTTATCAGAGTGACTTCTTTCCAAGAAGTATAGAAGATGTCGTTATTATAGCAATCGGTGCAATTGTCAAGGGTGATACATACCACTTTGAAGTATTGTCTCATACAGTTTCAGATTCCCTAATGGGTATTTCACTGGAATCAGGTGTTCAAATTGTAAATCAAGTTCTGAATTGTTATTCAGAATCTCAAATTGCACCCAGGTTAACACCAGAACGTGCGAAGTACCTTGTTGAACTAATTTAAAATTACCAACCATGATTGATATGGTAAGCTAAGTCCCTTGAATCTAAAATTTTAGTACCATTGTTGGTAACATAAGAAGTTACCCAATTACGATTTGGACCGTGGTTTTCTTTGAATAAATAAACACATTCTTGTGAATTGATTATTATATCTACAGAGTAATTATTACTCCATCCAGTTTTTGATAAGTTTTCAATTTTTAATACTGTTCCAACAATTTCAAATTTAAAAGACTCTCCGTTTATAGGTTCTCCAATTAATTCGATTGAATAAGGTATTTCACTCGGAAAATAATGTAAAGATATTTCTTTTGAACTTGTTTGACTTGACCCTATAATTACAGGTATTTTAACTTGATTAAAGATGTATTTTTCTTCAGCTGATAATTCTTGTTTCCCGACATTATAACATATACAATTATACATGTCTTCAGTAGGAGATCTATTAATATGAGCGTTATTAATCAAGAACGAAACCAAAAATGAAAGTATCAGTCGACTTTTGGGTTTAAAGTTTACCATAAATGCCTGAAAAATAGTTTTTGATACTATAGACATACATGAATAAAATGTAACATCTTTGTCAAGTGTATCTATATTAATATAAGGTACAAGGTCTACATCTGCATATACACCTCCATGTATATATAACTTACAGAGTCTCCATAAATCAGCTTTATACTGACCATTTTTTATAATATTGAACAAATTGCCAACATATTCGTTAAAATGTTCTTTCATAAAATCAACACATTCATTATCAAGTGAAAAGTCAGTGGAATAATCCTTATTCAATGAAGTCCATCTATCAAAAACAAACTGAGGAATGTTTCTTTTGTATGTCATATAAATTGTTTTATTGATTTCCATTTAATTAACTTAACTTAAATATATAAATTTAATTCATATTTATTTTTTAAGTTAAGTTAATTAAATGAAAATATGGGAAAGAAAACTCATAACATGGGATTTCTCCATGAAGTTAATTCTTAGAAAAAAATACATAGATATCAAGTACCCCAAAAACACCCGAAGTGGTAACGGATATTCAAATGATATGGTTTCATTGGGTTGTTGGACCAGGGATTCATTGGTAGAACTTGGACCGACTTTTATAAAATTGGGACAAACTTTTTCAACGAGGACTGATATTTTACCATTGGAAATTACTAGCGAATTGGAAAAACTTCAAGACAACGTAACACCTATTGATAAAAACGACATCATCAACACATTGTCACAAGAAATGAATAACATGTTGTTATTTGAATCTTTTGACTATTCTCCATACAAATCAGCATCACTTGGACAAGTTCATCGTGCAGTACTCAGTTCTGGAGTGAAGGTGGCTGTAAAAATACAACGTCCAGGTGTTCGTGAATTAATAATAAATGACCTGGCCATATTAGTAGAACTTATTGATTTTTTAGAATTTATAAGAGTACCTATCGGTCAGTCTGTAAAAAGTGTATTCTTGCAAACGAAGGAAAAAATAATAGAAGAAGTTGATTACCGTGTTGAAGCAAACAATGCAAAGTTGTTTATGGAACACTTTAAAGACAACTCAGATGTGGTGGTACCAAGGGTATATTTTTCAAAAAGTACATCAAAAGTTCTTATTATGGAATGGGTCCCAGGAATAAAAATAACTGACATTGTTCGTTTAAAAGAAAATAACATCGATACAACTACATTGAGTTATCGATTTGTAAATTTATTTATAAAACAAATTGTAGACTACGGATTTTTCCATGCAGACCCCCATCCAGGAAATGTTGCAGTAAGTCGCCAAGGTAAAATAATACTTTACGATTACGGTTTGGTTGTGAAGATACCCGACCAAATAAAACAAAGGTCATCAGAGATAATAACTGCAATAATTCAAAAAAACACCAACAGACTTGTTGATATATTCATCGAATTGGGTATAATTATACCCAATACCATCAATAAATATGAAATTGTATTATTTTTTGGGAATATCATCAATTACATTGAAAATAATATCAACGTTGATAATTCAGATTACCAAGAACAAATATTAAAAAAACTTTCCGAAGACAAACCTTTTTTATTGCCTAGTTCATTTATATTTTTGGGAAAAACCATTGGAATTGTTGAAGGTATATCAAAACAATTAAACCCAGATTTTAAATACATAGACTACATACAACCTTATTTTCAAGAAAATATAAATATGCCAATCAATGCAAGTGAGATAGTTGATAACATTGGTAAATCTGCATTGGAAATGCCTTCTAAAATTAAAGATATATCAGATACAATCAATAATGTATCATTAAATACTTATTATTCAGATATACGTATGAAAAACTCAATTGATAGTCTTTACAATCTCTTAATAATTAATATACTCGTTTTTTACTTTGTTATTTTTCAAAGTAGTCTTCATCACTAATGATTACTGGTGATTCATAACTCTGGGGTTGGTCAGATTGTTTAAAGAGATTAATATGATTTTCAAATAATTCTTTGGAACGTGTGATTTCACGCTTTGATAGGTCTTGAAATACCTTTAGTATTTGTTTGAGGTCTTCCTTGCGGTTGTCAATCATTTGTTTTTGTGTTGAGTTTGGTTGAGTTGAAATACAACTCGTTCGTTGTTTTTTTGTTCGGATTTGTTTTATTTTATAAGAGGGTCTAAGCAATTGCATTTGTTTCTTACCAAGTTAATTTAATTTATTTTAAGAATTAATTCATTTAATTTAAAAAGTAATGACTGAAATTGTTGATTTATTAGACAACTTCCAAAAAAATGACTCCATCGAGAATACTTACAATTTGATTAAATATTTTCGTATCAATGGACAATTTAAATTATGTAAATTGTTTTATTCGACACTTGAAGGTAACCTTGGAGATTACCGTTTAAGGTTGTTGTACGAATATTCCATCTTTGCATGGTACATTGGGATAGAATGTGAAAGAATGGTAGATGTTTTTATGGAATTATTTCAAAGTGGAAAATTTGATAATTATTCCCTTTTGGCAAACTACAAATTTTACCAACCAATTCTAAAGTGTGAACAGTCAATAAATATCAGTTCATCACTTGAAAAAGAAATCAATGGTAATAATTGTCGATTTGTCAGTAGTAGCCCAAGTATCATTCCCCTCGATAAAGGTTCAGATTGTTATCTCCTTAATATTAGATACGTAAATTACTCGATTTCACCAACTGGAACATACCCACTTCTTGATTGTTATACTACTCTTAACAAGAGGATAATAGTAAAAATAATATTTGATAAACTTGAAATACAAGTATCGTCAGAACAATTGTTAGAAGAAAATGGTATACATAAATTCAGAGGATGTTCGTATTACGGTGTTGAAGACCTTAAATTGTTTGACACAGGTGATAATGTCATTTTTACAGGTACATATGTAAATAATCATATGTATACAGTATGGGGATATTACCCGTTGACCGGAAGGGAATGTTACCCGTTGACCGGAAGGGAATGTTACCCGTTGACCGGAAGGGAATGTTACCCGTTGACCGGAAGGGAATGTTACCCGTTGACCGGAAGGGAAAATAATAACAAATTAATTCACACAAAACTAGAATACCCTGGTTGTGGTAACGAGGTCTGTGAAAAGAATTGGGTTTTTGTTCCAGGACAAGACCATGAGTTGGTTATGGTTTATTCGTGGTGTCCATTGGTAATTGGAACAATTGAAGATGGTTCGGTTTTCAAAGAAATTAAAAGAACCGATACTTCGCCATTTTTAACCTGTGCGAGGGGGTCAACAAATGGATGCTTATTTGACAACGAAATATGGTTTATTGTTCATTTTGTACACATATATGAACACAGACCTAGAAACTATTTCCATGCATTTGTTATACTTGACCGCATGACTCTAGATGTAAAAAGGTACTCATTTCCTTTTAAATTTAATCAATGTAAAAACGAAGTTGAGTACTGTCTGGGATTGGTCGTTGAAAAAGACCGTGTCCTGGTTACACATAGTGTATGGGACAGCGAATCATACATAAAGATATATTCTAAAAGTTATTTAGATAATTTTGTTATTCGTTACCCATTTTCAAATTAAATCCTTATCAATGGAAAACGATAACTCTTTAGTCATGAACACAGTTGGTACAGCAATAAATTTACCATTGTTACAAGCAATTGTAAGAATATCTAAAGACATATTTACTAATCTTGGTGCTGGTTACAACGAAGTGGTGTACCACAAGGCATTTGAAGTAGCTCTGCGTACAGAACCTTCATTACAATGTATTGGGGTTAATTATCAGTCTGAGGTAATTGCACCCATTGTTTATAAGGGTTTCAATATTGGCCATGGTAGAATAGACCTTATTGTAACTGACGCTTCCAAGAGGAGTATCATCATTGAATTAAAATCACTAAGTAATTTTGGAAATGATACCGGTGTTACACAAATTAAAAATTATATGAAACAATATTCAATTAACGAAGGTCTGGTTATAAACTTTGGACAACCAAATAAAACGTGTAGCTTGGGTGAATTGGGTATTAAGTTTATTTTCCTTGAAAAAATTTACAATTTTGTTAATGAAACTTTTGTAGAACAGGTTAATATGAACATCAATTAATAATTTCAAGTCAACCCTTACGGTTAATGATTTGGTAAACCAATAACGGCAAACACATTGAAAATAATTCCCACCAACCTGACCAGAAGTAATTCAAATAAGAATAATATCCATCCAATGATTCAAAAATTCGTAATTTTCTGAAAATGATATCGACAACAATACCATAAATTGCTAAATTCAAGTATGTAGGTTTTAAACGAAGTATCTTCAAGAAAATAATATAAAAGAGTGTCATCATACCAGCAGCTATATACAACGATTCAGCTGTTCCATGTTGTTGAAAGTAACCCTTAAGACCCCAATCTGCTCCAAATTTTTTTACGAATGTTTGTAAAAGAGAATCCCCCACAAACCCCACAAAGAATGAAATAATTATTAATTGTTCTTCGTTGATGTCCATTGTTAACATTAACAAATATTAATTTTCCAATCCTGGAAGTTCTTTATTCTTATTTTTGATAAAGTAATTCAGTGGATTTCTAATTGAATTATAAGTTTTTTCTACAAGGGATATATGATTGTCCATACCTTTACAACTTGTTTCAATTGTAGAAAGTCTCAATTCAATGTCGTTCATTTTGTTTTTAATGAGTTCGAGGGATTCTAATACCTTTTCCAGAGAATTGTCCATTACTTTGTTAATTTACCCTTTTTAATTAATATTCTCATAAAAACGATGATAAATACAATAATACAATATTTTACAATTCCTGTAAGAATTGTACTATTTCTGAAGTTATAGTTTCTATATGCCCATGAATCTCCTCTAACGTAGTGTGTTAAAAATATACCAAAAGTACCTCTAAAAATGTGATTATCTTTGTTTGTGTCTATAATCTTATTTACCATTTCGGTATACCAACAGTGGTCTTTGTTTATAAGAAAACCAACCTGGATACACAAATTTATAAAAAAACAACATGTTATGTATTTTATATTATTTGTTGGTAACAAAATTCCAAAAAAACCAACTTGTACTACAAAATGATGAATAAATTGTAATATACCTAATTTTATTTCGTCTTTTACTATACGACTGTCTGATAAGTAGTCTATTATGAAAGTTAATAATACATAAGTTATTACTATTGTAAAAAGTTCTAGTGAGTCGTTAATTAACACCATTGATAATTTAATTGAATTAAATTAACCGGTAATTAAATAAATACTGTTTAATTTAATTAGACAAAATGAACTCAAAAAGTGATGGTGATTGTAGATACTCGGATATATTTGGAAAACCTGGTACAGGTGTTCATTCTTATAGGTTATTCGGGGTAGCCATCGTGGACGTAGTGCTTACAATTATTTTAGGTATTTTTATATCTAAAGTCACAGGTTTGAATCAAAATCTATCAATACTTTATTGTTTTTTGGCAGGTATTGTTTTACATCATTTATTTTGTGTTAAGACTACTGTCGAAATTTTAATATTTGGAAAGTAATAAAATGAACCAGAAGGTTGTTTTGTTTAATTAATGAAATGGAAACTAAAATTAAAATTTTATCCTTTATTCACAGGAGCCGTTAAAGGTTAAATATATAATTAAATATATATATAGAAATAATCACCAAATTAAATTAAGTTATTAATGGAACATAAAGTACATGTTATAGTTTCACGTTACAATGAATACGTAGACTTTGTTAAAGACCTATTAAATTTCGTTGACGTAATTATAATTTACAACAAAGGGTTCAATGACCACTTGTTCAAAGAATATATTCCGTCACCCATCGACCTTAAAAAAATAAAGATAATCAAATTAAACAATGTTGGACGTATTAACCATTCCATAGTTTATCACATATTAACAAACTGGGAATACCTTCTTTTGAATAGTGATACCTATTTAGTAAGTATACCAGGAAGTATCAAGATGAGTCCTTACAAAGGTATGTACCTAAACAAACTCAAAAAAGAAATGAAAAAAAAAGGAACGGTTTCATTTTATAGCCCGAGGACTAAAATAGTTGATTCAAGTTATAATTATATTTCTGAAGGAAATCATCAAAGTAATATATATTGTAATGTTAGTAATAGCCCATTTATCAGGTCTCAATGGAATTCTTTTGTTGAATGGAAAAAAGAAATTATAGACCCTGTGTTACCAGTTCAACAAGAAATTAGTATCATTTCATTGAGGTCTATGTTCATGGTAAAGAATGAAATGATAACACGTCCAGGTAAGGCAGTTTACCAACGGATACTTAATTCAATCGATTACGGAGACAACCTGGAAAATTGTCAGTATGTTGAACGTATATGGGCTCATTTATTTAATTTAAGTTAACAATTTTAAGTTGTTTATTTTTCTTTTTTTGTTTGATGTCTTCATTGATATCGTAATAAAATAATATTTGAGAATGGGCAGTGATTATTTCAGTGATTAGAGAATAACAATTTGAAATATCAATAAAACTTTTAGCACCTGTTATTATTATTGAACCGGAACGAAAAATCAATAAAGAAATATTTTTATCATCTGTTAATGATTTTACTTTTACATTTATACCTGGATATCTGCTCAAAGCACTGAAAGTTGCGCTGAGTGAATACTTATTAACGAGTATATTTTTTAATATTTCTTGTTTTATGCACCAACCATCTGGGTCTTCCTTGATTGGTTTTATTTTGAAATCACTACAAATCATTTGTATTTTTATATTTTCGGCCTTTAAAGAACAATTACCAATTTTAGTTGGCCCGTTTACATATTTAATTAATTCTATTAACTCGTCAATCATGATGTTAATAGTATTAATTGTTTTAACACCAGCTGCCTTTGCTTTCCCATTTGGAAAAATGAAAACAGATACATTGGAAAATATCACTGGGTTTTTTGTGTAATCTACTATTACCATCTTGATGTCAAAACTATTATAAAAAGTATCGGTTCCTTTCTTTTTTGGTACTTTTGATTTTTTAGAACCAGGATTGTAATTAATGTTCAAACTTGGAGGCAGATTTTCTTTCAAATGAATCAGATTAATTATTTCATTAAAATTAAAACAAACTGTCATTGTAGATATGTTCAAGTCTGAATATTTAACCCCCGTCAGCTGTTCCATTTTACCCTTGCAATCAGACAATAGTTCTTCATCATCTTGAAGTATCATAATTACTGTATTTTGACTTTTGACTTTTGACTTTTGACTTTTGACTTTTGACTAAACCAGGCCAGCTTTCTTTAAAGCATTTTGTTTTTTTGTAAAATTAATTCGTTAATTAATTATTCATTTAAAGAATCTTTAAGTTATTAATAACAAAAGATGTACTTAAATGAAGGTTCTTTCGATAGATATAGGTATTATAAACCTTGGGTATGTATTTGCAGAAATAATTGATTACTCTGAAAATGTAAATAAGTTATTATTTAAACTCAATAAAAAGGTATGTTATTCAGAGCAGTTCAAAGAAACAATACTAAAGAATGTTAATATAATAAGTTGTGGTCGTGTAGATATAACCAATATGAAACATTCTTTGGTTCCAAGACATCTTTGTACATTACATCACGATTTTTGTATACCTGATTACTTAGACCATTTTATACAAGAACATCAATCTATGTTCGATTGTTCAGATACCATTATTCTGGAGAGACAACCTCCAACCGGTATTACAAATGTCCAGGACCTTTTGTTTAAAAGATTTAGGCACAAAGTAATTATGGTTAGTCCAACATGTGTACATGGCTATTTTTGTCTTTCCAAGGACTACAATACCAGAAAATTGGAGTCTGAAAAAATAAGTACCGATTTTTTAAAAAAATTTGATAATTTTAATAATAACATCAGAAAACACGACATTTCCGATTCGTTGTTGATGTTGGTTTACTATTACAACCAGCAATGTATTGAATATACTAACTTTAATAAAAAAATAATTGATTTTGAGAAATTTAGACTTTAACTAAAGGTACCACATTTACTTCATTTGGGCTTGTTGATTTGCTGAAGAATAACAAGTCATTACTTTGTTTTTTTACAAAAAATGAATGTTCTCTAAACAAAATAGTTTAAGGACTATTAATTTTTAAATTTAACAATAAAGTAATGACTTGTTATTCTTCAGCAAACAAGATAACCCACGAAGAGTGGTTGGAAACAGATTACTGTGAATGTTCCAAACCTGTATTTAAATATCATGACATAACGAACAACGTGTTTGTATTAAAATGTAAGAATGGAAATGTATCTGTTACTGGAAATGTTCATGAAAACGTTTATAACGTTTCCAACGTTTCCAACGTTTCAAAATTAATAGATTCTTTTGAAAGTATGGACCTCACAGTTAAGAATAGAAAGACACGATGCAACTTGTTTGAAGTATACGAAGCAGGTTCTTATGAAGATTCCATTTGTTTACAAATAAAAACTAAAAAACAAACTCAAAAAAAGGCTATGAAAGAAATAAATGAAAATCTGAAAGACCGTTTGGATATACTTTTTGATTATGCAAAAGTTAATAATATTAATGATAGAATAAATTTGACCATACAAGAAATTAATTATATAGTCAAATTTAAATTACATAGAATTACCATTGGTAAATTTTATAGAGTTGGTAAAGAAACACTGGAAGATTACCGTGAAAGAATTTTCTCTAGACCGATTATAGATAAATCAATTAAGTTTACCAAGAAAAAGAAGAAAACAAATGAATCTCATTTTATTACAGAACCGTTAGATTTTACAAATTCAGAACATGAATCTGACGATTCTGTAGCCGCTTCAAGTTCTGAGTTGGAATCTGAATCAGAATCTGATGAGGTTTCTGAAATAGGTTCTGAAATACAAGAATCTGTAGCCGATTATGAAGACTACGGTTATTGTTCAGATTATTCAGATTAATTAATTTTTCTTGGAAAACGTCCTGTTTTATTGTATATTTTTAAACGTCTACGATAATCGGCAATACTACCTGCTAATGATTTTTTATTCCATAATACAAACATACTAAGATAACCAGCTCTAATAGGATTACCTGTACCTAGGTCCTTTAAATGACGTTTTATATATCTAGACCTTCGGGCTGTGTCACGGTGTTTAGTATAATCTGACATACCAGCTGCTCCGAAATGAATTACCCTTATATGGTTTTTACCAACCTTAAATGTAGCCGTGTATTTTTTACCTGGTCGTTTTGACTTTTTAATGGAAACCAATGAAATTGTACTAGGTCCTTTTTTTCTTGACCCAAAGCTTGTTATATCATCTTTTTCTGTAAATGGTATAACCTCAATTTGACACTTTTTACGAAAGCCATACATTGGGTCTACACATCCTATTTTAGTGATTTTTGGTACCTTGTTACACTTACTACGATACGATTCGTAACGATTCCATACATTTTTAAAAGATTCGTTTTCCTTACCAAGTGCTCTATTTACTTTTGAATGTACATTATGTAACCATCTCGCACAGCTTAGTCTGTTTTTTAATTTGGAATTGTCAAGAAATAATGTACTGTTAGATTTGTTGCTAATGTAACTCCTGTAAGAATCTCTGCATTTTCCACAAGGTAGAACTTCTGCCAACGTTTTGAAAAAGTTTAGGTAACTATGTTTTTTTTCCGCAGTTGGTTTCCATGGATAATTTTGAGCTATGGAATGTAAAAACATCCATCCAGGTGGGCCCCACACATTTGTTTGGATTCCGTTGTCGTCACCAACACGTTCTTTGAATTTCATTTTAATTTAATTATCTTAATTAATTAAAATAAATTAGTTAATTAAAATAAATTGGTTAATTAACTTAACATGGACCAGCAATATTTGGGTGAAGGGGGTGGCGCGCAACCTAATTACAACCAAGGTGGAGGTGGGCCGTTGCCATCTAAGAAACCTTCTAAAAAAAACAACTCGGTGAAATATTTTTTTATATTTATCGTTGTGGTATTGTTCTTATTGTATGTATACAATACGTATTTCAAAAAGAAAGATGATTCAGACAAATCAAAAGAAGATTCCGAGGAAGATTCCGACGAATCAGATAATAAAGATTCCAAACCATCTGTAAAATCTCCTGCGGGTAGTACTGGTGGTGGTGCCGCTTCAGGTGGTGGTGGTACTGGTTCAGGTGGTGGTGCCGCTTCAGGTGGTGGTGGTACTCCTTCAGGTGGTGGTGGTACTCCTTCAGGTGGTGGTGGTACTCCTTCAGGTGGTGGTACTCCTTCAGGTGGTGGTACTCCTTCAGGTGGTGCTCCTTCAGGTGGTG